>Ga0214166_1000669_pt1 | contig 16679 bp, 20 predicted proteins | sample TroBogepilimnion_27_FD_153005 | JGI IMG/M metagenome (GOLD analysis project Ga0214166, IMG submission 153005) | Freshwater microbial communities from Trout Bog Lake, WI - Practice 18AUG2009 epilimnion v3 | ecosystem: Environmental > Aquatic > Freshwater > Lake > Epilimnion/Euphotic zone ...
GGAAATTAGACCCCTTTACACCAAACCACAACGTGAATATGAGCGTGGCTTTATTGACGGAATGCAAAAGCAAATGCAATCAAGCGTAGACAAGGCAGTTAACACAATGACACGCCCAACTTATTACATTCCTAGCAAAGATCAGCGTGAATGGGTAGGACTGACAGATGAGGAAATTGAAACCATTTATGCAGAGTGCAATGTATGGGACAAATTTGAATACGAGCGAATGCTTGAAGCCAAACTAAAAGAGAAGAACATATGACACCTTACACAATTAAACCTGGATTACAGATTGGTGTTCTTTACCAAAAGAAAACAAACTACCACAACCCAGATCAAGACTGGGTACAAGAAGTAATGTTGGGTATTAAACCCGCTGTCAGTAAACAACTTAAGTTGTTTGCTTGGGCAATAGTGATCACATATGTTCTTTTAGCAAGCATAAAGGTACACGTATGAGTTATATGTTCTACAACATAGTATCTTTGATACTAATGCTGGCAGGTTTGTTAGGTGTTCTAAGTCTAACAAGCTTTTTAATTTGGATCATCATACAGGAGATCAACGATGACTGACTTAGAATTAAGACACTGCATAATAATTGCTGAACAAACAATAGCTAAACCATCAGAAGCAACCTCACTTGAAATACTGTTAAGTAAAGCACTGCTAGAATTAAAAGGCAGGGTACTTAAACTTACAGACAACTATGAAAAACTACAAAAAACTATATGAAGAACTAAGACAAGCAATTGATGGTGGCTATGCTTTAGCCACCCACGAAGATGCTTTAGAATTTATTTATGTAAAGCGTGAATGGGTAGGGCTGACTGAAAATCAAATAGATGAATTGGAAAAAGAATTTATTGGTTTTTCTGTGCCTAACATTTATAACTTTGTACAAGCAATTGAAGCCAAGCTGAAGGAGAAAAACAATGGATGAAATAGTAAAATTAAGAACAGTGGTTGTAAAACCACCCAATAAAGAAACTTGTTTAAGAATGGCTGAATTATGTTCAGAGTCTAATTCTGCACAAAGAATGATGTGGGATTGGTTATTTTGTTGGGGTTTTTATGAACATTGGATTGAAGCCTATTGGAGTAAAGAATGAGATGTCCTAACTGCAACAGTAAAAGTAAAATACTAGAAACTAGAATAAATGATGACAGCACTAAACGTAGAAGATACGAGTGTTTTACGGGTCATAGATTCTCAAGTAAAGAGATTATTTCTATGGATAACCCACATACAGAAAGAAAACCTGTACTAAAGAAAATTGTTCCAGACTTGGTTACTTTGTGGTCTTAACAAAAAAGAGGGGGAAACCAGTTCCCCCTTTTAAAATGACAACTTGCAAAGAGTTTTAACTATAAGCTCTAGTTCCCTGTTTGTCAATTATTAAAGCCATTCTTCTAGGTGTTTCCCCTGGGTTATTAGTAACACTTACATGTGTCCACCTATCAAACTCTCTAATTACCTGATCATAGGGAAGATCAGAAGCAATAATAGCTTTCACAACCTCATCAGGAGTCATTCCAGGAACTCTTAGATCAGCAGCGCACCCTACCCTATGCTGTGAGGTATTTTTGCTTCCTACAGCCGTATTTACTTGTTCCGACCTGTAAGCCGAGTTAACCATGATTGGCTTGCTGTCCAAGAGAGTTTTAACAGTCTCCAAAAATTCGGCAAGGCGTAGAAGATTTTGGGTTTCATGTTCATTTGGTTCATTGTTAAATTCTCTATGTTCAGTGATTGTTAGTTCTTCTAAAGAAAAATGGGGTGTTAATTGAGTCATTTTGATGGGGTACTCTGATGTAAAAGCGCATCTTTGTTCTGGCTAGATGCAGATGAGCCAAAATAGAAAGCAATAATACCTGTCCAAGCTGTACCCAAAGAGCCTAACATAATCATTAGTGCTTCGCTACTAGTAACACGACCAGACATCATTCCAGTTAGTATTCCAAAAAACCCCAAGGTCACCATAATTGCCAAAAGTGGGGGTATCCAAGATTTGTTAGTCGTTTGCATATCTCTAGCAGACTTACGATCTTGAACTGCTAACTGTTGAAAGTCCAGGTTCATCTCTTGAGCTTTTGCTTTAAGAGTAATTTCTGCTTGTTGAATAGATGCTATTTGTTCCGCAGTTAATTTACCGCTATTAATAGTATCTTGTACAGCACTAGGATCAACCCCTATAGCTTTAGATACAGCCTCAACAGCCATACCCGCTAAAGGACCTCCTAAACAAGATGCTATAGTTGGTGCTAGTTGTTCAATCCAAGACATATTAACCTCCTAGTTTACTTCGTTGATAATCTAAATGGATTCCGTACATAAGAACAGCAAAGGTTGTAAACAATATGAATATACCTGCTGACAATGCGATTCTAACCTGCCATTTGTCAATGAACTGTCTCCTTTTGAGAGCAGCCACTTCCAGAGCTTTTTTTGTTCACGCTCGACTTTCTCACGCTCTTTGCGAACAATCTCACGCATTTCTGTAAACTTAGACCACATTCCAGGCATACCTAATTGATAGATAATCATTTCCCTTAAATCTGTTTCCATCTGTTCAATTTGTTGTTGCCTAATGATTCGGTTCATGGCCTCTTCATTGATAGAAATGTTTTTAGGCAATGGGTTTTTCTTAGCTTCTTTTTCTGCTTCTTTAAAAGCTTCTTGGTGAGTAAAGAAAGCACCTAAATGAGTACCAACTTCATTGAGAATATCAGAGACATCTTTACCATCTTTTTTAAAGTCCTGATACAAATCAACACACTCACGGATACCAGCATGGGCAGCCTTACAAGCAGAAATAACAGCCAAGACTTCTATCATTATTAACCTAACACAAGTCTAAGACCAGACTCAGTAAGAAGAGCACCATCTTGAGCAACAAGAATACCATCCACAGAGATAACACAATTGTTTTCAAGTCGAATAGATGAGTTGGAAGATTGCTGAACAACAACCCAGTTAGAACCATTAGAAACAAGCGTAGCCCAGCTACCACTGTAATTATCTAATATAGAAGTACCAGGATTACCACCCCCTAAAGGGATGATGTTACTAGTAGCAGAAACTAAAGATTGATCTTGATAGTTTTGTAAAGTAATTGTGTATCCCAAATAGCTGGATGCTGCTGGGAGAGTTGCTGTACAAGTAGAACCAGACTTGTTATTAATAACCCAATTGGTAGGAGTTGTTAGAGTAAAGTTTGCTGTTTCAATAACAGGAGCAGATAAACTACCTCCACCACCCCCACCAGAAGAACTAATAATTACATCACCAGTACCACTGGAAGGAGAAATACTTATATTTGTACCTGCAACTATCTTAACAACACCTACCAAACTAGGAGCAATAGCTCCACCAGTAATGTTTACGTTGTTTGCATCTTGAGAAGCTAACGTCCCATACACTGTATTACTAAGTCTTTGGAACCAATCTCTCCAGACAAAGCTTTCCCCAATCTTATCTTGGGGGATAGGAGTTGTTAGCTTAGTCATTATTTTTCTGTTTTTAAGTATTTATCCATTTGGTCTAAAATACCCATTTGTTTTTTAGAATAAAAGTTAGGTATTTCAGACTCATCAAATTGTTTAAACAGATATCCTCTAAGATATTGTGCTTTACCAGTTTGTTTTAACCAATCTCCGTACTCCCTTTTATCACCATTTTCATACGATTCTCTATACAGTTCACGCAAAGAAGATTTAGCTTCAGGAGTTTTTAATGTTTCTTCAAACTGCTTGTTAAGTTTGTACAGTTCTGGATGATTTTTTTTATCTTGAACAAGACTGTGAGAAACAATATCTCCTGCCACATCTCTTGAACTTATATTTTTATCTAATATTTCTATAGCATCTTTATCCAAAGGCAACTCTTTAGGACGAGGATATTGTTCATCACCTGGTTCATTTTTAGACCAATGCTCTAGTTTTCTAAAATCATCTTTAGATGTTGGTTTAGATTCAAGATAACTATAATCCAAGCCTTTTAAACGAGGATACATTTCTTTAGCTTGTTCTAATAAATTTTTTTCAACAGCAGGTTTTTGTTCTTCACCCATTGGATTGGGGTCACCCATAGTATTAACACTGGGCATATAGCCTCCAACACTAGGTTGTTGACTACTACCTACTAAGTTTTGTAGCTTTGAAAAAAAATCCATCAACAGTACTCCACATCTTTACAATAACCATTCTTTTGAAGAATGGGTAGCATGTCTTCAAGCTTCTCACCAATATCATCTCTGACCATAGGAGAGTTGATCATGTGAACTTTCTTTTTATATGTTTTGTAAGCCATATCTTTAGCGTCACACACAGTCTTACCTATACCTGAGACAGTCATTACATAGCTACCACAGGTAACCAAGCAAGGAGTTGTGTTTTTACCCTTATCATCTGGGCAGTACCCAGTTTTAATCTCTGAGAAGTGGATGTTCTTAGTACCATCTTCTTCACACAAATCAAAGATTGGATATCCCGTATTGTGTTTCTTAGTAACATTGTTGTACGGATAATCAGGTTGAGACACAACAATACCACAAGCTATGTCTTGTTTAACCTTGAGGGTGTCTTTACCATCTAGCATGTCTAACATCCACTCTACAGGGTCACCAACGTGCAAGGCTTGCTGTATCTGGAATAGAGGCCAACCAGGTCTTGTAGTGAACTCTAAAGGCCAAGGGCAGCCCTTATCATCAATAATACAATTGACATCAATGTAACCGCTATAACCAATGCCATGCAAGAAGTCTTCTAGAGGCAACAGTACCTTGTCAGCCAATAGACTCTTTTTGGTATACCTCATCACAGTACCTTGCTCACCAGTAGCAGGTCCGTGATCTCCTGGCATGAGCTTCTTAAATTCCCAGTTCTCTAGATACCATTTAGAGAAACCACCTAAACCAAACCAACCACCCACAGCCATCTCAGAACCCTTGTGGAATTCTTGAAGAACAAACTCACCATCGTAAGCATTGTCTTTCTTCCACTTGTTGAGCATAAACACCATATCACGCCAATCTTTGGCACAATAAGATAGAGATTTGTCACCATCTCCAACAGGCTTAGAAACATAACGTTTATCTTTGTTGGCAAGTACTAATGCAATGGCTTCATCGTACTTCTTAAACTTTTGCATAGGGATAGTTTCAATACCTGCTCTTTCTAAAACAGCAGCTCCATATTCCCTATCTTGCTCCCAACGTTGTCCCTCTAGGTTACAACCAAAGATAGGGTAACCCTTCATGCGGTACTGCTCTAGCTTGTGTATGAACAGGATGTTATCAGTAACAAAGATAAGATCAGCCCAGTCCATACTGGACTCCCAATCTTTAACTTTGTCAATCAAACCATCTCCATTCTCACAACGTGTACCATCAGGGTTGTTACGCATGTAAGAACGCACAGTATGACCACTATGCTTGGCTCTTAAAGCCAAGTCAACAGAGAATCCCAATTGATCAATGAATAAAATATTCATGGTTTGTATGTGCCTTTTTCTCGTTTTGTTTTACGACCTTTAGTAGCTCTTTCTTCACGTTTTTTAGCCCTGTCTTCTATTTCTAATTGTTCTGAAGTTTTTGCTTTAATATCCAACTGTTTAGCTACAAATTGAGTATCACCACCTTCATCAGCAACTGCTGACAATACAGGACTAGCTTGAGGAACTTGTTTTACAGCATACTGTCCTATATCACTAGCAATGTCTTCTATAGGGTCTTGTATGTGATAAATTGCTTTACCAGTTGTAAGTTTGTGGGCAGAACCTAATTCTACCAACATAAGCAACATGGGGTTAAAAGTAAACACAGGCCATATTAAAGCACTAGCATCTTTTTTACCCTCTGACACATCCATAGCTGCTTGTATCAAATGGAAAGGACCTGCTCTACGTTGCTCTGCACCTTCACCAAATATAGCTTCAGCTAATTTATCTGCCAATGGATACAAAAATCCCATAGCAATAGCAATAGCAAGCATAGAATCAACACCATCTCTAAAGTGTTGACGACCTTCTGGGGAGCTTAAATTACGTGGATCAACATCTTTAAGTGTGTTAACCAAAGACTTAACCATGCCATAGTGGTATCTAGCAAACAAAGATACATTAGGATTCTTAAGAAGTTTAGCTACTGACCTACTGCCCAACACTTCTGATGGCATACGATAGTTAGGCATGTGCCTTTCTATGTGGTCTATAGCATCTTTTAAATCCATTTTGTTACCAGTGCTTTTTTCGTACCTATCCATAGTTTCATGAAGATACTGAAAGTACATTACATCCCTTGTAAACCACATGGCTTTTTGGGAAGCATTAGAAATACCATTGTATAAATTACCTACACTAGTGCCTAGTTTCTTAGCTAAACCAGCTAAGCTTTTTTGCATAACTGGATCACCAAATATCTTTTTGCTTTCTTCTTTAAAGATGTTGTCAAAGTAACCTTTGTTTCTAGCATCAGCACTTAAAGGAGTACCACCTTCTGTTAGAACTTCTCTAAAAAATTTAGTTTGGTTACCAACATCTTTTACAGCTCTGTTAGCAGACTTTACAAAAGAAGATACCCCACGAGGATCAACCCAACCAGTAAATCCACGAGCAACAAACAAGTGCATCACCTCATTAAACATGTGTGGCACAGGGTTAAGCATCATGTTTTTAACAATTGCATTAGATAATTTAGACCATAAACCATCATTCCAAACTTTAGCAAAGTCTTCTATGATTGCAGCAGTCTTAGGATCAAAATGCCAACCACGTAACTGAGGAATTTTATCTATGTTATCTGGGGGTTTCCAACCTTTTGGTAAATCCTCAAGGGGTTTATCAGGACTAAACCCAACCCTTTCAAACATTTCTGATTTTTTTAAGTTGTGAATAAACTCTGCTTCACGAATTAACTTACGAAGACCAATCACAGCCATAGCTTGAGATGCTAAAGCGTCATGTGAATATTTATATGTAGAGTGTTTTTCAATGTCAGGTACTTTGCCATCAACCATAGTGACTTCTTTGCCACCAATAGTAACTTTGTCTCCACGTTTAAAGTTTAAGTCTGGCGTATGCCCAATTTGTTTTTTTACACCATCTTTCCATTCCCAAATTTCTGTACCTTTTTTAATAGTACCTTTGGGTGTAGCCACATCTTTAGGCTGACGATGTATCTCAACAACCCTACCATCATCAAGTTGGTATACCTTACGTTCTATAGCAGCATCAACTTCATCTCCAACTTTATCCCCCATAGGACCATCATTAGAAAAGAATTTCTTAAGAGTTTCTTTCCAACCTGGTCTTTCTTTTTCACTCCACAAACGAATTCGAGATTGACCAGTAAAGAATTCAGTACCAATGTTAATTTCAAAACCAAGTTTCTTCATAGCTACAGCTCTGTCATACAAAGCTTTAGCTTCTTTTTGACCCTCACCAAGCCACTTTAAAGCTTCAGTAGGAAGCTCTTCTCCATTTTCAATCATCATAAACCACTTGGCACTGTCTTCTTCTGTAACACCTGCCTTCCTAGCCTCATCCATCCAAACACGTTTTTCAGATATATCTTTAACTGTAAAAGTTTTTAGTTTGTGAGTAGCATCATCTAGTTCTTCATTGTTATTAGGAACAGGTATAGTACGTTCTTTTAAATTTTTGTTGTAGTCTTCAAAGAATTTAATAGCTTCATCTTCGCCATAACGTTCATAAATATCTGTAGCGTGTTTATAAAACTCTTCTTCATTGGGTATAGAACGTGGGTCTACCTTCTCAGCAGCTTTAGCAACAGAAGGAGAAGTTTTAGCTGCAAGATCAAAAGGTGTGTAGCCTTTAGATTCTTCTATTAATTTAACACCATGTTCAATGGCATCATCAAATGCTGTACGTTCTGACTCTGGAATACCCAAACCTTCACGAACAGTATTCTTAAAACTTTCCCACATGTTACCAATAACAGTTTGGGGTTCTTTAGATTTAATTGATCTAAGTAGTTTTTGAAACTTTCTGTTATTAAAAGCTTCAGCAGCAAACTCATGGACATCTGTTAAACCATAATCTTTGTTTTGTTTACGATAATCTTTTTCAAAATTTTTGCGTTCTCCAACAGTAGCGTTTGGATTTTCTTTTAAATAGTTTTCAAAAGCAATATTATATCCAACGTTGTACCTCTCTTCAAACTCCTTAAACATCTCTTGAAGTTTAATAGCAGCAGGATGGTTTCCTTGATTAAGAAGTCTTTGAGTACCAGCATGAATAGCTTCGTGCAACAATACTGATAGATTACCTTCTTTTCCAAGGTCTACTTTGTGTACATTGTCTCCAGTGTACATACCATTAGCATCTTGTTTTTCAAACCCATCTTTGTCTATATATTTAATTAATTCGTTAGAAAGCTCTAATCTAGCACTACGAATAAATTCAGATTGATTAAGAGCTTTAATTAAAAACTTTTGGCCTTTAGAACCAATGTTTGCACTAAGAACTTTATCAAAAGCTTCTCCCATATTAAGAGCATTCCAAAGATGATCGTGTAACTCTTCCCAAGTAGGTTTAAGTGGATTAGCAAATTGAACTAATGGAATGTCTTTACTAAGTTGATCTAACTTTTCTTGATCCTTTTTTATTCTAGATTCAATTTCAGCAACACCAGCAGTATCGCCCATTCTTTTAGCTTCTTGCAAATCTATTTCATGTGTTACAAAAAGATCGTACTCTAAATCATCAATAGCTTTTTTATGTTCTTCACGAGTCTTAGGGCCTTCTTCAACAGGAGGTTTAGATTTAGATTCACCAGCGGGTTGTTCTTCAGTAACTTCAAAACGTTTGTCACCAGCTTTACGAAGATCACCAGAGTGTAGTCCAGGAGTTTCACCAGGAGGACTTTCTAACACATGGTCTTCAGGTATCTGACCAGCACGTTTAGCTTGGTCTACAGCAGCAGTACGCTCATGGAAGTTACCCAACTCATCAACAAAACCTTCTTCATGGGTATCTTTGGTAGCATCTTTACGCTCTTGATCATGCTTGGGACCCATGCGTTCTATTTCACCAGTCTCTTTGTTCCTAATAGCAGCTTCAACTAAAGGAGCTTTAGAGTCACGTTCAGCTTTGATTGCTTTAAGTTTATCTAAGTATGCAGCTTTCTCTTCTGGAGTAGCTGTATCAGCAGGAGCTTCTGGTATATCAAGTGGTTTAGTTTTAGGAGGTGTTTTACTAAACATCTTTTGTGCAACACCTGCAACACCCTTACCAAGAACATCAGCAGTTCTACCAGCCACATTAAGACTAGGTAAAGCAGCACCACCAGCAGCTTGTATAGCAGCTTGAGTAAGATCAACATCACCTTTACCAGTAGTAGCTTGTTCTGCAACGGACATACCGCCACCTAACAGACCACTAACACCACGTTGAACAATAGGTTTGGTTAGTAATTTACCAGCAACTTCTGGAGCAGTTTTATAACTACTACCAGCAAAACCAGCAGCTATAGAACCTGCTTCAGCAGATTTGGGGTATTGTTTTTTAGATGCTTCCCAAGCAGCATAACCTTGTGGATCAATTAAAGCACTAAGTTTGTCTGCTACTGAATTAACACCAGCAGAACCAACTAAACCCCCAGTCATCATTACTGTTAATTCTGTCAATGCTCCTGCAATAGGGTTAGCAATAGTCAGTGGGGTAACTACAGGAGAAGCAAGAGCACTTGCAGCACCAGCACCTGCAATAAAACCACCAGTACCAGGAAGACCTCTAACAAAAGATTCTCCAGCAGTCTTAGCCGCACCACTAACAGTATCTTCAGGCTTCATGCCTGGTTTAGGGTACATACCAAATGCAGCACCGCCTTTACCTTCTACAACAGGTGCTTTGGTAGATACAACTTCATCATCTTTACCCCAAGATTGGGTAGGAGCAGGTGGAGCACTAACTACTTCATCGTTTTGCCCAAAATCAGCCATGATTAGCCTTTCTTGCGCTTAATAACGCCATCTTGTATGTAGTAACTACCACTTGGTAATTTGTCGTACTCTTCTTTGCTAGTAGGTTTAGCGGGATTATCTTGCGTATATTTGTTACTAGGAACAGCACCAGGCTTTTTAACATCAGCAGCAGCTTTAACAGTATCTTGAAGAGACAAAGGCCCACCAGACAAATTAGATGGCAATGGACCACCTGGAGCAGGAGATGAAGTTGTTAAACTTCTCTCTTTAGGTTTTGCTTCTTTTTTCTCTTCGGGACTTAAGTAAGTAGTAGCCAACTCATCTTCTAAAAGAGAAAGTTGTTTTTGTTTGTCTGGACCCTCTGGCATAGACTCTATTGCATTTATTTTCTTTTGAACAACAGTCCTATTAAATTCTTGCAAATCATTCCAAGATTGTGTTGATTTTAATTTTTGTTTTTTATCTGCATCAGTTTTTGCTTGTTCATAAGGAGAACTTCCAAAACCAAACAAACGTTTTTCTTGATCTTTTTTAAAGTCTTTGTTGTATTGATCTTCTAATTCTTTGCGGTCTTTTTTAGAATCTAAATCAATACCTCTAATAGTTCTTTGAGCAGCATTAAAAGCTTTTAGCTCTTCAGCTTTTTCTTTAGAACCATCGTTGCCTTTAGCTTTAATGTTTTGACCAGTTTGTTCTATGTTTTTAAGTTGTTCTTCTCTTATTTCTAATTGTTTATTTAACAACTCTAAACGAGTTGCATGTTCAGCAGCTCCATTTTTACCAAGACCATTGTAAAACAATGCTTCAAGTTGCGCCCTTTGTCTTTCTGAATTTTTTTCTTCAAAGAATCCAGGTAGATGGCTTTTGATATTAGCCTTCATCTTGTCATCCATTTTGGATATTAATTCAGGCATCTCTTCTGGTTTAGCACCAGCAAACCAAGACAACGCATCACCCAGTTGAAGTCTTTCTTGTTCATGTTGTTTAAGATCAGCTTGTATCTTTTCTGCGGTTGCTTTAGAAACAGCTTTGTTAGCCTCAATATATCCTTTTAAATCACCTGTCTCTCCAAAAGTTGATCTTATTAATTTAAGTTTTTCTACTTCATCAGCAGTTTTAAACTCATCTTTACCTACAAGATTTTTAAATTTATCTCTAGAGTCTTGGTTAACTTGTAAATTATATTTAGAGGCTAAATTAGCATTTCTAGATGCCTCTATAGCAAGTTCTTCTTGTTTCTGTTTAAGAACCATCTCTTGAGGAGCATACTGAGCTTTAAGACGATCTTGTTGTAACTTAAGTTGTGTTTCTTCAGCCGCAGCAGCAGTCTCCTGTTGCACATAAGGTGCAGCAGCCATATTTTGTTGTAGTCTTAAAGCGGCATCACTACCCGCAGCTACATCTGACATTAAAAAAGCCATGATTTAGTCCTATATGATTGGTGAAGTAGGAGCACCTTCAGCAGGGAAATCAGATATAACGCTACCTGGATTAGTACTGCCTTGAAAATAATTTTGAACTCCACCAGGAGCATTTAAATTGTATCCACTACCTACATTGGGGTTGCCAGCAAACCCTTGCATACCAGTAGCAAGACTACCAAGACCTTGTTGAAATGCTTGTTGGTTAGCAGTGTTAACAGTGTTACCAGCTTGTTGACCAGCCAATGCACCACCAGTAGCACCTGAATATAAATTACTCAAGTAGTTTTGCATGAATCCTGAATAGCCTTGCTGACCAATTTGCTCTAGTTGAGCAGACTCAGCACCAGAATATAGTTGACCAGCACCAGCAGCTTTAGCTTGAGATGCTTGTAAAGCAGGATTTAACACACCAGTTTGAAACTGACTAAACCCTGGCATAGCTTGAATGTTACTAGAAGCACCTGGTTGCAAATATCCCTGGTACATTTGAGCTAATTGAGCTTGATAGGGAGCCATAGGATTAGCAGTAGCAGTGGCAGAAGCACCGCTTTGTTGGCCTTGACCACCAAATAGTTTACTCACCCCACCACCCGTAAGGGAATTAACTCCTGCTGCTATACCAACGTAAGAAGCAACTGTTGCTGCACTCATGTTTGTTCTCCAATCCAAAGATTATTCAATTTCATAACTTGCCTGTAGTCCAAAGTTATTTCTTCACCTAAGTCTCCACCAACCATGCCACCTATGTCTCTAGATGCTACTAGGAACATATCCCCAAAGGGATTTATAACGGCTACAGCATTAGGATTCTTAGAGTGGTTAACTAGATACCCCGCAGGGGTTCTAAGCCCACCGAGCCTCATAGGAGCAATCACAAGGTCTTTTTTAATCATAGCTGTAGAAAACATTCCTTTACCTTGTATTGGTGAATTACCAGCACATATGGCATAGCTGCCTTCAGGGAAAGGGATGCAATCTCCTCTATGTTTAGAAGCTAACTCAATGTCTTCAAAAGTCCAACCAGATTCTTGAACTACCAACAAGAAGTCTTGTCTATCCACTTCATGCAGTGGGTACTCTTTAAGTAGCTTTTCTTCTTGGTGTTTCTTAAGAATATCTGGGGACTTAAACAAAATAGATTCTAGGTACTCTACATCTGTGCTACTAGTAACATAGATGTTTTGCCACACAGTATCTTCTAATGTGTAACCTATTTTGCTACCAGCTTTGGCTACAAACATGTGGGGAGCTACAAGAGTTTGTACCTCACCATCTCCGTCTATAACGTTAATGCTACCTTGGAGAAGCACATTCATGTGCTCTGAAACATGCTCTTGACCCACAATCAAAGTTCCTTTGGGATAGTGGGCTTCTCTAATGTACAAGCCACCTCCAAACCTATGGATAATAGTGTTAAATACTTGTTCTTCTTTTAACAATGCTTCAGCTAAAGCTAACTTGCTCTCAGTGTTACTAAGACTAAAGTTTTCTTTGGTTGAAACATTTATAATAGATTCTACTACTTGATTCAAGTTATTTCCTATATTGTGTTCCACCGCCAACAGCTTGCTCTTGATCCATCTCCCCAATCCTAAAGTCAATCTCAGCAGCATCTAACCTCAAGGGAACATTGCTAGTACAGAGGAACTGCCAAGCTCTACGTCTGTCAGCACCACTTAAGTACACTTGTGATCTAGGAGCATTGAGGTCAACAGACCGAGGTGTAGAGTAAGAAGCATAGTCATTACCTGTGTGGCTAATCTGCATCACACCGCCTTGTACCTTGTCTCCAACAATTTCTAGACGACCATAAAACTTACGTTTGGTACTTCCGTTGTCTCTAATGTCTGTGACTGACCTACAGTAAATAGGTTGTCCATTGTCTTGATAAGTTGTAGTACTAAAGTAATACAAAGTAGCATTGTCATCATCTAAGACATACGGAATGTTGTTCATTTCTGCGTAGTAAGTACCACGGAAATAAGACTCGTAGTACGTACCTGGGTTAGGTTGAGTGTTGGATGCCATAGCATACTGAGTCCATGTATACCATTGCTTCTCATCCAAGTCGTAGACCAATGTCTTTTGAGTGTTGTGTAGAGTCAATATATATAGCGTATGACCACTAACTTTATAGCAGTAAGCAGTTACATAACTCAAATCATCTGCTTCTAAATGCCTATCTATGTTACTAGTAGACACCTTGACAGCAGAAACACCATCCATTGTGTACACACATTTGCCGTACGTTTTGGTTTTACCTATCCATAAGACAGTGTTACTAGTAGCAACAATACTATCCCCACTAGCACAACCAATCTCAGAGGTATAAGACGCTGCTAACCCCAAAGGAGAACCAACAGCATTACCAACATCATAGAAGAACTGGGTGCTATTGTTTCCAAAAGCTACCAGGTAGTTAAGATGTTTAGCAATACCCACTAGGGTATCTGCTGTTTGTTCAAAGCTAAGATAACTTAAAGCTTGCCAAGTAGTTGGGTCACCCAGGTTAGAGTTGTAGATACGATTATCCGTTGTGCCTATAAACACATAATTGTCTAAGAAGACAGCACCAGATACAAAAGGACCAGCAGGGAAAGAGTTTAAAGAAGCCGTTAAAACGCCATTAGAGCCTAGATCAGCAAAAGTAATAGTACCAGACACAGCATCTGTGTTTGGAAGGCTGAGAGTGATTGTAGTGCCATTGACGTTGGTCACAAGAGCATTATTGGCTACACCTGTACCAGATGCTTGCATACCTACGTAGATACCCGTACCACTAGACACACTAATGATGTAGTCACCCACAAGACCAGTTGCTGTAGGAGTTACAGTACTAGGAACATTGATGGTAATGGTTGGAGCAACAGTTAGTCCAGAACCAGCATTGGTTATATTAACAGCAGTAATGTTTCCATTGGTTACAGTTGCAGTAGCAGCAACACCACTAGCAGAGAAGCTAAGGGTTATCCCTGTACTGTAGTTGAGTCCTGGATTGTCTATGCTGATGTTGGCTACTTTGTCATTGGTTATAGGTCCTTGAGCACCTGCTTGATTAAGAAGATATCCGTTAACCTTGTTGTGCATAAACAAGTAAGCATCTAGGAAAGTTCTAACAAAGTAACTTTGACTAGTTGAAACAGACAAAGTACCAAGAGTAGTGACAGCATAGGTTGTAGGATTGATCTTATAGGCTGTGTTATTAATAACAGCAATAAGGTTTCCATTGTAAGGGGTTAACCCTTGACTTTGTAAAGTAGCTGGTGGAGTTACTGGTGTAACTTGAGCAACAGAAACCAAGCCAGGTCTTTTAACAAACTCTCTCTTACCACTACTAGAATCAAAGTAACAATTAGAAGAGTAGGCATCTGAAGAGAAGCTGCCAGTACGACTGTCTATGGGCTGAGTAAGAGCTATACGTTCTGTAGCCATTCTTACCTCCCATACGAGTTGTTACTAGTAGACCTAAAGTCAGGAGAGAAGAATGTACTGTAAGCTTCAACATCCCAATCAGACATTTTCTCTTTATACATATTTGCTCTTTGAGCAATCTCTTGTCTAGAGTTCATTGGAACTCCGTACTGAAGGGCTAACTCATCAGCTAGACTCCACACCAAACAGTTCATCCATTCATTAGGGAAGTCAGGGATATCACTGGCTGTAGAGATGTCATTTAAAGGCATCTGAGCTATTATGTGCAATTGAAGGTTAGTCTGAGCATTCAAGTCAGGGGTTAGATACACATACAACTGACCATTGAGTTTACGAACATCATAGAAGATACTATTAGCCGTACCTGTAGAGTACTTAGAACCCAATACGTTGTATTCTTGTTTAGACAAGAGCATCACTGGGGTATCTATGTTTGGGGTAACTTGAATGTTTCTATAGAACCCTTGGATAACCTTCAAGGGTTTATCCGTAATAGCAACTGTGGGGTTAAGAACATCGTACATCAAAGTTGATGTAGAACCACCTAGGATATAGTTGGTTTGGTTATTGATTAACGGGATGTTTAGTTCTGATATCTTCCATAGCTTCAATCCTTCAGTACTCATTTGCTTGATGAGTAGGTTAAGAGTCATAGAAGCATTAATTATAGAATTAGTATCAGGAGTATCTCCAATCTCAAGCACCCCTAGCTTACCTAAAGCTAGGGTAATGATTTGATCTCTAGAGACTGTATAAGTTGAAGAACTCATTGTTTATCCTGGTAATTCTGGGTAATTGTTGGGACGATATCCTCTATCTATGTCAGCAGCAGCACAATCTGCTGTGCCGTAATCAGCTATACCCTGACTGGTTAGGGGTGTACATACAAATAAAAACAAGTCTTGTTGTTCTGGTCTAACCCAAGGAGGAGCTTGTTTATCAGCTACACCATGTACAAAGTCTTGGGGTTGACGAGGCTCCCAATCGCCTTGGCAGACCATAAGGCCATCCCAACGCAATTGGAGCTGACTTTCTTTAAACTTACGTCCACACTGGTCACAGATGACGTTCCAAGAACCATCACTCCATCTGGGTTTGTAGGACATAGTTTACCCTAGATATTAACTCTGTGGTTGATCTGTAGAAGTGTCTGTGGTGGCACTAGGATCAACAGCAGGGGGTTGGGGTAATGGAGAAGCTACAGGTTGTTGTTGCTGCTCATTGGCTTGACTAACAAGCTTTTGAACATGAGTTTGCATAGAAGCAATACGAGCTTCCATACATTGAATTAAGTCTCTCAACTCTTCTACTGTGTGTGTAAAACTAAACATGGATAACTTCCTTTGAATAAACTCCCGCTGAAATTGCAGGGCAGCGGTTAACCCTGTTACTAGTAACAATCACTTATGCGTTGTTACGTTGTTCCATATTAATGCAAAGAATGTACCCACAGCAGTAATAATAGCTATTGGTTTAGCTAAAGAAGCTATCCAATTAAGAACCTTTAAAGCCCCTTGGAGGGCTTCAAAAGCTTCTACCAGTTGTTTAGTACTGGCATCTATTGCATCAACTTTAGCCTCTACCTCAAGTAACCTAAGATAGATTTGCTCGTGAGTAACAGCATCGTCTAAGTTAGGTAATATCAACATAGTTATTTACTTGCCCAAGGCAATGCGGGTGAAACAACAGTCGGATTGATCTGTGCATTAATCATGCCATCCAATGCGGTCTGTGTTGCCGTTTGGTCAACGCCATTTTCATAAATCCAACTTAATACCTCTGCCTGTGTCAAATTGGCATAAGGAATGTATTGTTCATTAGGGTTGTAAACAATGTTACAAGTGCTATAAATCCTTGCGGTGTAGGGGACTGTTT
>Ga0214166_1000671_pt1 | contig 16665 bp, 16 predicted proteins | sample TroBogepilimnion_27_FD_153005 | JGI IMG/M metagenome (GOLD analysis project Ga0214166, IMG submission 153005) | Freshwater microbial communities from Trout Bog Lake, WI - Practice 18AUG2009 epilimnion v3 | ecosystem: Environmental > Aquatic > Freshwater > Lake > Epilimnion/Euphotic zone ...
TCACTATACCTATTTGAACGCTCCTAGGGGCCTTAAAAGGCCTCTATGGGCGTTTGAGTACTTTCGTTGCATTATTATTGCCATGACTCAATCACGAACCACACGCCAGGCGCGCTCGAGGGCAACTGCCAAGGGCCGAGCCTATGTGCTACTCAACAATGCACGCGCTCGCGCCAAACGCTCGGGCGCAACTGTGACAATTGACGTTGACTGGATCGCTAGCCGGATCGAGCGCGGGCACTGCGCCCTCACCGGCCTGCCGTTTAGCCTCAGCGCTACAGCGGAGCACAGCGCTCACCCGTTCGCCCCCAGTTTGGACCGCATCGACAATCGCTGTAAGGATTACACGCCAGAGAACACGCGCCTGGTCCTGCACTCTGTCAACTCAGCACTCAACGAGTACGGCGTCACGCACCTGCTCATGCTGTGCGACGCGATACGCGCTCACTCGGGAGATGGGGTTGCTGTTGATTTGTAGTCTGGGTGTGTGGGGCGCCACTGCGACCTGCTTCCCTCGCGTACGCATTGGTGCTTTAAAGCCTCACAGGCATACCGCCACGCCTCGATCGGGTGCGAGGTGATACCGCGGTGTGGCCTATTACGTTAGGCGCTTGTAGGGCCTTATAGCCTGCTTGGTTGGGTGCTGTGTTGGCACGATTCTTGCATGCTCGCATATACTATGCCAGGTTGGTGGTGTAGCAAGATGCATGCCAGGCTGTGTGGCACGATAGTTGCTACCCTAGCAAGGTGCGTGCCTATGTGGTGGCATGGTCCTTGCTTGCAAGCACATAGCGTGCCAGGCTGTGTGGCACAGATCTTGCTACCCTAGCAAGGTTCGTGCCTGTTAGGGCCAAAGCAATTTGCGTGCCAGGCTGTGTGGCATAGTTCTTGCTAGGCACGCGAAACCGAGGCCGACCCTCCTGTGTGGCCCGTTTCTTGCTTAAGTCACCCTCCCTTTTAGGTACCATCCGGGGCGACGTCCCCGGGGGCCCCACAAAACCCAAGCTCGTTTAAATTTCTTGGTAGTATGTACAAAACTTGTATAATTTTTTATATTTTTTGAAACATAGTGGATTAGGTATAGTGACGGCAGTACCAGTAGTATGGGTCTATTTCACTTTACCTGCCACTACGTTTTATATTTTTTTAAAAAATTAAAAAATAACGTAAGTAAGGGGTACTACTGGTACTGGCATCATGATACCTGGAAACCCCCGTCACCATTGGGTTTGCAGCCGACACATATGTCAGGTATACTTAGGCAAACAAAAAACGTCAAAAAATACCCATACTCCCATCACTATACTAGGCTGAAACGCAAATAAAAGGGCGTCGTCTCAATATATGTGTATTAATATAGTTATACAAAACAGGAACCTGCAATGAAAAGAATTAACCCAATTACCCAAAAAGAATTTTCACGTCACGATACCCGTGCCAAGGATAATAAACTTTTCTTTGCCTACACCAAAGAGCTGAAGCGGGACGGATTTTTTAAGGAGATCTGGATAACACCCGAGTCTATGGCAAAGCAGCTACGCAACAACGCAAATATACAACGCCGCGCATATGTTCGCCGATCTGACAGATTGCCGCCAAACGCGTCAAAATATTTTAAGAGCCGCCCAAAAGCAAAGGCGGATTACTACAAGCTGATTAAGGAGCTGAGACAAGAGCCAACGATTTCCTTAGAGGACTTACGTGAGATGCTAGACAGCGGAGATGAAAAAGTGTTTGAGTTTCTTCACCTCACTATACCAAGCTGAAACGCAGAGATGGCATTCACTATAACGCAAAAGGTGTTGACGCTAGACTATTGGAAGTTAGCGGGCACTATTCAAAAAGGCGATTATGTATTTACCAAACAGGGACAACTGGCAAGAGTGGAGTTGGTTCAACTGTATCGTCCTCCCCAGTGCTACGAAGTTACCTTCAACGATAACCTATCCGTATGTGGTGATCTCAAACTGGGACTACCCATGGAGACACCAAAGTACAGACAGCGAACGTATCAGTACCAAGGTAAGTACCAGTTTCGCAGACCGCTTACGCCGTTCATGGTGGGCGAACATCTGGACACGCCGCTAAGGGACCACAGGGACCGTTTAATCTATTCTGTGCCGACATCTAAGCCCTTGGAGTTACCGCATCAGTTCTTACCGGTGCCGCCTTGGATCTTTGGATTCTGGTACATGAACAGACGGCCGAACGGAACAATGCTAACACCCAATGGTGTGGATACCGATGCATTTAAAGAACACGGGTACACAATAGTTCCAGGTTACAAGATGCAAAATGGCAAACGAGAATTCTCAACCGAGCCAAGTATTGCAAGCCAATTCTTTCCAGATGTTATAACAAAGATCCCAAACAATTACTTGTTGGCCAGTCACGAGCAGCGAATGGAGTTATTGAAAGGAATTGTGCAGGGCAAGCCGAATCAATACAACCCAAAGAAGGACCAGTTCAGGATTACAGACTATCATTACGGTACTGTGTTACAAATTCAGGGGTTAGTTGAGTCACTTGGCAACAAAAGCAAGCTACTTTTGAACGAACAGCTTAAAAATTATACGTTAACTTTTAGGACGAGGCATAAATTAATCGAAAATCAGGCCTCTCCGCCCATCCGAGTGCATAACGCAAGGAGATACATCACCAAAATCGTAAAAATCCCGTCCGAAATGTGTGTACATATTGAAACGGACAACCCAGACAGTTCAATTTTAATTGGAGAAGGCTTTATACCATGCCTCTAACACAAAAACAAGAAAAAATCTTAGCAGATTTTGCAAAAACACATGCGCATTGGCCAAAAATGCAGTTAGACGCTGCAATATGGCAGGTAAAGTGGGCATTAACTGCATTACCGCATCAAAAAGACCCCGATGATGGACAATATGACACGTTTTTAATGCTTGCCGGTCGCGGATCAGGTAAAACGCACACTGCATCGCACTGGATTGGCATAAGAGCCTGGAAGTACGATGGTACCAGGTGGTTGGTGACGGCGCCAACGTCGAATGATATACGTGCAACGTGTTTTGAAGGGGATTCAGGCCTGCTGAATATCATACCCCCGTCGCTGATCAAGGACTACAACAAGTCGCTGTTTGAGATTACGCTAAAGAACGGGTCCATCATCCAGGGCATACCGGCCTCAGAGCCCGAACGCTATCGCGGAAAACAATTTCACGGTGGGTGGATGGACGAATTGTGCGCATTTGACTACATAGACGAGGCGTATGACGGTATCCAGTTTACGATGCGTCTGACGGATCCGCGCATACCGCGCGTGCAGCAGATCATTACGACAACGCCTAAGCCGCTCGAAGTTATTGTGGATTTGAACGAGGGTAAGATTGGCGGAGACGTATACGTAGTAAACGCGAGCTCGTATGACAACCGCGCTAACTTGTCTAATACGTTCTTCAAACAGTTAGAGACGTATGAAGGCACAGACTTGGGACGGCAGGAGATCTATGGTGAGATCCTGGATCCTGAGAGCACTGGTATCATAAAACGGAAACAGTTTAGGATGTGGCCATCAAATATGCCGACGCCTAACCTGGAGTATGTGATTGCCAGCTATGATCCAGCGACAAGCGAAAAGACAATGAACGACCCAACAGCGTGTACGGTGTGGGGTGTGTTTGAGAAACAAGACGCGGGCACATGTATAGTGTTGTTAGACGCATGGGACGCGCACCTGGCGTATCCAGAGTTGCGGCGCAAAGTGATCGATGACTTTAAGGAGGTGGTATACGGTGCGGACAATACGTTCGGCAAGGGCCGTAAAGCCGATCTGATCCTCATGGAAGACAAGTCAGCAGGTATATCCCTGATACAAGAATTGCAGGGCTCTGGAGTGCCTGTAAGGAGCTACAATCCGGGTAAAGCAGATAAGGTGCAGAGGTTAAACATTGTTGCGCCGTTAGTTGCGCGGGGTAAGGTGTATATACCAGAAGATGGGGTTAAAGAGGGTGAGTTTGCAGAATGGGCAAAAAGATTTATTCGGCAGGTGTGTTCTTTTCCGGAGGCTAAAGGCCATGATGACTACGTTGATTCACTTTCTCAAGCATTACGGGTGTTGCGTGATTCTGGTTGGATTCAGCTTGATATGCTGCCTCCCAGGGATTATAGTTATGTGGATGATCAACTAAATAAGAAGATGTCCAACCCTTACGCGCAATAGGGCGGAGCACTAACTATTAATGCATTAGTATTAATAGTATGATAGACTTAATAAAAAGCCCCCGCCAGATCCTAATGGATGAAACCGGTTTACCGCAACTGGATACTGGCCTATTAAATAATACCCAATCTATCGGGGTGCAAGGACATGCCACTGGCGGGGCTATCAAAAATCTGTCACCAGAAATGATGACGGCCGCGATGATTTATGGCAATTACGAACCGCCAAAATTCCAGTATGCTAAGGGTGGTAATGTTGTTAAGTGGGCGATGAATGAGATGGTGCCTGCTGCAGAGCATGCGATCAACAAGGCAAAGTTTTTAGAGCCAAGTCAGATTAAGGAAGTTTGGTATCACGGTACGCCGCACACAGTTAGGGGTGAGCCAAGTGTTGCGAACCCGATGAGAAAAGAGTTGCATGCGCAGGGGATTACTCAGTTTGATCCCAACCGCGGTAAGACTGGCATGACGTTTGCAGCAAAAGATCCAAAATTTGCAAATGACTTTGCAGAGCAGTATGGTAGAGAAGTCAACGGCGATGTTACAAAAGGAACAGCACCAACGGTTTACCCGGTGCACGTTCAGGCAAAGAACCCGTTTGATTATCAAAAGGTTGAGCACGTTAATAACTTGATGAATCACATGCGTGAGAATGAGTTGTTCGGGCCAGATGAAAATGAAAAACTAATCCGGCAGTATGTAACTGGCGGATACTGGGACACACTAGAGCAGCCAAATGTTCAACAAGCGGTCAAGGACCTTGGACATGACAGCATGTACGTAAATGAATCAGGTAATAAAAACATTGGGTTATTTGATCCGGGACAGATTAAGTCAGCTATTGGCAATCGTGGAACGTATGACCCCAGAGATCCCCACATCAATAGGGCAACCGGAGGACCGGTTCATATGGCCGAGGGAAGTATTGTGGAAAAAGCACTCCCGCACGTGGGACATGCATTCGCAATAGAGCCTGCAATCGATACAGCAAAAGCGTTAATGGCACACCATTGGGGTCATGCATTAGAAGGACTTAGTGACTTGGCGCAAGTGTATTCACCTATGAAAGCGTCTGTGTTGGGGCAAATTGCCACATACAGTCCAGAATTAAATTCAAACGAAAAAGCCGAACTGGCTAAGAGGCAGGCAATGCCTGCACTCAGCGTATTAAACAATCCACAGTATCAATAACAAATGGCACAACCTAAATTAGCGATCCAAGCAGGTAATAACAAGTCAGGGTTAGACCAGGCTGAGAAAGATATTGCAAAGGATTCAGAAATAAAAGAGTACGAGCAAGAGTTTGGACTCGACGAGGACACAGCCGAACAAGAAGTCATTGAGCTTGAAGACGGTTCCGTTGTTATCAATTTAAAAGAAACTAAGGGTCCACAAGAGGATCCAGACTTTTATGCCAACATGGCAGACCACATTGATGAGTCTGTCCTTGATAAATTGGCATCTGACTACTTAGATTTTATTGACGTAGATCAAGAGTCAAGAAAGCAAAGAGATAAACAGTACGAAGAAGGACTTCGTCGCACTGGATTGGGTAAAGACGCGCCCGGAGGAGCCACGTTTGACGGAGCCTCCAAAGTCGTCCATCCTGTTATGGCAGAGGCCTGCGTTGATTTCGGCGCCACTTCTGCTAAAGAGTTGTTACCGCCAGAAGGCATCGTTAAGTCGAGCATCAAGGGCGTAGCGACTCAAGATAAAGAAAAAATTGCGGACCGCAAGGTTAACTTCCTGAACTGGCAGTTAACGGAGCAGATTCCCGAGTACCGTGATGAGATGGAGCAGTTGCTAACGCAGTTGCCACTAGGCGGTTCACAGTTCTTGAAATGGCGTTTTGATCCAGAGCAAAAGCGTCCGATGTGTGAGTGGGTGCCAATTGATAACATCCTGCTTCCATACTCAAGCACAAACTTCTACACGTCTTCGCGCGTCACTGAGGTGCAAGACATTACTGAGGATACATACCTCACACGTATTGAGAATGGTGACTACAGAGATATTGACTCTGCGTACTCATCTGATGCACCGTTGAACGAACAAACACGTTCAGAGCAGGCCAATAATAAGATTGAAGGCAAAGAGATTCCATCTACAAACATTGACGGTTTGCGTCGTGTTTATGAGATTACATGTTTCTTGAGACTGCAAGATGATGAGATTTCTAAAGGCAAACGTGCACCGTACATTTTAACAATCGATGAGTCAAGCTCTAAGGTCCTGGCACTACGCAGGAACTGGGAAGCGAATGACGAAAAACTAGAGAAACTAGACTGGTATGTGGAATTTAAATTCATTCCGTGGCGTGGCGCTTACGCTATCGGACTACCTCATCTTATTGGTGGTCTCGCCGCTGCTCTTACTGGCACTCTTAGGGCTTTGCTTGACGCTGCTCATATCAGCAACAGTCAGACAATGCTTAAGCTCAAAGGTGGAAGGATATCTGGACAAAGTGATAGAATTGAACCTACTCAGGTAATGGAGATTGAAGGCGCTCCGGGTGTTGATGACATCCGTAAGATCGCCATGCCAATGCCGTTCAACGCACCGTCTAGCGTGCTGTACAACTTACTTGGTTGGTTAACTGATGCGGCTAAGGGTGTAGTAACAACATCTGAAGAGAAGATTGCAGATGCAAATGCTAATACGCCGGTCGGCACAACACAAGCGTTAATTGAGCAAGGCGCCAAAGTATTCTCTAGCATACACGCCAGACTGCACAGATCCCAGGCTAAGTCACTTAAGATCGTATCACGTATCAACCACTGGTACCTGGACGAGATGGACAATGAGTCCGGTGAAGAGATTGAGGTGCGTGACTTTGCGTACAACAATGATGTACGCCCCGTATCAGATCCCAACATATTCTCCGAGACACAGCGTCTGGCACAAAACCAGGCACTGTTACAGATGGCAACGACAGCGCCTCCGGGCATGTTTGATTTGCGTTCAATCTACCGCAGGGTGCTTGGACAGTTAAAGATACCGAACATGGAAGAGGTATTACCGAACCCACTAGGCGCAACAGAGTCAAATCCTGCGCTAGAAAACGTATCAATGACTATGGGAAGACCTGCAGCGGCTTACCCAGACCAGGATCATATTGCACACATCAAGGTGCACTTAGAGTATGCGAACAATCCGGCATACGGCGGAAGTCCAGTCATTGGACCAGGATTCTCGCAACATGCCTTAGAGCATATCAAGCAACACTTGACACTGCACTACCTACAATCCATGCGCGCGTATGTTGCGCAGGCTGCGGGCGGTAAAGACATTCTTGACTTGCATGCTGAGAAACCAATTGACCAAGATGCGCAGATGGCGTTGGCACTGGCGTCTCAGATGGTTAATGAAGAGGCTATGCAGAACATGGCCACAATTACTCAGCAGGTTAATGCACTGGCTCAGAAAGTTGCTCAGGCACAGCAGGCTCAACAGCAAGCGGCCGCAGCGCAAGATCCAACGGCGCAAGTGATTCTGAAGACACAGATGGCTGAGACACAGCGTAAAGCGTCAGAGGCTCAACAGAACTTACAGTTTGAAATGCAAAAAGAGCAACAGGCCTATCAAATCAAGATAGCTGAGTTGCAGCAAAAGGTACAGGACTTACAAGCTAAGTATACAACGCAGTCACAGGTCGATTCACAACGTAATGCGACACAGATTGCCATGGCAGACATCAACAACTCGTCTCGCGAACGTGTGGCTATGATTGCAGCTCAAGCCGGACTGACCGCCGACCAGATGGCCATGGCACACGAACAAAACCAAACAGCCTTAGAGGCGTCACACCAGGCACAAATGGATATCAATCAACACGGACTAGAGATTCAGCAACAAGCGTTCCAACACCAAGCTCAGGTAGCACAGCAGGCGGCACAACAAGCAGCGCAGCAGGGTGTTCAGATTCAGCAGTCAGCACAGAATCACCAACAATCAATGCAACAAGCCGATCAGGCGCATCAACATGCGCTAGAACAGATGCAGGCGCAACCACAACAACCAACCACTGAAGGACAATAATGGAAAAAGAACTAGGCTTTCGCAAAGCGTATCAAATGACTGGCACACCTGGCTACGCAGGCGATACAGCAAAAACTGATATCGACAAGGGCAAGGGCGGATCACACCGCGATAACAACTGGAAAATCGGGGCTGCCCAGGCAAAACTGACTCCAGGTAAGAAAATCGGCCCAGGTAAGAACCTAAACGAGATCCCGCACGGTAATTTTTATTGATAAAAAAGTATGCATTTAGGGCGGGTTATTAAAACCAATGCATTATTATTTATATGAGAGACCCAGTTTACGAAACAATCAATCAGATTACGATTGAGAAACAAAAACTGGCCGAAGCCGTCACGGCCGGCGTTAATGTCAACTCATATGAAGACTATCAGAGATTGATAGGCAGAATTGAGGGGTTCACAATGACCCTCGACATTATCAATTCCATTTTGACGGAAGATGATGAAGAAGAATAAGCCGAATGGCTTTAAGGAGTGTGCCGAATGGCAGCATATGACTTCAGTAAGAAAGATGAGCCCGATTTAAGATCAGAGCAGGAATGTTTTCCAGATATTGATCACGGAATCGAGGTTGCAGGCGATAGAGTTCTCGTTCAATTGCGCAGAGAAAAGACCACAAGTAAAGGTGGAATTATCCTGGTAGACGAGACAAAACAAACGTTACGATTCAACGAAACGGTAGCTAAAGTAGTCCAAATAGGACCATTAGCATACAAGAGCCCTGATACTCTTGAACCTTGGCCCGAAGGCCCCTGGTGTAAAGAGGGAGACTTGGTAAGAACTATCAAGTACGGCGGTGACCGATTTGTTGTAAACCCTGATGATGATGGAGCACCAGTTGTGTTCATTACCGTTCAGGCCCGTGAGATCATTTCTAGGATTAAGTCATTTGACTACGCCCAGAGAATGAAAGCGTTTGTAGATTAACTTTTGAAAGAAAAGTATGGCAGAAAAAGATAAAGACATCCCTGTCAAGGAACAGGACGACGGTTCAGCACTTGTAAAAGTGGAGCCGCACGAGCAAGACGAGTTTGAAAAAGATCTCGAAAAAGAAAAGAATACAGAAGATCACGAGGATTCTGACGAAGGTGAACATGATGATGGCGAGCATGCCGAAGATCATGGTGAGTCAGATGATGAGCGTGAAAAGATACGTGAGGCTCGACGCGAAGAACGCAGGCTCAAGAAAGAGTTAGCAAAACAGCGTGAAGTATCAGCCAAACACAAGATTAGTTCCCTTGAGAAGCGCAACCAAGATTTAGCAGACCGACTAGCACGCTTAGAAAGCGGAGCAGCATCGTTAAGACTTTCGCAGATCGACAAACAAGTAGAGGATGAAGCTACTAGAGTCGAGTACGCGAAAATGAAGATGTTGCAAGCAGCGCAAGCAAACGACGTAGCAGCTCAGGTAGAGTATTTGGAACAGTTGACCGATGCAAAGCAGCGGTTAGCCCAGATGCAACACTATAAACAACAACAGCTTGAGGCAGCCAGAAAACAGCCACAGAATGTACCAACACCGATGGCGGCAGAGGTTCAGGAAAATGCAAATTCTTGGCTAAAGAAAAACTCATGGTATGACCCTCAAGCAAGAGATACAGACAGTAGGATTGCCAAGGTAGTAGATCAAGAGCTTGCAGCAGAAGGATGGGATCCGTCGGATTCCGAATACTGGGCAGAGCTAGACAATCGCCTATCAGCACGTTTGCCACACAGATACACAAAATTTGGTGGGGCGAGTACTCGAAGAGCGGGCCCAACAGCCTCTAGTAGAGTATCCAACGAGACTAGCGCCAAGCCAAACACAATCACGCTGAGTCGTGAGAGAGTTCAGGCCATTAAGGACGCGGGTGCGTGGGACAATGTTGAGAAACGAAACAAAATGATCCGGGCGTACGCGCAGTATGACCGTAACAATAAAGGGTAATCCAAATGGCAAATACAAGAATTAAACGGGACTTAGATGATCGCCTTGCTGATCGAGTCCAAGAAGTAGCGGACCGTAAATTAATTACGGATCCTGATAGTCATGCACGCCGCGAACGCCTGGATGCGTTCAGAGACAAATGGGCAAATAGTGCACTACCAGATATGCCTGGAGGGACAATTCCAGGGTATCACTTGTGTTGGTTGTCAACAACTAATACATATGACAGTATCGACAAACGTATGGCGTTGGGCTATGAACCAGTGAAAGCCGCCGAATTAGGAACAGGCTTTGGGTCGCTAGGTAAGATGAGTTCGGGCAAGTTTGAAGGCTGTGTGTCTTGTAATGAGATGATTCTTTTTAAATTACCAGAAGACGTATATCAAGAAGTTATGCGCATGTTGCACCTCGAGGACCCCCTTGAGCATCAACGCAATATCACTGCACAAGTGCGTGAGACGGCAGATAGCAAACGTGGCGGACGTTCCTTACTTGAAGGCGGTTTACTGGAGATGGAGAAAGAAACACAAAGAGCGAATAATCAAAATATTCGTTTTGCTTAATAATCTTCAACAACAAAGGAAATTGACTCCATGTCAGCAACATTTCAACCCTTTGGTCTGAAGCCTGCATACCATCCAAGTGGATTGGATCGTGCTACTGCCTTCGTCGGCACTAACACATTCGTCCCTGGAACGTCTTACAGCGCTCCATACTCTTTGAGTACCGGCCAATCATTCTATGAGTTCCAACCTGTCGCTATTACTAGCTCAGGCCAATTAACAATTGCTAACCAAACTGCCTCTAGCGGTAAAGTATTTGGCGTATTTAACGGTGTTGAGTATACAAACTCTGACGGCCGTAGATCCGTAGCCAAGTATGCTGCTAAGACAACTTTGGATGCATCTACAAATATCGTATTCTGGATTTTCTCTGATCCTGCAATCGTATATGAAATTCAGTGTAACGGTTCTGTTACTTCTTCCGCTATCGGTACTGAATATAACTTTGACACAACAACTGGATCTACAGTAACTGATGGCTATGCTATCGGTGTAGGCGGTGCAGGTTTCTCTACTACAGCATTACTAGCAACTGCTGTCGGTACAGGAAACCAAGGTCAAGTTCGCGTAGTTGGACTCGGTCGTGAGGCAGCATATCCCGCAGGTAACACAAACCAGTGGGGCGATGCATACACAATCGTTCAAGTACAAATCTCTAACAATACCTTCGCAGCTCCGTCTGTATCGGTTTAATAATTTAACGAAAGGATAAGCCATGGCAACCCCAATGCGCAGTACGGACTTTCGTGCGGTAGTCGAACCGATTATCAACGAAGTCTTTGATGGAGTTTACGAGCAACGTGACGACGAGTGGAAAGGATTTGTAGAACAGATCCAAGGTATCCCACGTAACTACCATGAAGAGGTAATGCTCTATGGTATGAACGCAGCCCCTGCAATGCCTGACGGCACTCCAGTGAGCTACGATCAAGGTGGTACATTGTACATCACACGTTTCATCTATCAAATCTATGGTTTGGCATACGCTATGACCAAAGTGTTGATGGAAGACGGCGATCACATTCGTATCGGCTCAACATTTGCAAAGCACTTAGCTCAATCCATGATTGAAACTAAAGAGACTTTGTGTGCTAACATTCTGAACTTTGCGTTCACTTCAGGATATGTTGGTGGTGACGGCGTAACGCTGATCAACACAGCTCACCCTGTAGCTAACGGTGGATCATACAGCAACCAGTTATCAACTGCTGCTTCTTTGAGCCAAACATCCGTTGAACAGATGCTTATTCAGATCCGTTCTGCAATCGACAACAACGGTAAACGTATTCGTCTGAAAGCAGAGCAGTTGGTTGTTCCTCCTGCACTCGAGTTCCAGGCTGAGGTTATCCTCAAGTCTGTACTCCGTTCAGGTTCAGCAGACAACGATTTGAACCCAATCAAGTCTACTGGTATGCTACCAAAAGGTGCTCACGTTGTGACCCGTTTGAGCTCCAGTAAGGCATGGTTCGTTCAAACTGACGCAGAAAACGGACTCATGCTCGTAATGCGCCGCCCAATGGAGAAATCCATGGAAGGTGATTTCGAGACTGATTCTATGCGCTATAAGGCCACTGAGCGTTATGCTACAGGATGGCATGATGCACGTAACCTATTCGGTACAGCCGGATTGTAAAATGTCTCTATAGACTAAAGGGCTCACCCAAAAGGTGGGCCTTTTTCGCTTTATGGGGTATATTGTCACTAAACCATAACATAAGGAAATTAAATGGACTTCACAATTGATACAAATGGCATCTCATTGACGATAACATCGCCCTTTGAGTTGGACCTTACTTTCGTTCAAGATTTTTTAGATTCACTAATCCCAACATTTGAGATTGATTTTGAAGATTTTGATGATGAGGAAGATGACGGCGTAGAGTATGACGACGAAGGCACAGCCTGGTGGTTTGATGAAGAAGAGGAAGAGTGGTACTATTTTGATGAAGAGTCAGAAGAGTGGGAACTCTATGAGGATGAAGAAGAGTACGAAGACGACGAAGAGTAATCCTTAACGCTGTAAACGACCCGCCTATATGGCGGGTTTTGTTTTTAGGGCGTGTTTCGTAACTATTTTGCATTAATATTAATAGGAAGAATAATCCCCAACAGGGCCCTGTCTGCTTCCCAGGGCTACGATCTAGCGACTGAGTGGGACACCCTCTAGATAGGAAACTATAAAAATGTCAGTAACCTTTAACCAACCGATTCGCGTCTACAAGTACAACAATGCCACTAATAACGGCGTTATTGCACCAGACAATTCAGGTGCAGTAAACGCATCCCAACAAAATTCATTCTCCGGCGTAAATGCTGCAGGTCTGATCACAACTTACGGAACTGGTAACGCATCAACTACACCTGATCCTTGCGTAATTCCTGCCGGTGCCATTATCAACAACATTAAATTGTTTGAGACAACAGCGCCTTCAGCCTTTACTGGTATGGTGATCACTGTGGCAGTTAATGGAACATCCGTTGGAACAATCACACCAACAACAACTGGTGGAGTAATTACAATAGCTTTCACAGCTACAGCGGCTGTTGCAACATTGCTTGCTAACGTTGGTACATCTGACGCTACTATCACTTATACAGTTGGCACAACTTCTGGCGTAACTGGTACATTGGCCGGCGTATTCTCTGTTGAATACACAGCGCGTAACTATGACGGTTCTATCACGAACATCGGTCAAGGCTACACAAATACTTAATTAATTGCCTATGGGGGCTAATCACCCCCAACTTTTTATTATAAGGAATTAATTATGGCATTAGTCACAAATCTTCAAAACATACCTGCAGCCTTAGAGTCTATTTCTAAGATGGGGCAGTATGAGCCATTTGATCTTCAGGTTGCACGCAGCCAGATCATGGGTCACAGCACTGTAAACATTTATGGTTATCAGGCCTCAGTAACAACGGCTTTTATACCGTTATGGGAAGTTGCATCTGCTTATTCTTATCCAAGCACAGCAATTACTATGAACTTGGCAGGAAGTGCAGGCGATACAGCAAAGATAAATATTATTGGCCTAGATGCCAACTATAGACAAATCTCAGAAGTGCTGACACTTAATGGCGCAACTGCTGTGCCTACAGTAAACCAATATTTCCGTATCAACAGCATGTCTGTTAACACTGGTAGTGCAACCAATCCCTCTGGCGCGGTTACATTAAAAGACGTTACAAACACAACAACGTACGCTCAAATTAATACGGGTATTGGAAAAACACAAGCCGGTATTTACACTGTACCTGCAGGATATACGTTCTACTTGAGCCGTGTTGATGGTTATACATCATACAACGGAAATAACGCAAACTACGTAACATATCGTAACCAAAGCATTTCTTCAGCCGGCGTTGTGACTGTTACTCAACAGTCTCCATTTACTCAGTTTTATCATGCACAACGAGTAATGCCACGTCCTTTTGCAGAGAAAACTGATATCCAGATTCAATGTGCTACAAGCACTGGAACTGCTGCAATTAGTGTTGCTCTTGAAGGCTTTTTGATTCAAAACGACGGCCAAGCATTACCATCGGTACTGTAAATGCCTAAGTATTTAGATACACGGGGGAATAGCGTTGTTGCTGTTGCAATATGCGACAGATGCAGCCGCAAGTTTCCTTACGTGGATCTAATGCCAGACCCCAATTTCCCAGGAATGCGGGTTTGCAAAGACGATTTAGACAATTTTGACCCCTGGAGATTGCCTGCGCTCCAAACTGAAAATATAGCATTGAGATTCCCAAGACCAGATCAATACATTGGAATTGGTCCTACTGGGGGCAATCAATTGGTTACAGAAAATTCTCCGAATAATCCAAATCGCAATTCGATATTTATTACACAGACGCAAAAACAATCTACTACGGCAGGCGCTTCAGGCGACTTGACGAAATAAATATAAAGGCATATCAGCATGGCTGATCAGAGCATAGCACAACTACCAGTCGCATCGACAATTACGGGAACAGAGTTAGTTCCTGTTGTGCAAAATGGCGTGACAAAACAAGCGCAAGTTAATCAAATTGCGAATGCGGTGTCCCCTGGTAAATTAATTACCAGTGTTAGTTTTGTTGGTAGTAATTTAGTTTTCTATTACAGTGATGGCACAAACTCATCTGTTGGTCCTATTCCGGGTTATGTATCTGCGAGTATCAACGGGTCTGGCCACTTAATACTGACCAATTCAACGGGCGGCACAACGGATGCGGGTCAGGTAGTTGGCGCAACCGGGCCCACAGGCCCGACAGGCGCGACAGGCGCGACAGGCGCGACAGGACCTACCGGCCCTGCAGGAGCAGCCGGAGCGGCGGCCACGATCGCGATTGGCACGACTAACACAGGCGCACCGGGCACGGGCGCAATGGTTAATAACTCCGGCACATCTAACGCCGCGGTTTTTAACTTTACGATACCGTCAGGATTGACAGGCGCAACAGGCGCAACGGGACCAACGGGTCCGGTTGGACCAGGTGTTGCTGCAGGTGGTTTACCTGGTCAAGTGCTGACAAAAGCAAACAATACAGATTACCAAACAATTTGGTCTACGATTGCCGGAACTGGAACAGTAACAAGCGTATCAGGATCAGGCGGTACAACGGGCTTAACGCTCTCAGGCGGCCCGATCACAACAGTTGGTACTTTGACCCTAGGAGGCACTTTAAACGTCGCTAACGGCGGCACAGGGGCCTCTACGCTGACCGGTTACCTGGTCGGTAATGGCACAGCGGCGTTCACTGCGGTAAGCACGATACCCACAACGGCTCTTAGCGGAACGATAACAAACGCTCAGTTGGCCAACAGTTCGATTACAGTAGGAACGACAGCAATTTCACTTGGTGCGTCGAGTTTAACCCTTGGTGGGTTGACTTCAGTTGCGGTGACTCAAGACCCAATAAGCGCGCTTCAGCTTGCAACTAAGCAGTATGTTGACAATATTGCCCAGGGATTGAACACAAAAGCGCCAGTGCTGTGTGCCACAACGGCAAATATAACATTATCAGGTGAGCAGACACTTGATGGCATTACGACTTCTGCAAGTCGTGTGTTGGTAAAGAATCAGACAACAGCATCACAAAATGGTATTTATCTGTCTAGCTCTGGTGGTTGGACAAGAACAACCGACGCAAACACATGGAACCAACTTGTCTCTGCGTATGTGTTTGTGGAAGAGGGAACGCTGCAAGGGGACACGGGTTGGGTCTGTACGGTTGACCCAGGGGGCACTTTAGGCACAACGGCAGTTACCTGGGTCCAGTTCTCCGGAGCGGGAACATACACAGCGGGTACAGGACTCACGCTAACTGGCACACAGTTCAGCATTACAAACACAGCAGTTACAGCGGGATCTTATGGATCCGCAACGCAAGTAGGAACATTTACAGTCAACGCTCAGGGTCAGTTAACCCTAGCAGGCAATACAACAGTAACACCGGCAATTGGGTCTATTACAGGCCTGGGAACTGGCGTCGCAACAGCGCTATCAAATGGCGTTGGCGCAGCAGGCGCGTTTGTGGTCAACGGCGGTGCTCTTGGCACGCCAAGCTCTGGCACGGCAACAAACCTAACAGGCCTGCCAATCAGCACCGGCGTATCAGGTTTGGGATCTAACGTTGCAACAGCACTCGCGGTTAACGTTGGCTCAGCAGGTGCGTTTGTGGTTAACGGTGGTGCGCTCGGCACACCAAGCTCTGGAACGTTAACAAATGCTACGGGATTGCCACTAACAACTGGCGTGACGGGGACATTGGCGACTGGCAACGGAGGCACAGGACTCAGCGCGTACACCGCGGGAGACATGCTGTACTACACGTCAGGATCAGCGCTCAGCAAACTGGGTATCGGCACAAGTGGCCAGATCTTGACATCAAACGGAACAGCTCCAGTCTGGTCAACACTGTCGGGCGTTGCGGTTACATCAATCAGC
>Ga0214166_1000684_pt1 | contig 16505 bp, 22 predicted proteins | sample TroBogepilimnion_27_FD_153005 | JGI IMG/M metagenome (GOLD analysis project Ga0214166, IMG submission 153005) | Freshwater microbial communities from Trout Bog Lake, WI - Practice 18AUG2009 epilimnion v3 | ecosystem: Environmental > Aquatic > Freshwater > Lake > Epilimnion/Euphotic zone ...
AGTGTGCATTAACATAGGCCCTCCATCCAGATTTTAACGTAGTATCAACAGGAGCTGGTGGATCAATTGGCGAGTACATACCTTCGGGATTCCCGGCAAGCTCATACTGATTGTCGAGTTTTCGATTTAATTCATTCCATAAAAGATAAATTGGTAAATGGTTAGCTTTCAAACTTGCTTCATCACTGCTCAATGGTGCTCTATGCAATCTTGGTCTACGGCCCATTGATTGATGGATCATCCAATCATTGGGGTTTTTTGGGCTGGATAATGTATATTCAAAATTGACTTCTGCCATTGCTTCCCAAACTCCAAAAAATGGAATTTTTTGTACGTACTCCCAAACTTTACTATGTATAGTAGAGGAAACCAAATTATCGTAAACGTCGATGTTGTAAGGTATATTCATCGTGTATTTAAGTGGCTATATAGATTGGAAAAATAAATTCTCCGTTTTTGTAGACAAGGTATAAATAGTATTATATAATGCGGGAGTGCATTATATATTAAGGCACATTATTAAGGCATACATTAAGGAGAACTATTATGGCCATGACACTAGCAGAAATTCGCGCAAAACTACAAGCGAACGAGAACCGCGGTAGCGGTAAAACACAAGGCGACAACGCCATTTACGCACACTGGAACATTCCAGAAAACACAACGGCTCGCGTAAGATTCCTCCCCGACGCAAATACAAAAAATTCCTTCTTTTGGGTAGAACGTGCAATGATTCGTTTACCATTTGCTGGCATTAAAGGCCAAGCAGATAGTAAAATGGTTAATGTGCAAGTACCCTGCATGGAAATGTGGAACGATGGTACACCTTGTCCAATCTTGGCCGAAGTACGTCCTTGGTTCAAGGATCCCAATCTTGAGGAAATGGGACGTAAGTACTGGAAGAAGCGTAGTTACTTGTTCCAAGGATTTGTGAGAGAGAACCCAATTGGAGACGACAAGACTCCAGAAAATCCAATCCGTAGATTTATCATCAGCCCACAGATCTTTAACTTGATCAAGAACGCCCTGATGGATCCTGACATGGAGAACTTGCCAACTGACTACAGTGCTGGACTTGACTTCAACATCAAGAAAACTTCAAAAGGTGGTTATGCTGACTACAACACATCAACATGGGCACGTAAAGAAACTGCTCTTAATAGTGATGAAGCAGAAGCAATTGAAAAGCATGGTTTATATGACCTAAACGACTTTTTGCCCAAGAAGCCTACAGACGTTGAATTGAAAGTAATCAAAGAAATGTTTGAGGCCAGTGTAGATGGACAACCTTACGATCCAGATCGTTGGAGCAACTACTACAAGCCCAGTGGCTTTAAAGGTGGTAGCGGTGTTGATGCAGATGCATTGCCCGAAGCCAAGCCCGTGGCACAAGCCAAACCTGCTCTCAGCGTAGTAGCACCCACAGTAGCTGAACCTGAAGAAGATGATGATGCTCCGGTAGCAACAGCACCTGTTGTTGCACCAACAGCAGAAGCCAAACCATCAAGCCAAAAAGCTGAAGACATTTTGGCCATGATTCGTAACCGTAAATCTACAACTTAATCTGTAGATACTTGTGACCAGCAGGGGAGTTACGGTTCCCCTGCTTCTACATCATGCTCGCATACCTAGATCCAATACTGTTTCCCGATCAATATAAGATATACGAACTCACACCCAATCAGTTTGTATATCCTATATATAAAAATGCCAGCACCACAATTGCCAAAACAGCCATTGCCGATGTACCCTATTACAAACATGCTCAAATACAAGTGATAGACATATACTTGCGTGAACCATTTGATCGTTATGTAAGCGGAGTACAAACATACCTTCGATATCGTCCCGAACTTGATCGAGCAACGGCATTACGGTTCATTGATGAGTTTTTATTTTTAAATAGTCATTTTAGTTTACAGTTTCATTGGATTGTAAATCTAGCACGCCATAGAGATGCATGGATGCGTTTTAGGCATGTTGATGAACTAAAAAGCACCACAGACGCAGTTTGGAATACGCTAACACGTGACCAAACACTGGTTGATCATTTTACACACAATAATAAATTGAATTTTTATTTAGAATTAGATAAATTGATTTATGAAAATTTTATTGGGACCACAGTTAGCTTTCGACAAATATGCGAACGTATACGGCATGATAGAAAGCATCTATACGATGAAGTAATTCAAAGAAGTCAAGATATATGCAATGTCCTAGGCTAAGACACTTTGTGAGATTTAACAGCAATGGCTCGGTGAGTCGTTGTGGGCATATGGTCAATGCTCCCGAGTTTGATAATTTAACTATCATGGACATGAGTTTTTGGTTACACAATGTTGAGCTATCGATGCAAGACAACACATGGCCCAGTGAGTGTATACGATGCCAAGAAACTGAATCGGAAAACGGCGTCAGTGTTAGACTACACGCAATTGAGTTTGATCAAAAGCAAACTGTAAAAGATTATTTGACTGTTGGCGGAGTACTAGACAATACTTGTAATAGTGCCTGTTTGACCTGTAACGAGGGATTGAGTACACGAATTGGTAGCTTGCGATCTCGGGTATTTCCTATAGTAAACAACTCTAATAAATTTTGGAATTTGCCACTAGAGCGTATAGTGCACCTGGACATAAATGGTGGCGAGCCCAGTTACAGTAAAAATTACAAACACATATTGGCAAACTTGCCACCAAATGTAAAAAGCGTTAGACTCAACACAAACTGCAGCACGGTGTTGCAAGAACTCTTGCCAATTATCTATCGTGGTATTCATGTGACAGTGACTGTTAGTTTTGATGGAATTGGTGAATTACACGACTTGGTGCGTTGGCCTATTAAATGGACAGAGTTTTACAAGAATTTAATGATATATAAAAGTATGCCCATTAGATTAAATCTTTGGACCACTGTGAGTGTGTTGAATCAACATCAACTGCCCGAACTAATTGCGTTTGCTCGCAAGCACGAAATAGATCATGAATACGCTTACCTAAAGCATCCCGCAGTACTCAGTGTTGAAAATAAAGATCAAACCTCTATAGATGCATACATACAAGAACAAAAACAATTAAGAAATATATGCTAAAACCTTTTGTAGAATTGCAATGCGATCAATTGGAAACAATATCAATCAAAATGATGCAGTTTATCAATGACAAAATTGAGTCACGACAAGAAGGTTGGTGCTTTTTAAACACAAAAGATGTAATTGACAAGATTCCCGAGCTTGTGATGTTTTTTAAAAAGTATAAACTTTATCCAATGGATTCGGCTGTTACAATTTTATACGATGATTTGGATTTACACGTTGACCCAATGCCAGTGATTGCAAAAATCAATATACCAATATCAAATACTCTTGGTTGGGTGAATCGTTGGTACAACATCACTGAAGAACAATTGGCAAACACAAAACACATGGTTGATAGATTTGGGCAAACAAAAGAAAACATTGATGACTTAAAATTAGATTTATTGGCAGAATTACATGATTTATCACAACCCATAGTTTTTAACTCACGTTTGGCTCACTCGGTTGTCAAACTAAACCCAACAGCAACTCCAAGAGTCATAGCAAGTTTTACATTTCACAATCAACCCTTGGCACTACTTCAATGAAAATAGCAATTACAGGACACACTGCTGGAATTGGCAAAGCATTTGCTGAAGCATACTCGGAGCACGAAATAATTGGGTTGAGCAAACGAGATGGCAACAATATTCGCAACACGTTAAAAATTGCCAATGCTATAGAACCCTGTGATGTGTTTGTCAACAATGCACAAGACGGATACGCACAAACTGAACTACTGCTAGAAGTACACAAGCGTTGGGCCAATTTAGATAAACATATCATTGTTATAAGTACAATGATGACGCAACAACCTGTTGCACCCAAGAGCATGGAAGCATACCGATTGCAGAAAGTTGCACTAGAAGATACTGTGCGACAACTGCGTTTCACCATGCGCTATCCTGAAATAACCATTGTGCGTCCAGGGCGAGTTGATGATCCGGCAACTTGGGTAGCAACTCTAGTTCAATTGTTCAAAACCGCAGAACACAACGGCTTTTCTATTCCCGACATATCACTACGATGACACCCAAAGACATATTGACCAATAAAGCATTTTGTCCTTTGCCATGGACAGGATTTTACATTGGTCCCGATGGTGAAGTAAAGAACTGTATATGCAGCAAAGAAAGCATTGGCAATACCCTAGATTCACCAGTGCTTGACATACTCAAGGGTGCAAAAAACACGCAGGTCAAAGAAGAAATTCTAGCACGTAACAAGCCCTACACCTGCAGTTACTGTTACAGTCTAGAAGAAAACAAAACCAGCTTAGACATAGTGAGCAGTCGTGTGTACTACATGCGAGAACTTAAATCTGTTGATCGCAAACTATACAACCAACCAGACAATTTTGATCTACATCACATTGACATACGTTGGCGAAATACCTGCAACTTTGCCTGTGTCTATTGCGGGCCCACCTTGAGCAGCAAATGGGCCTCAGAATTAAAAATAGAAGTGCCACAACCCAGTCGAGAAAGGCTAGCAGAATTAAAACAATACGTATTTGATAATGCACACCAACTCAAAAATATCTACATGGCGGGCGGAGAACCTTTGCTGATAAAAGAAAACGAAGAGTTGTTAGAACTGTTGCTCAAAGTCAATCCCGAGGTGACATTGCGAGTAAACACCAATCTAAGTCAAACCAATACCCGTGTATTAGATTTGTTGTGCAAGTTCCGCAACGTGCATTGGACTGTGAGCGCCGAAAGTGTAGGAGAAAAATTTGAATACATGCGTTATGGTGGCAGCTGGAGCGAGCTTAACGAAAATCTAAAACTGATTCAAGCACTGCCGCACAAGATAACCTTCAACATGATATGGGGCATACTGAATTATTCTGCCATATATGACTGTATTGATCATTTTAGAGAGTTGGGGTTTCATGCCAACAGTTTTATATTAACTGCCATCAATGGACCTGCATGGTTAGATACCAGACACTTGCCGGATTATAAATTAAAAGAAATTGATGCCAGTCTTCACAAACGGATTGCGCAGAATCCCGGCTTTTTGCTTGAAGATGGCTATAGAAATTTATCGGCCCACATCAATAGGCCCTTTGACAAATCGTTGTCGGCGTCGTTAACCAAGCTACAAGAAATTGATCAAAGACGCGGACTAGACAGCCGCAAAATTTTTACAGATTTATATGACTGTTAATTCTATAGCATTTGCACTTGATCCCGTCAACGTGCCCAGCTTCTTGGTAGATTGGGAGTTGACCAAACTGTGCAACCTAGATTGCACCTATTGCCCCACTGGCATGGAAGGCGGTCACGACAACACCACCGCACATCCCTCGCTTGACGATTGCTTACGCACCATTGACTTTATGTATCAATACATAGATTTGTACATGACTCACAAAAAGCCCAGCCAACGCAAAGCCATCATAAATGTTTACGGGGGCGAAAGTTTGTTCCATCCCGACATTGTGAAAATATTGACTGCTTGCAGACAAAAGCATACAGGCTACGATTGGTATCTCACCATTACCTGCACCACCAATGCCATTGTAGGACAACGGCAATGGGCACGTATAGTGCCCTTGGTTGATGAATTCACCATGAGTTATCATGCAGAAAATTTACCAAAACAAAAAACTCAATTCAAAAACAACTTGAAATATCTGCAAGAACAAAACAAACGTTTTACTTGTATGATCATGATGCATCCGCAACTGTGGGACGAATGCACAGACATAGTGGATTTTTGTTCGGCAAATGGCATGCGCTATGTTAAAAAGCCCTTGGACAACAACAATGACAAATGGGCCTATACTCCTGAACAGTTTGGTGAGTTGACCGGCAAGCCCGTTACATTTACCAAAAAGATCATCAGTATACAAGAGGGCAGGCAGTGTTGCGGCGGCAGGCGACTGAGCATAAACGGCGATTTACGATCTAATACAGGTTTTGTTGCACAACAAGGCTTTGAAGGTTGGAGTTGCAGTGTCAATTGGTTCTTTTTGTTTATAAGACAAGCCAATGGTCTGGTTTATACCAATAAAGATTGCCAAATGAGCACAAGTGGTGCGCAAGAGCCACTTGGGGAATTATCACACAGTGAGCAAATTTTGGCCAGACTGGAATCGCAATTGCAAAATGGCATGCCAATTATAAAATGCCAAAAACCCATTTGCCGTTGTGGATTTTGTGCACCCAAGGCTCAAAATGAAAAGGATTTTTTAGATATAATTTGTAGGAATGTGCCCGTTGACATATTCCAAAAAACATGTTAAACTTACTTAAAGGAAAATAATTATGGCAAAAGCATTTGATGTTAGCAAATTTAGAAAAGGTATCACCAAGAGCATTGATGGTATCAGTATTGGATTTACCGATCCCACAGACTGGATCAGTACCAACAACTATGCATTGAACTATCTGATCTCGGGCGACTTTAATCGAGGCATCCCGATGGGCAAGGTGACTGTGTTTGCCGGGGAATCGGGCGCAGGTAAAAGTTTTATCTGTTCAGGTAACTTGATTAAAAATGCACAAGCACAGGGCATTTATGTTATCCTGATTGATACAGAAAACGCACTAGATGAAGCTTGGTTAAAGGCACTGGATGTAGACACCAGCGAAGACAAGTTACTGAAATTGAACATGGCCATGATTGATGATCTTGCCAAAATGATCAATGACTTTGTGAAAGAATACAAAACCATTCCCGAGGGCGATCGTCCCAAGGTGTTGTTTGTGATTGACAGTTTGGGCATGTTGCTCACTCCCACAGACGTTAATCAGTTTGCTGCTGGTGACTTAAAAGGTGACTTGGGACGTAAGCCCAAAGCACTCACTGCCCTAGTTCGTAACTGTGTTAATATGTTTGGTGACCTCAACATTGGCTTGGTTGCAACCAATCACACTTACGCCAGTCAAGACATGTTTGACCCAGATGAAAAGATATCAGGCGGTCAAGGCTTTATCTATGCGTCGAGTATTGTAGTTGCCATGCGTAAATTAAAACTCAAAGAAGACGAAGATGGCAACAAGATTAGCGAAGTAAAAGGTATTAGAGCCGCATGTAAAATCATGAAAACACGTTACGCCAAACCGTTTGAAAGTGTACAAGTCAAAATTCCTTACGAAACTGGCATGAATCCTTACTCAGGCTTGACTGACTTGATTGAAGGTAAAGACCTTTTAAAGAAAGAAGGCAACAGTTTGGTATATACAACTAGTGATGGCGAAATTATTAAAAAGTTCCGCAAGGGATGGGAACGCAATGATGATGGATGTTTGGATCGTGTGATGGCAGATGTTACTGCACATCCTCATGTGTTATCCAAAACTGCCACAACGGAACAACCAGAAGAGGTAACTGAAGAATGAGTATAGAAATAGATGTATTGGGCGAGACATATACTATTTTAAAACAGTATATTCCAGTCAAGGATCGACAAGAGGCCGCAGACAACCTAATGAGTGTACTAGTAGATATGTTGAATGACATTGACTTGCAAGAGTTTGGTGGTACCGACAACAATCTTAAAAAAGCACTCAAAGAATATGTTATGGAAGAAGACGACAACTATAACGACGAAGACGAGTAATGTGGTACAACAAGATAGTTGCCGATCTTGGCCAAATTCCCGCATTCATTGACTATTATGATAGTGAGCTTATTCTAGCCAAGAGCGAGATCAAGATACAGGGCAACGTTGAACGTGCATTAAGCAACTTGCCCGGTGTCACCGAGCATAGATTCAATCAGTTGCAAGAGATTGAAGCTGTATTGGAATATTTGAATATACAGTTACGCAAAATTCGCCGCAAGCACTTTCAAAAGTATCTGGAAGCATACGCTCGTGCACTCACCAGCCGAGATGCAGAAAAGTATGTGGATGGTGAGGATGAAGTGATTGACTTTGAAACCATTATCAATGAGGTGGCTCTGCTTCGCAACAAATGGTTAGGCGTTATGAAGGGTATAGAGAGTAAAAACTTTATGTTGGGTCACGTGGTGCGTTTGAGAACTGCGGGCATGGAGGATGTGGTAGTATAATGGATTGGCATCAACGTGCAGATGAACTACTGGCCGAATACGAGGCCTGTTGCCGTGCACGTCCTTATCACAATGCACTCGATGTCGAGATAGCCAAAGAAAGTTGTGCAACATGGGCCAGTCATTTGGCAACACAACGTGCTTGGGGCGAGCCCAATGACATAGCCGAAGCCTGCCATCAACTAGAACCGCGCCTTAAAAAATTTAAAGAAACAGTAGTATTGGATATATTAACAGATGGCACTATTTAAAAATGCATACGACAGTCACAGTCACAGTCTCGAAGTATTAAACATGTTGTACGGGTACGACAGCTTTTTAGATAATTTGACTGCTATAGCCGATATGGGATGTGGTGCTGGACTAGATGCCGGATGGTGGGCAACACTGATGACACGTGATGAACCTCCAGAACCGCGTAACTATATTGTGTATGCCGTGGATCAAAACATCAGTCAAATCGAACCCGATGTGTTAAAAAACGAAAATGTATTTGCCATTGAGGGCAATTTTGAAAAACGTTTAATTTCTCGAAATGTTGATTTGATCTGGGCACATGATGTTTTCCAATATGTAAAAGACCCCATGTCCTGTTTGCGAGAGTGGCGCAACAACATGAACACCAATGGCATGCTGATTCTCTCCATACCGCAAACCACTTACATGTATCAAAACAAATTGACTGTGGAAACACATTCAGGGCAGTACTACAGTTATAATATTCTTAATCTAATGTACATGTTGGCAGTCTCGGGTTTTGATGTTAGGGATGCATACTTTTATAGGAAAAAAGACACTCCATGGTTGTATGCTGGGGTATATGCCACTGATGTGAGTGATTTGCCTGAACACCCCTCTTGGTATGATCTTGCCGAGCGCAACCTAGTGAACAACAGTGTGATTCAAAGTGTCAACAAGTATGGATATGCCAAGCTAGAGGATCTAGTAGTGAGTTGGTTTGACAAGAACTTATATCAAATCACGAACTAAATACTGTACTATGCGTGATATAATTAAACTACTCGAGCTCAACTCAATCCCGTTATCCGAAAGCGAAGGACTTACCAATCGCAAACCTGGAACCATGTTCATTAACCCACAGGGCGAAAAGGCATATTTTAAACATCTTGCTTTCTTTCCCAAAGATGGTGGAGCATTTACAGCTGAAGAACTACCGCAAATGGTGGCCAGCATGGAACAACAAATTGGACATCCCATACAGTTCACCAATCTAATGCGACAGGGCGGTTTTGGAGTAGCTGAATTTGAATTGGAAAACGGCGAACCCTTGTTCTCGGGACGCTATTTCAAATCCATTAATATTCCCTACAGTAAAAATCAATGGAAGAACAATGATGTTGCTGGTGGTTATGCACTACAAAGCAAAGGCAGTAAAAAAGAATCCATGGGCTATGGTCCTAGCGATGTGTTGACACAACTGGACAGTCAAACACCTGAGCAAATTGTGGCACAAATCAAGGCCAAGTATCCAGACGGTCCTTTGGCCATGGCCACAGACTTTGTCATGGCGGGTAAGAAAACCTTTACCATTCCCGGCGATGGTGTTCACTTTGAAGCGTTTAGAGATTACTTTTGTGAGATATTGCATCCCTTGGCCATGGCACAAGGCGGCTACAACGGCAATGCACACGAGGCCGAAGAAATATTTTTCAAAGGCAGCAGTTTCAGTCAAGCCACTATCAGTTTCAGCTCGAGCAAAACCAATGGTTTGTATGATAGCTTGATGGAACAAGGTGGCCGCAAGATCAAATTAAGCAGCAAGGGTGATGGCGGTGCAGCTGCCAGTGTAAGTAATCTCAGCGAGGCAGTTGATATTTTGCGCCGCGCTGGCCAAAGCAACAAGATGCTGGACAAGTATAAAACCACAATTCAAATCATTGACGAGATTAGACAAGTCAGCGCTGAAGATGGCCCAATCGTGGTTGGAGAGACTTTGAAGCTGATTGATCAAAGCGAGGGACAAAACATACGCGACCTCAAGACCAGTCCGATACGTTATCGAGATTTTGAAGCCAAGGTCGAGGCTGGCGAGAAACCGGTCAAATGGTTTACTAACAAAATCAAGGCCATCTGGGAAAGCGTGGGAGTCAAAGTTCCCGACAAGGCCACTCCCTTCTACAAAATGCTGGCGGGATTGGCCAAACGAGTGGGCGAAAAAGTTAACAAAGAAACTGACTTTGGATCAGCAGCAAGCTCGATATTGAATCACAGTGCCTTGGTGCAAGTGGATACCCGTGCAACACTGTTGCCTGATGGTAGCATACGAGTGGATGCGTTCAACACCAAATACCCCTCGGATGTGGTCAGTGATGTGGCCATGTTGCCTGGTGATACTTACATGAGTCACAAGGTACACGGACGTTTTAGTTTTAAAATTTATAAAGGTAATGCCAAACCCACTCCAAAAGAATTGGGAGGCGAGACCGATGTGGAACCCGCCAGCGCAGGACCCTCGGCCACTGCTCAAGCAGTTGACAAAAAGATTGCCGACATCGGGCAAGGCAAATCCGCAAACAAATTGGTAAACCCCACTGCGGCACGCAAAAAAGCGCAACGCCTAAAAGAAAATTTAGGTAGAGAACGTCGTTGACTTCCGGCGCACTTTATTGTACAATGCGATAAAGGAAACTAAATCATGGACATGGATCAAGCAAGTGTATTTTTAGCAGGCTCAATACTCACCTGCCTCGGCTTTGTAGTAATTGCAATAGCAATATTGGTAATCAATAACTTGGCTGCCAAGTATTGGAAACCGGTAAAGTGGATACGTTTTGAAGACGTTCCGCCCCCAAGATATGTCGAAATGCCTCTAGAACCCGTAGAGCCAACTGCAGCCAATACTGCACCAACCACAACAAAAATTTAATCGGAAAGAATTATGTTTAAAAAATCACTAGCCATAGTGCTACTGGTGTTTTCATTCACCGCCATGGCACAAGAAAAAATTACCTTGCTTTGGGGATTTAATCCTGCATCAAACCAAGCCAACGAGTTCAGAGCCCTTGCCGTGGAAATGAACAAGATGCAGAGCAAATACGAATTTGTATACGACACCAAGCCCGGAGCCGGCGGAGCAATTGCAGCTCACTACGTACAACAACATCCACAAACCACACTGGTGGGAGGCTCTAGTTCGTTTTTTATTAGATCAAATTTTGATCGAGCAACAGGATACAATGTGAATGATTTTCAACCGGTGTTTGTTCAAGCACTGGGAGCTCCTGTAGTGCTGGCCAGTGCCCGCTACCACTCACTGAGTGAATTTCAAATAACCGATTCGGTGTCAGTGTCAATGAGCGGTTTTGGCAGTCATAGTAATTTAATGTCTAGCATACTAAATGAAACTTACATCAATCTCACCGTAGTAAACTACACCGATTTGATAGCAGCCAACAAGGATGTGATGGGTCGATTTGTGGACGCTGGTTGGAATTGGTTATCGGATGCAGACCCAATTATAGAGTCAGGAGCACTCAATGCCCTGGGCATAACTGGTACAAGAAACATCAAGGGATATAAAACATTTGCCAGCCAAGGCGTCAAGGGTTTTGAAAATGTGTCAATGAACACTGCACTATTTGCCAGCACTGAAATGAGCGCAGAACGTGTGAACGAAATTTACGAGCTACTGCGGGTGGCCAATCGTGCACCCGCAGTGCAGGCGTTGTATGCCAAGGAGTATTCAATCAGTCCAGATTTTACTCAAGCACAGACACGCAAGTGGTTTGCAGAGCAAAGCAAATTTTGGCAGGAACAAAGTGGCAAGGTAAAGATCCTACATGAATAAAAAACTAGGCTACTACGTCACTGACGGGAAAGAATTCTTCAGCAAGGTACAAGCGGCACTGTACGCCACACAACGTGACTCCTCAATTGCCTGGCATTTTAATAACGAGGTATTTGATCGTTTTGCCTGGCACCAAGAACCCGAGCAATCACTGGACCAGTTGTATGATCGTAGAGCACGAGAAATACGAGAAAAATATGACTATGTGATATTAAACTACAGTGGCGGTAGTGATAGTCATAACATCTTGATGAGCTTTTATAGACAAGGCCTACGCCTAGACGAGATCATTACCAATTGGATTTTTGAAGCAAGTAAAAAATTTACAATCAATAGTCACACTGTGAAAGAGGCATGGAATAGTCAAGCAGAATTTGAATTGCACACAAGGGCCAAGTTGGAGTGGATCAAAAACAACATGCCACAAACAAAAATTACCTTTAACGACCTCAGTAAAAACATCTTCAATTACTTTACCAAAAACAAGGATGAATCCTGGGTGCTCAACGGTGTTGATGCGTTTAATCCAACTGCTTACACAAGATACAACAGTCTAGACATCAAGGAAGTGAGAACACAGTTTGATCAACTCAAGAATATAGGTGTACTGACCGGAAACGACAAGCCCAAGTGCAAAATTAAAAACAATAAACTGTATCTCACTTTCCATGACAAAGTGGCCAACATCACGCCCATTGCACAACACTTTGGCGAGTATGATAATAGCACCATTGAATATTTTTATTGGAGTCCTGATTGTTGTGAAATGTTGGCCAAGCAGGCACACGCAATTTTAAAATTTGCCAACACAAATCCTTCTTATAGAAAAATATGGGAACAGGGCTACATGGTGTCGAGAAACACACAAGAGGCCATAGTGAAAGAAATAGTTTACACCACCTGGGACAACACCAATTGGCAAAGTGACAAAGCCTCCCTGGATTGGTATAGCGAACTTGATTTTTGGTTTATTGATCAGTTCAGCGACATCAAGACCGGACAAAATTGGTTAAACGGTATTCGGTACCTGGAAAAAAATATTGATAAAAGATTTTTAAAGAGCCTGGGACAGGCAGTGTATGCTCCAGACAGTCTTGGACTACAGGCTGATCAAGCCATTGGTTTATCACTGTTTACAACTCCCGACTACTACATTGGCGATTTGTCAAATTGATTTTTCCTATAAGCTCCATTAAAAAATATTCGAGCAAACCCTATTAAATCGCTTGATTTAATTGTTAAATACTATTACAATAAGATATTAGTAGAAACACTAATACAGTTTTCAAACAACACATAAAGGAGATATCATGAAAACAATCGGCGATAAATTAACTCACTTTGCAGTAACCGGTGTCAAGCCCGGACAACCAGAAGATGCGTTCTTCACAATCGATGAAACCAGTTTTGCAGGCAAGTGGAAAGTTATTGTATTCTACCCCAAGGACTTTACATTTGTATGCCCAACAGAAATCGTAGCATACGATAAACTGAATTCAGATTTTGCGGACCGTGATGCAGTATTGCTAACAGGTTCAACAGACAATGAGTTCTGCAAACTGGCATGGCAAAAATCACATGAAGACCTAATCAAGATCACACACACGCAGTTTGCTGATACACAACGTGGTGAATTAAGTCTTGCAGAACAACTAGGTGTATTCTATGCTCCAGCCGGTGCCGCACTACGTGCCACATTCATTGTTGATCCAGAAAACACAATCCAACACGTTACTGTAAACAACTTGGACGTGGGTCGTAGCCCAGAAGAAACATTGCGTATTCTTGACGCATTACAAACTGGCGAACTGTGTGCTTGTAACCGCGTAGTAGGCGGAGAAACTCTATAATGATTGATTGCTTGATCATTGGCGACAGTATCGCAGTTGGCACAAAAATGTTCCGCCCTGAATGCAGGGACTATGCCAAAGGCGGTATCACCAGTCATGGTTGGGATAAAAAGTTTGGAGATAATCCACTTGAAGCGAATAGTGTAATTATTAGCCTTAGTACCAATGATTGGGAACGGGCCAATACCGAAGAAAAATTACGCGATATTCGCAACAAAGTAAAAGCCACACGTGTATTTTGGATTGAACCCAATCCCGAAAGTAAACCTCAAGCAGTCGTTCATGTTAGAAAGATAGCTAGAGAATTTGGAGACGCAGTGATTCCGACTACACGTTGGCAAGCAGACAAAATCCACCCAAGTTGGGCGGGTTACAAAGAAATAGCGGAGAAAACAAAATGAATTTTATAGAATCAGTAAAAGGCGCATTGCCTGATTACGCCAAAGACACCAAACTAAACATGGATGCAGTATTGCTCCGCAGCTCACTGGATGCAGATGTGGCCATGGGATGTGCAGTAGCCGCTCTAGCCGCAACTGGTAATGGTAAACTGTTGGCAGTACTACTAGCAGATGCTCCTGTTTATGCAGATGCGGCAATGACTGCGGCCAGCATCATGGCACAAAACAATGTATGGTATCCCTACGTTGAAATGGCTGATGATCCTGCGCTTGCTGGCTTGCCTGCAGGGCTACGCATGAATGCTATTGCAAGTCATGGTGGTACAACTAAAAGCAATTTTGAAGCATTTAGCCTGGCTGCCTCAATTGTAGGCAAGTGTCACTTCTGTGTTAAGGCACACTACGAAACACTCAAGAAAGAGGGATACACAGTAGAGCAATTGCGTGATATTGGACGTATTGCAGCAGTTATCAACAGTGTCGCAAAGGTGTTGAATAGTTAAAGCAACAGGATAAATTGTTGCACAAAAAACAACAATTTATCCAAATATACTTGACAACAGGACTAAATAAACTTACAATACAAACATGATGCAAAACATTACTAAACATTCGCAACTACAACTGATAGCCAATTTAGGCGGGGCAGCCTATTGGTCACTGTTCAATGCGATGCCCGTGACATCAATTACAAGTGATCGTGAATCAGGAGAGGGTTTAAGTTAACGTATAATATCAAATCATATTTTAACTTAAACCCTGGCTTAAACACCCAGGGTTTTTTAATGAGGAAAGAAAATGAGAACAGAGAAAAAGAAATTGAAAGAGCAACTACCTTCTGTTCTAACACCAGAACAAAGGTTAGCTTTATTAGAAGCCAAATTAAAACGTGCCGAGGCTACAGCTAGGGCAATTGCTGAACAAGCAAAGCGTTTATAATTTAGCAAAAATGTTATAGGAAACGAGGTCCTGAGATCATTAAAATCTCAAACGGGCGGACTGCAGGATGAATCCCACAAGGAGAAAAATTGCAGGTCGGGGTATAGCCCCGTCATATCCTCTCGCAAGAGGGTATTCTAAAACACACCAGATGAAGATTCCTGGGGGCAATGAGAGCCCGCTAAGGCAGGCACGGATCCCGTGAAACCAGTGTGTTTTAGAATATATAAATAGCATATATGATAATCCCAATCAGTAACAAACCCCTGCGCACTTTTAAAAATAAAAACTACACAGACAAAGTATGTCTAGATCCATTTAACACAATTGAAATAGGCATCAATGGTGATGTAAGATTGTGCGGCTGCGGCGAATGGATGCCTACTGCAATCGGTAATATTTACGAGCATTCAATTGAAGAATTATTGGATAACCCTATTGCTCGTAACATACGTGAAAGTATTAGAGATGGTAGTTTCGTCTACTGCAACGAAAATACCTGCGGTAGGATTGTAAATAACAACTTGTTTCTTAAAAAAGATCTAGAGTGGACAGTTACGCAAACTCGTATGCCTGACGGTACACCAACACAAGTGCACGGATACGAATTGTATAAAGACGAGTCAAGCATCAAATTGCCTGACACCTATTATATAGCCGGTGATAGAATATGTAATCTAAGTTGCCCAAGCTGTCGCACAGAAGTTTTGGGCGAGACTGTTGACGAAAGAGAAGAAAAAAATAATCTTTTTAATCAGTTAAATGAAAATTTATTTGGCGGATCTAGTACAAAAGTTATCAGCATACACGTTAGTACTACTGGCGAAATATTTTCCAGTAGACTGTTATTTAATTTTTTAAAATTCTTTCCCGTTGATAGATACCCTAATGCAGAATTTTGGCTTCAAACCAATGGATTGTTATTGTCACGTAAATGGGACGAACTAAAACATTTAGAAAATAATATAAAAAATATAACTGTGACCACTGACAGTTGTGTGCCTGACACATATGAAAAATTACGCAGAGGCGGAAAGTTTGATGATATTGTAAAAAATATGCAGTATATACAAAATTTAAAAAAGAGAATCAAATTTGAGTTTATTAATAGAATGGTCATTCAGCTTGACAATCATGATCAAATAACTGATTTTTACAATTGGAGTAAAAGTTTTGATGTTGACGTAATTGAATTTATGAAATTTCAATCATGGTCGTCAGCAAAACTGTCACCCGAGCAGTTTGTAAAAATGGATGTACTTAATCACGATCATGAAAAATATAAAATAACTGTAGATCAATTACAGAGTTTAAAATCAAAATACCAAAATCAAATTTTGTTTTTTGGATTCAACATGGGCTGTTAGTGATAATGGGAGCACGGGGGCTTTGCAAGCCTTAGG
>Ga0214166_1000695_pt1 | contig 16370 bp, 14 predicted proteins | sample TroBogepilimnion_27_FD_153005 | JGI IMG/M metagenome (GOLD analysis project Ga0214166, IMG submission 153005) | Freshwater microbial communities from Trout Bog Lake, WI - Practice 18AUG2009 epilimnion v3 | ecosystem: Environmental > Aquatic > Freshwater > Lake > Epilimnion/Euphotic zone ...
GATTACCCAAAACGCGCCCAATGCGATGTTGTTTGGAACGTTATTGCAAGCGATGTCTTACCTAAAGAACGATCAGCGACAGATTTTCCAACAGAAGTATTCTGAATCTCTTCAGGCGCTAAAGGCTGAAGATGTTGCTCGCGTAGGCGATAGGCAAGCAGTAGCGGTGGACTCATGAAATACGCTATTTACATCATCACAAATCTTGTTAATGCCAAACAGTACGTTGGCATAACAAAAGACATCCCCGGTAGATGGTCTAGGCATAAAGCCGCAAAAGGCGGGTGCCCTGTTTTGCATTCAGCAATCAGAAAGCATGGGGTTGAAAATTTTGCTTTCACGCATGTAGCTGATGCCTTCGACGAAGAGTCCGCAAAAATGATTGAAAGAGTTTTAATTGCAGAGCACAACACCAAAGCGCCATATGGCTACAACATGACCGATGGTGGCGATGGAATGCTGAACCCGACTGATGACGTAAAAAGAAAATTTTCGGAAATGAGGAGAGGCATTCCCAAGTCGGATGAGCACAAAGCAAAAATTTCTGCAAGCAACAAAGGAAAAAGCAGACAAAAAGGCGTGCCGAAGTCTGAAGAGCACAAGCGCAAGACTGCATCATCTTTGATGGGAAACAAAAATAGTCTTGGCAGAAAAGACTCGCTTGAAACAATTGCCAAACGTAAAGCAACACGAGCCATTAACAAGGCCAAAAAGATGAAGGAATTGGCATGACTACATACACGAATCCCTATACTGGTCAAACGATTTCTCCCTCGCAAGTAGGGTATGAATCTTTAACGATTTCAACAGATACAACCCTCGCTTGGCCTATCAATGGAAACACCTCGAATGTTGTAGCCAACATTATCGAGGTCACCGCCACCACAACGGGTCTGCACTTGTTGCTCCCTGCCGCTACCCAAGTGTCGGTGGGTCAGAGCGTGTTGATTCGTAACGTAGGAACTAACTCGTTTACCGTTACGGATCAGAGTCTAAGTACGATTATTGCGATCGGTTCAGGAATCGCTGAGTACGTTTACCTCACCAACAACTCGACCATTAATGGTACATGGAGTACGGTTCAGTTTGGAGCGGGTACGTCGTCCGCTAATGCGGCTCAGTTGGCTGGATACGGTCTACAAGCTAACGGACTAACCCTCAACACAATAACCCCTGTAAACACGGTTTCAGCAACTTATACGATGCTGAACACCGACCAATCCTCAATCTATGTATGGACTGGTGGTGCTGGAAACTTAACCCTTCCTGCCGCATCTTCGGTTGGGCGTGCGTGGTTTGTGATTGTCAAAAACGACGGTACTGGCATCGTCACGATCTACCCGCAAGGCACTGACACCATCGACGGTAACGCAACACAGCAATTGCAAATTGGCGAGTCGATTGTATTTGTCTCTAGCGGTGTTAGCGGGACGGGTTGGTACTCTTGGGCGTATGGACGATCGGCTACGTTTTTCTTTACTCAGTTGGTCAAGAACGTCACTGGCGGCACGGTCACCTTGTCGGCGGCTGAGGCTTCAAACATCATTCAAGAGTATCAGGGAACATTAACCTCGAATTGTAATGTCATTTTGCCCCCTACCGTTCAGTTGTACTCTATCAGTAACAACACGACAGGCTCTTACTCGTTAACGTTTAAAACCTCATCGGTTGGTGCTGCTAGCGTAACCTTGCCTCAAGGTCAAACGATCATTGCGATTTGCGACGGCACAAACGTCTACAATGCTCAGACCTCAACCTCATCGTTCATTAATGCTTTGACATTGGGCAATGGTTCTGCTGCTGCTCCGTCTTTGTCTTTCCAAGGTGATGCGACTACGGGTTTATACCTAGCAGCTTCACACCAATTAGGATTTTCAGTTAACGGTCTAAATGGAGCGACATTGACTACAACAGGTCTTTTAGTGCCAGTAGGGATTAACGGTGGAGCGTTCTAATGACGCAAAAGACTGCTGTTTTACAAGTAGCGCCGGGGATTCAGCGAGACGGAACATTATTTGCGTCTCCATCATACGTTGATGGGAAATGGGTGCGCTTCCAATATGGTCGCCCAAGGAAAATGGGTGGCTATAACGCTTCTTTCTTAAACGCCTCTGGTGTTAGCCGAGGCATGATCCAAAGCGCTCAGAATGGACTCAACTATGTTATTTCTGGGTGGAGCGGTGGAATCCAACAATGGACTACAGACAACGATGATGCTGTGGGATTTGGCCCTGTAAACGTCAATCCCCTTGGTGGAATCTCAACGATTCAAATTACCAACCAAGGCGCAGCATACACAAACGGAACGTACACCAACGTCCCTGTGACCGCAGCTACTGGATCAGGGGCTTTAGCGACTGTAGTGGTTTCGAGCAACCTTGTATTCTCGGTGACAATTACCACCAATGGAGTTGGATACGTTTACGGCGAGTCGGTCAACATTGCCGCCTCAGCGATCGGTGGAACGGGATCGGGGTTTGCGGGATACATTAACGCCGTAACCACATTTAGCCCAAGTAATAATACGTTGTGGCAAATGGATATTGGTTATGATCCCTACGGAACGGGAAATAATAACCTGATCGCGCACCCGGGGCAAAACCTGAATGACATCTCATCAACCGTTAATACCAGACCACTTCTTGGCTCATTTACTGGGACTACATTAACCCCTGTAGGTGTGTTTACTGCGGTTGGAACAACGACGAATGGTAGCCCCAATGTGACCTTTGCGACTACAAACGTAGCCATTGGAGCGGGCGTATCTGTCTCTGGCTTGGGAATTCCTGCCAATACAACGGTGGTATCTGCTAACTTGGTTTCGGGTGTATGGACTGCTGTTTTAAGCAACAACGCCACTGCTTCTGGGACGGTTACACTGACCTTTGACAACAACATCAGCGTGTCTGGTGGGGTTGTGATGCTTTACCCCTATCTTTTTGTGTATGGCAATAATGGACTCATTCAAAACTGCGCTGCGGGCGATTTTAATAACTGGACTTCGGCAGATTCAAACGCAAATAACGTTGCTTCGACTAAAGTTGTTAAGGGTCTTCCTATTCGAGGAGGCACTACCTCACCTTCTGGTTTTTTTTGGACTCTTGATTCTTTGGTTCGTGTTACTTACGCGCCTCAAAACGTAGGAACGTCTACCCTTTATTGGCGGTATGACCTGATTAGCCAACAGTCATCCATTCTTTCTAGCCAGTGCGTTATTGAGTATGACGGTATTTTCTATTGGGTGGGTACAGATCGATTCCTAATGTATACCGGTGTCGTTCAAGAAATCCCCAATAATCAGAATTTCAACTACTTTTTTGACAACCTTAACTATACCCAACGCCAAAAAGTATGGGCATCGAAAGTCCCTCGTTGGGGTGAGATTTGGTGGTTCTTTCCAAATGGGGACTCTGACGAATGTAATGATGCGGTGGTCTACAACGTCCGCGAGCAGTGTTGGTATGACGCAGGTCAAGCCATCGGCGCTCGCAGATCGGCGGGAACGTTCTCAGAAGTGTTCCGTAGACCAATCTGGGGCGGTTGGGATCAAAACGGGACTGGCGGTTACACCCTATGGCAACACGAAAAGGGTACAAATATGGTCTATACCAACCATGTGGATGCCATTGAGTCTTACTTTGAGACGAACGTCTTAGGCTCAGGATTGGGTCTGGTCGGGTCAGCCCAGAGCGCTGGCGACAACCTCTGGACTCGAATTGAGCGGGTTGAGCCTGATTTTGTGCAAAGCGGCACAATGAACCTAATTGTGACTGGTAGGGGCTATGCGGATGACGTTGATCAACCCTCAGCGCCGTATCCTTTTGACCCCACAACGCTTAAAATTGACATGAAAGAACAACGGCGCGAAATGCGTTTGAAGTTCATTAGTAACGTATCGAATGGAGATTACTTCTTAGGTAAGGTTGTTCTCAACATTGATACGGGCGACGTTAGAGGCACGGGTAACCCATAATGCCAACCACTTATGACCCTCGGAATATGACATGGGACTACTGGTGCAGACTAATGGAAGAGCAGTTTGCACCGAACCAGTTGGGTCATGTGACCGAGGACAAGTGGCGACAATGGGTTGATGGAATGAATGGGATTGGCTACTTTGCCCAGTCGGGTATACCTGATCACAGAGGGTATAACGACTGGAGAGAGTGGGCAAAAGCAATGGTCGGAATAATGAGCGTAGACCCACAATAATGGCTAGATTTAATATTTGCTGTGGATGCTGCTCGCCACTTGGTGGAAGACGCTCCATCGTTCCTGCTATTCAGGGATGCTCGCAAACCCAAAACTTGGGAGCTTTGCCAAATCTTCAACAATTGGCGGCGCGTGGGGTTGACAGTCAACCTGAAGCTAACCCTCAAGTAGTTATACCGCAAACTTCTGATTCTTTACCCGCTCACGGCCCTGCATCTGCTGCCGCTCAAGCCAATGCTCCAGTTGACCCCGTAACTGGATTGCCAGTAGCTGCTTTGGGTAACGCGACTGTTGCCGCTGACATTAACCAAGGCAAGAGTGTAACCCCAGAACAAATAGCCTCTGCGTGTGCAATGCAGCGCGCTCAGGTAGCTGCTAATTGCAATACCTGTTTTATGAGCAAGATTGTTCCTGCTCTCGCTATGTCAGGGGTAGGAGCGGCATTTGCTCCTGTTATCGGTGGTCTATTGCCGGGCGCTGCTACAGCGACTGCTGCCGCTACCCCCATTAATGTGGCTTTAAGCAACGCGATTACCTCTGGGGTTGTCGGTCAGGCAATGGGCGGCTGCGGACTCAAGTCGGGGTTGATGGCGGGTGTTGGAGCAGGATTAAGCGCCGCCGCGCCTTATGTGAGCGGGATCACCAACACAATATCAGGTGACATCAGCGGTGGACTACAGAACCTTGGTTTAGGTGCTTGCGTATCAAATACGCTAGGAAGCGCCGCGACAGGGGCATTGGGCAAAGCTGCAACCTCGGCAGGATTGGCGGCTTTAACTGGCGGCTGTGTCGCTAAAGCGGCTGAGGCAGGTGCTGTTGCGGGCGGCGTGAGTCCTTTGGTGAACGCAGGAGTCGGGGCGGCTCTTAAAGACCTTTGTCTGACCTGTTGCACCGCCAAGACCTTAGCCAAGATTGGTGCGTCTGGTTTAAGCCAAGGCGCTGCTACATCTTTATTAGGTGGTGGTTTTGGTTCTGGTTTACAGTCTGGGTTAATTACTGGAGCTTTGAGCGCGGTCAAGTGCGCGTTAAAAAAATGTGCATCAAATAATTGTTCAAATTTTGGTGGAAACGATACGACTTATCAACCTCCAAAAAATGCCAGTGGAAATACGGATGACACTCAGGAATTGCTTGACTCTTATGATGATTCACAAAAAAGCTCATCAACTGATGATTCAAACAAAGTTGCAAATACTGAAACTCCAAGCAGCCCTCTCGATAGCGTAAACGCTAACCCAACAAGTAACCAAGACAATACTTATAACGGTGGCAATCCTATGAATGCTTTTGGCATTCAGAACGGGGATTACCAAGATCCGGGAATTCGCTCGCCAAGCGTTTTTGATCCTTTAATTGGAACTGGTGGGACAAATTACAATACAACGACTGACGAAAATAGCGACACTTCTACCGATGCGAAAACTAGTCCTTTAGATACCGTAAACACTGGAAACAATGATAATCAGGACACCTCTACTTCTGATGACGGATTTCAAGAGGTTGTATCTACTGGGCAGAGAATAAATGATCTAAATCTTGATCCAACGACAGGACTTCCTGTTGAAAACCAAACGAGCAATTTAAACGGCTCATCCTCAAGTCAAGGAGCATCATCTGGCTCTGCAAATGACGGATTGCAAGAGGTTGTATCTACTGGGCAAAGAATAAATGATCTAAATCTTGATCCAGTAACAGGGTTGCCAATCAGTCCTAGTGGTGGTTCAGAAGCTACCCAACCTCAAAATGATTTACAAGAAATCACTACGACTGCATCTAGGATTCCAGACATAAATGTTGATCCAGTTACGATTCCCACAACATCGACCTCTCAGCCTGTCAGTTCGTCACCTTTAAACGACACCGAGATTACGGTAACAGGGTCAAAAACACCTACCGAAACTCCCCCAGAGGATGTGACTCCAGTATTGCCAACTATTGACCCAAAAGACCTTAACTTTCCGAAACCAGACACCGTTACCACAGACACGCCTAAAGTTTCGGTTGGAACAGCTTCGCAGACTGGATCGGGAACAGGAGGTGGGTCTGGAAGCGGCGGTTTAGGCGGCTCGGGAGCGCTCAAGTCCATTGCGCCGTTAGTGGATATTTACGGTCAAACTGGCGATCCTAAGATTCTTGAGGATATTCAACAAATGGTTTCTCAAAACACCTCTAAATCAGATAAGGGCGAATCAAGGGAATTAGAGGATTTGGTAATGGGTAAGAAAAATTACTATGACGAAACAGAGAATTCAGCCAAAGGCGGTTTGGTTGGTTATGCTAGCGGCGGCTCATCTGGTCAATTTGGGAGCTTATTCTCAAGCGTTAATATGTTCTGCTGCACCAGCCCTCAATGGTTACCATCGATGAGAAACAACGTATTAACCTATCAGGGTACTGGCGGCAAAAAACCAAATTTCCTGTTGCCCATGCACCTATGCACTGGCAGCGCCCAAGGTCACGCCAAGGGTGGCGCTTTGCCATCCCATTATCGTGAGGCTGCCCCAGAAGGTCATCACCCCGAATTTATTACAGGACTGACTGGGTTTTACGCCTGTGGCGGGGGAACTGGTCAGTCGGACGACATTCCCGCCATGCTCCACGATGGAGATTATGTGATGGATGCTGAGACCGTTTCCGCTTTAGGAGACGGATCGAGCAAGGCGGGGCGTGAGGTTTTAGAGGGCTTTATGCACAAAGTCCCTCACAAAAAAGTGATCGGGGGCAATCCTGTTCCTGCCAAGATTGCGGACGGAGAATATGTTTTCCCCGCTGCATTTGTAACTGCGCTCGGAAAGGGCGATAATAAAGCAGGGTCTAAGATTTTAGATGGGTTAAGAGAGAAGTTGCGTGCCCATAAGCGTGCAGCACCTATTAACAAGATTCCACCAAAGGCGAAGTCCCCATTGGATTACATCAAAGGGGCGAAGGGATAAACGATGGCTAACTTACTTCAATCATCGCAATGTCAGCAGACAACTGCTCCAAGTTACTATACCAACTATTTACAAAACCTAATCTGTAAGGGTCAGCAAGCCCAAGCTGGCGCGCAGTACGTTGGGGCTACTGGGTTACAGCAACAAGCCTTTGGCAGCGCCGCCCAAAATCAGGGTTTAGCTACCCCCATTTACCAACAAGCCCAAGCCACCTTTGGCTGCGCGGCTAACCAGAATATAGCGGGCGCGGCTCAACCCTATTTGCAAGCGGGAACGCAATTTGGTGGCTACCAAGCCATGCAGCCCTATGCTCAGTCGGCTATGGGTCGATGCGGCACGCAAACCGCTCAACCTTATTATTGCAGAGCATCAACCTTTTGCGCGGTAGGGTCAGCCTCGCCATATTTGGCTCAGGCGGCTCAATCGGGTGGTCTTGGCGCTGCTAACCCTTATATCCAGAACGCCGCGCAGACCAACATACAGGGCGCAGCGCAGCCCTATCTCCAGCAAGCGGTGGCGTGTAGCCCTGCTCAGATGGCTCAACAGTACATGAACCCATACATCCAGACTGCCGCGCAGGGGATGTCGGACATAGCCAACCGTAACATTCAGCAGAATCTAGCCCCTCAAGCGACTGCTGCTGCGGTGGGTTCGGGTCAGTTTGGCTCGCAACGCGGAGCGCAGGTTCTGGGTCAAGTTGAGGCAAACGCTTTGCAGTGCCTAAACCAAAACGTAGCCCAGATGGAGGCTACTGGGTACAACCAAGCGTTGTGCGCTGCAAAATCACGATCGGCGTTGTTGGGTCAGTTGGGTCAAACAGCGGGGTGTTTGGCAAAGTCTCAGGGCGCTTTGGGAATTCAGGCTGGTCAAGTATCTGGCTGCCTTGCCCAACGTCAAGCCTGTTTACAAGGCAAATTGGGAGCTACTGCTGGATGTTTGTCTGCGCGTCAACAACAAAACCTATTTGGCGCTGGATCGAACTTGGGTCAATTGACTCAATGTGCCGCCAAGGTTGCTGCTGGACTAGCGGGAACTGCGGGTCAGGTTCAAAACCAATACAGTTCAAACCTACTCAATGCTGGCAATATTGCTGCGTGTTCGGCTGCTCGACAAGCTGCGGCTCGAACTCAGGCAGCTCAAGGGCTGTCTGGATTGGGAAGCAACGTTGCATCAACCAACATCGCTTGCATTAATATGCTTGCCAACCTCGGTGAGCAATGCCGTACCTTGCTGCAAAACCAACAGTTATTCCCACTACAAACTCTGGGCGATATGTCGAGCATTCTTTCGGGCGCTCAAATCCCGATGGGAACGACTCAGACAATGAATATGTCTCCATTGTCTGCCATTGGCGGCACTTTGGGTCTTTTGGCGGGCGCTGGTCAAAATTACTGCAACATTGTTAAATCTCTTGGCGGCATAGGTAAATTATTTGGTCTTGGCTGTTCTGGAGTTTGCCCTCGCTGCTATAACGATCAAAGTAAAAATTATGATCCGACCGCAGGTGGAAAAGTTGATCCAAATGATCCCAACTATAACTATGGCGGCGGTTAATTAATTTGAGGTAAATGATATGGCTAATCCTAATGATTCAGTTGTTCCTGCTAGTTCTGCTTTTATACAAAACGCAGGTGGTTTGGCTGGTATAAACCAAGCTGGATTAACCGAAGATAACTTGACCGCATACAAAGCGACAGTTCAAGATGAAATTGACAAAATGCAGCACGCTTACGACCAGCCAAACTGGTTTAAATTTGCAGCAGGTATGCTCAAGCCTCAATTAGGCGGTTTCTTTGCGTCTTTAGGAAGTGGCGCTGAGGCGTTAGGTCAAAACGTTGAACAACAACGCGCCATGCAAGCGCCTATTTCTCAACAGAAAATTGAAATTGCGCGAGCGGATATTTTGCTTGATCAACGTAAAAAACAAAATCAAATTTATCAATATTGGCTGGCAAGTGGAAAGCCAATGGATTCCTCTACTTGGCAAAAAATTGCTCAATATGGCGATAGTCCAGTTAAAGAAGCTGCCTCTACTTATTGGGATCAGGCTCAAAAACAAGTTAACGTTGCCACTTCCGCTGAAAACGCAGCGCAAAAAAGCAATTTACTTGATTCTTCAATGCGAAAATTTGCAGCATTAGCAATTGATCCAAACGCAAACCCAAATGACATTAAAGCCAATAGTGATCAATTGGATAAAACGTTAACTAACATGAAGCCTCCTCAAGTTGACCAAACACTTTGGGACGGAATGACTCGATCTGAAAAAACCCAAGCTGCCTCCGCTTATGCCAAGTCTTTAACTGACGTTGGATTGTCGGATGAAGACAAGTGGAAGAAAGAATCTGAGGATGCAGTAAAGCATTTAAATTTATTGTCAACGATACGAGACCTTGCATTAGGAAAGGGATTAAAAGATATAACAGTAAAAGACGAAAACGGAAATACCGTTGTTAAAAACGGTCAGCAACAAATGGCTGACGTTATGGGAATTTTCTCTGGCAACAATATGTTTGACATTGTTGGCAGAGCATTGGACGAGGGCAGAGGCGGTGAGCTGCTTTCCAAGATTGATGGACTAATTGCTCAAGGAAGACTTACCCCTGAAGCTAGAGATAAGTTTCAAGAATTGGTCAAACAATTGTCTGTTAACCAAGTTCAGCTTTCTCAAGGTATTACGCGACCGACCGATGCTTATCGATCGCTTATTGAGAAATCGTCCCCGACCCTACAAAACAGTCAGGCGGCTATGGTTGGAATTCTTGACCTCATGGCTCACGATGAGAAGCGAGCCGTTGATAACTATCGAGAACTTGGACAAAAAAATACCTCTGTCAGAAATCTTCAAAGAGATGACGACTATTTGGAAAAACAGAAAAAACTCAATAAAGAGCACTCTACGATTGCAATTAGCCAACCAAGCTACGATACGCCCTATTACTACAATCCTGCCGCTCCTTTTATGAATCAGGTTCAACAAGCACCGCAATCAAATGCTTCTGCTGCCGCCCAACCATCGGGTGGTCAAGATCGAACCAGACCTGCGGAAATTTCGACCCCGCAAGGAACAATTAGACGTTCTGCAAACGGAACATGGTCTACGCAACAACCTTAAGGTAGTAAATAAATGGCTAATGATATTTCTTTACCAACTTACTACAATAATCCCGGAGCATTAATTCCAAATCCACAATGGGAAAATGCTCATCATTATTGGGATGGTCAAGTTGGTATTTCCCCAGAAGGGTTGGCTATCTTTGATACTCCCGAATCGGGGCATAAAGCACTTGATTCAGATTTAAAATCTGCAATTAAGGCGGGTCACGATACCATTCGTAAGTTAACAAAGTTTTATGCAGGTACTGATCCCGATGCGACTAATACTGCCCTGCAAAACAAAATGAAATTGATGGTTGCTCGATCTGGTTTACCAGACGAGAACACTCCTATTGATTTAGATAAACATTTATCTGGAATTCATAAAGCAACCGCTGATTTTGAAGTTGGAACTTGGAGTCCAGAAGACATTAAACAAGTTAACTTGCAGGGCGCTCCTCAAGAAAATAATCAAGGAGCTAACGCAAGTTTGCCTCCTGCATCAAATCAAGACCAAGTAAATGCAGATCAAGCAGAGCACCCCGGCAAGACTGTAGATTCAAGCACTACACCTCAAAGCACCCGTAATGCTGAAAAAAATATGATATCGGCTGCTGGAGCTTTGTATGGCGGCGCAACAAGTCTTGGATTTCAAGGTCTTGGTAAAGGCGTAAATTATTATCTAGCAAATAAAGCTGCTCGATCATTATTAGGCACAGACATAAATCCTCAAACTCCCGATAGTTTACAACGATATTTAAATAGTCAATGGCAGTTTCATAAAGAAAAAGGCGATCCTCATACTTTGTATTTAGATGATTTAGAAAAAGCCATTAAAGCAAATCGTGACGTTCCAGAAGATTTTACAATCAGAAGTCCCGCCGATGTTCAGGAGGCTATACGTTTAATTAAACGCCAAGACCCTGAAACCGTTTTTAAAGAAAGATACAAAATGGGAGTTGACGAACAAGGCAATCCAACCCCCGTTCCAACTGGCAACTTTGAAATGAGACAAACTGAAATTCCTGCAATTTCAATGGATGAGTATGCGACTCCTTACATGAGGCGCAAACTGATGCAAACTGGCTCCGCAATTAAAGAAAATGTTCTTCCCACCGCAGCTAAATTTGGAGCAGGAGTATTTGGCGGAGCTATTGGCGCACCTAGCGCGGTTCAGGCGGTTCAAAGTTTCAGAGATCAAGATTATCCCTACATGGCAGCAAAGGGGACAGAGGCTCTTGGCGGCCTTTTAATGGCTTTGCCATTTAAAAGTTCGATTTACGCAGGAACAGCTTTGGCTGGTTTGGGCGGTTTGTCTTCTGCGGCATTAAAACCATCAAATCAGGTAAGCGATATTTCTCAGGGAATAACGAACGTTGGTATGTTAGGTTCTGTCGCTCCCCAAATTTCTGAAGCCGCGCCACAGTTACTAGCGCCAAGCATCGGTGGAGCATTAGGCAAAATTGGCGCAGGAATTTTGAGCTTTCCTGCTCAAGGGGCTTTGATGGCATTAACGCCATCTGATACCGCAAGCAATGAAGAGGAAATGGAAGGAATGGGCGCTAGTTATAAAAGCCCGTTTACTGACTTATCAAGCTATATGCCGAAAAAGGGAACGTCAAAAACAACGTTGGAGGGCGGTTCAGAAATCGCTAAACCAACATACGAAGGCGCTCGTGGCTATTTAGAATTTGAATTGCGTAAAAAGTTAGCGCAGATGAATGCAAATCAACCACCTGCGCCCCAACAAAATACCGCTGTTAACACCATGAACATGATGGGCAGTGGGGACTTTACGCCATAACTTTCGCTGAAGTCTCCTCAGCGTTTTGCCGTGAGGCAACCCTCTCAGCATCCTCAACCCCAATTGCTGAGAGGGTATTTTTTTACCTACTAAAAAAACCAATTACAACAATAAACAATAAAAACTGAAATAACATCAGTGGCGCTACCGCCAAAAACTTAATTGCTTTTAGCATTTTCACGAACCTCCTGAATCTTAGCCGCTACTTCACGGTTGAGATTGTTAGCAATTTCCAAACAGGCTGACCGTTCATCCTTACGGATTAAGGGTTCAGCCTTAGCCACAAAAGCGTTTGCGAGCTTCACCAGATCTTCCTCAAGGAAGTTGTAGTTTTCTTCAAGGTTGGAATGGATAAACGCATCGCGGACTTCATCACTTGTTAGTTGAATTTTCATCGTTAACTCCAAATTTGTTTTTAAGTTTCCAATAATTCAAAAGACACACAAACATATTCCACCCCTTGACGAGGTCTTCCTGCGTCCATTCCACGACCTTAACTAGATCGGGAACTTTGCGGGAGACAAAGACGTTGGCGCATCGAGCGTTGGGTATACCCAGACCGTACCGATAAGCAGCTAACTGCATCAGGTGTTCGTCATAACCCTTGACCTCGTCAGACTCAAAAAACTCCTTGCTCTTAACGTCCAAAACAAGCCCTGTCGGGGCGTATTCGTCTGGGAGGCAGTACATATCAACCTTGCCCCCAAAACCCAGATCAGAGGCAAATGAATTCTCCAATAACCAAGGTTGGTGGGGATGGGTCAAGAAGTGGTCATGGATCGCCTTATCGGTAGCCAAGGCTGAGGTTTTATGCTCAACGTCACGCTGACCCTTGAACCACTTTTCGATGGACTCGTGGATGCGCGTTCCCTCTTCGGCTGCCTGTTTTCCAGTCTCTTTAGAATCGGCAACGATGCGAGCGATAAAGCTCTTCTCAGGCTCGTCAGGCGTTCTGGGCAGGGTTAGGGCTGCCAAGAGCATCTGTTCCATCTTCCAAGCCTCTAAAGCGGGCTTGGCGGCGATTTTGAGGATGGTGGTTACCGAAGGAACCAAATTCATCTTTCGAGCGTCTCGAAGAGTTGTGGGGCGGTCTGAGCCGTCTTTAGCCTTTACCGTGTACTGAGGAGCGCCATCGGTACGATACCAATGAACGCTCTCGGCTGATCTAGCAATAATGGTAGCCATAAAGTCTCCTTAAAATGGGATTTCTTCGTCTGTGTCAGCAAACGCTGAATAGTCGTTTTGAGGTTGAGCCTGAACTGACCGTTTTTGCCATTCAGGTGAAGACGAAATTTTTGTTTTTAAATTTTCGCTAAAGCTGTTGAACAAATTCATGTTCGGCTCAGAGATATTAAAAAACTCCAACTTGTTGATGGCGGTTGGCAAACCATTCTGACGAACCACCGAAGGAACAGGGGTTAGGCTGCTCGCATTGGCGTAGGTATTGCCATTCTGCCCTTGGCGCTCAATGACGTTAATCATTCCGTACACGCCCAAAACATTCTTTAGGTCAAACCGTTTCATCTCTTCAGGGGAAAATGGCTTACCGCGCCACGACTGAAGGTCAAGTCGCAGATTGGCTTTCTCAGACCACGACAGGGTGTAGTTTTTAAAGATTGCAAAGGGACGACCGTCGCGCATACGAACCTGTTGCCCATTATCGTCTGTGCAAAACAGTTCCCAACCTAACATGACTTTGTGGATAAACTTGGGAGTACCCATATATTCAGTTTTTTGGGTTCCCAGATCGATTATGCGGTAGCATCGACCAAGGTGATTTCCAATGGGGCAGCGCTCAAAATCCCCACCAGCGTTTTCTGCATATAAACTCATAATACGCCTCACATGGCAAAAACGGCAAAATCGCCGCGATTGAGACTATACCATACTTTTTAATTATGTGTTAAACTGTTAAAGAATTGGTTAAGGAGGAATAATGAATTTAAAAAAGTATTTTAAGGACGAGCCGTTTGGCTCTAAAAAGGAAATGGCTGATTATTTAGGCATTTCGCCCACTTGGTTGGCGTTAATTATTAATCAGAATCGCAAGGTTAGCCCTCAATTGGCTAAAAAGATTGAGAAGGCTACCCAAGGGCTAGTGACCGCTAAAGAGTTACGCCCCGATATTTTTAGTTGAAATTTGTAAGGAGACGTTATGAAAATTAAAATTGATGCAGTGCGTTTGGATGGCGGTACTCAATTTCGTAAGGTTTTAAATCAAGAGAAAATTTACGAATACAAAGAGGCTATGGAAGAAGGGGCTAATTTCCCTAATATTGCTGTGCGACATGATGGCTCAAATTATTGGTTAATTGATGGGTTTCACCGCTACCATGCAATGAAACTGCTCAATTTGCGGGAAATTGAGGCTGATGTTAAATCGGGTACACGCGAAGACGCGGTTTTAGATGCTTTGGGTGCTAACTCGGATCACGGTATACCGCTTACCAATGCCGAAAAACGCATAAAAGTTGAGGTTGCGTTAAGTTTGGACGGTCTTCAGCAAAAGTCCAATTATGAGATCGCAAAATTATGCCGAGTGTCACAACATTTTGTAAGCACGGTGCGAAATCCTGCTACAAAACAAAGACTTGACGAGAATCGGGCTAAGTCGGCAGCTAAGAAGGCTAGTGAACATTCAGTAAACAGTGGTAAAAAAACTACTGATCCGATCAGTAACAAAAGCGACAACTTGCCAAAAAGCGACAATACGCCCTCGGATGAGGAGATGATGGCGCTAGAGCTAGCTGAGGAAAAAGACCGCGAAATTATGAACACGCTATTGGACTCGGACGATAAGCTGAAAGACGCTTACAAAGAGATCAAGCGGTTAAATTTACTGAACGCTCGGTACGAAGTCCGCATTGAAGGGTTAATGAACGAGCGCAACGCCGCAGCAAAAATGGTTACCAAATTACAAAAGGCTTTAGACAAACTTCAAGGAAAGTAAAATGAATACTGGAGCGCCAAGTGAGCGTGTTGATAGATTTCCACCCCCTCGTGACTTCCAAGTCTCGGCGCATGACGCGCTGAGATTTGGATTCAAGGAAGGGCACAAAAACCAGTTGATTATGGCTCCCACAGGGGCGGGCAAGACTTACCTCGGTATGCGTATCCTTTACGAGGCTATGCAGAAGGGAAAAAGAGCAGCGTTCCTGTGCGACCGTACCACTCTGATAAACCAAACTTCGGAAGTCGCCGATAAGTACGGTTTGGATCACGGGGTGATTCAGGCTAACCACTGGCGGCGAAAGGCGTATGAACAACTGCAAATCGCAAGCGTTCAAACGATTGCCAAGCGTGGGTACTGGCCTGAATTAGACGTTCTGGTGGTGGATGAGTGCTTCCCCGGCGACACATTGATTTCAACCCCTTACGGGCTAAAAGAGATACGCACACTGCATAGTGGTGGACTCATATATAATGCAATGGGCGTTGGTCGAATTGATTCCATTTTTTCCAAGCCAGCATCATCAATTTGCACTGTGAGGTTGTCCGATGGAACAAAGTTTGAATGCACGCCAGACCATCCAATATTTACCAACGTGGGATGGCGACCCGCTGGCTCCTTGGAAGTCGGTACGAGGTTATTTCGCTTTCAAGACGTGTGCGGTTTGTACAAAACCCTTCACACCAAAAATGGTAAAAGGATACAACGGAAAACCGATGCCACAACTGGAATCGAACTTCAGTCAACAGGAATGCTGTGGGAAATCTTGTGCGAAGAAGTTGAAGAACCCGATGCACTCCGAAGAATCGCGCCTGAAGATGCAGAAAACATTGAAGGCAATAAAGCATGGGCCAAAAATACGTGGAGGCAATGGTACTGGTCTAACAAAACCACAAAACATGGCGGTACAAGCGTTAGGCTCCCAGTGGCTGACGGAGGTCGTTATTTGCACCATGAAGTCTTCGAAGCAGGATTATTCGCATCATTACAAAGTGGATGTGGCGAACAAGGAACTGATGATTGCAATCGAGTTGGATGGCCAGAGTCATGGCTCCTTGAAGCGCCAGTCACAGGACAGAAAAAAGGATTCTTTGCTTCGCAGCCTTGGGTGGAAAGTGTTGAGGTTGAAGAACGAGGAAGCGATGAACTTGTTTACAACCTACGGGTCTCAGGCCATCCATCATATTTTGCAAATGGCGTGCTAGTTCACAACTGCCATACCACCTATAAGGCGTGGACGGACTACGCCTTGACCTCAAAAACAGCGATCATTGGGTTGTCTGCTACCCCTTTTACGAAGGGTCTGGGCAAGATTTTTACGAACCTGATTAACGCTACCACCATGTATGACCTCTGTCAGTCTGGGGTTCTTGTG
>Ga0214166_1000705_pt1 | contig 16185 bp, 26 predicted proteins | sample TroBogepilimnion_27_FD_153005 | JGI IMG/M metagenome (GOLD analysis project Ga0214166, IMG submission 153005) | Freshwater microbial communities from Trout Bog Lake, WI - Practice 18AUG2009 epilimnion v3 | ecosystem: Environmental > Aquatic > Freshwater > Lake > Epilimnion/Euphotic zone ...
TCTTCTTATTATAAAGTTAATTATGTTATCCATGAAAAGAATTTGTAGATCTTCATCATCGGTTATATTTTCTGCTTCTTCTATTAATAATTTACAGAAATTGACCTTGCTCTTTTTATGTATAAAATACAGCATCTTAGTATATGCTTCTATTTCAGAAAGGCTATTGATATAGTCTTTAGTAGTCTTATAATCATATCTCGGTAATTTTTCTCTATAAGGAAATTTTATTTTTTGCAAGTAGTGTTCTACTTCGTGTATTAAGCAAGAATGAATCCTTAAATTAACTTCGGAATAACAGCGAGGGTTAAAGTCTTTACTAATCTTCAAAGTAATCTCAATTGCATACCTTCTGTTTTTCTGTTGCTTAGGATAAAATAAGCCACCTATTTGGTGTCCAAAATTGCCTGCTTTTTTGGTGAAATTAAGATAAAAATCAATATGTCTACCTTTTATTTCATAAGTAGTTATTAACTTTTCCATATTATGACCAACAAATTGATTATTCTCATAGTATTCTTTAATAGTGGACAAATAAACTTTGGTTATCTGTCGGCATATTGAAGCGATTGAGAATTTGCTCTTTTTTTCACTCATTTAAGCATTATTTTTCAGCAATACAAAGATACTAAAATAATCTGAAACAGCAAAATTTATACTTAAAAATGCGTTAAATTGCACATAAAAAAGACTGCAATCTTAATGATTGCAGTCTTTTTTGTGAAAATTGGTAATTTTACTTACTTTGCTTTCGCATCACCAAGGTTCATCATAACATTTTGTCCATTGCCCATCATATAGGTAGGTAACACACCATCCCACTTAGCAATCCATTCAAGTTGAACAATTTTTGGATTTTGATTGATAGCTTCACCCTTGATTTTAAGAGATTTAGCTTCACCCTCTGCTTTTTCGATAGCAATATTCTTATCTATTTCTGCTTGTTTTAGCTGTTCATCCTTTTGGCGGGTAACTTGAACTAAGCGAAGAACTTCTTGCTCGGCAAGTTTCTTGGCATTAATAGAAGCTTCATAATCTTTATTATAATAAACTTCACGAATTTGTGCTACATCTACTATAATACGATTTGATATTAATTCCTTTTTAAGTGCTTCTTGTACCTTTTGCTGTATTTCATTACGCTTATCGGAATAACATTCAATAGGAGTATATTTACTCACAGTAAGTGGCATGATAGATTTAATCGCAGGTCGAATGATATTTTCTTCCATCCATTTATATCTACCATCAATAGCTTGGTCATTAATCATGTTAGAATAAACCCATGCAGCTTCTGATGCGTCAATACGCCAGTTAACTGAGATATCAAAGCCCATTTTAATACCATCTGAAGTAGGTGCCCAGATTGCATCATCCGCATTTTTAGCGCCTTCTTTAGTGTTTGAAGTTAATGTATAAACCCATATAGTTTTATCCATTCGCTTCACTGTATTCCATGGCATTACAAAGTGCCAACCTGTTGTCAGCGGTTCGTGTTTAACACCAGTTGGTGAAACCACCACACCAACTTCTTGTGCGCCGATTTTCTGTAATGTTTCATTAATTACAAAGCAGAAGGCGAATACTGCAATAGAAACTTTCAATACCAAGCTCCGCTGTGGTAGGATTGGGTTTTTAGGATTAACTTTTGTTAAAATGTAGCCTGCTACACCATAAACAATGCCTAAGAAGGCTACGACTGTCAGAAATGTCATCATAATTTTTGTTTTTTTGTTTTTTATTAGTGAAGTACAAAGATACGATTATTTTCACAAATTACAAAACTTTTTTGTTAAAATTTTGTTAATAAAAAATCACCATTTCTGGTGGTTAAATTTTTGTATCAAGATATAAACCTATAATAACTATAGCAACTATAATAATAGAAACTATTGCCGTTAGTTTATCTTTTTTAATTTCTTCTATTACTTTTTGTATATTTTTCATTAGTTTATTTTTATTAAGTGGTCAACAGTAGAAGTAGAATAAACAATACCATCACAAAAATCCACAATATAAACATAATTTGGTTGCTTTGATGTATCTATGGCATAGTATGTAGTACCATTAACGCCATAAGAATGAAAAGTGCAGTTAGGACAAACTTTTTTAACTCCAGCTAAGCGGGATTCATAATCAGCATTCATACGTTGGCATGAGCCAAGTGTTAAGGCTAATAAGCCTATTGTTAGTAGTTTTTTCATATATTAAGAAATTGTTCCAAATTTAGATTCAATATATTGTTTTGCTTCTTCCTCAGAATTAAACTCATTTTTTGGGTAATCTTTAAAATCTTCGGATGATAGATTTTTTGGATTTGCTATGCAATATGTAAGTAAATCATCAATGTATTCACATTCAGAAGGATCCATCGAGTGCCATTCATAGCATTGCTCTGGGTCCCAAGCAATTATCCATTTTTTGCCTTCTTGCTGTATTAAGAATATGCCGTAATCAGCAGATTCATACTCAATCATTTTTCTTGCCATCTTTTTCTGTTTTAGTTTCTTGTTTCCAAGTATCTTTCCAAGTAGTATCAGTATATCCTGCATCACAAACATAGTTTGTTCTAACCTCTGTTGTTACAGTAACCTGGTTATTCGGGCCAATTGATGTAACTGGCACTATTGTAGTTTCATTATGCCCATAGTACATATATAATGTGTCCTATATTTTCTACCATCAGGCATTGTGTTCCAATGAAAAAAGATATAGTATATAAATAACCAGATAAATCCAATTATTGCTAATATGAGTGCAACCCTCATTCCAATTGCCTTATAATCTACCTTATTATAATAGTGTCTACCGTACATGATTATTTATCTTTAAAGTAATAAGAATATAACCAGCCACAATCTTCATCAAATAAGCTTACTTCATGGAAGTAATCTTCTATTTGAGAAAAAATTGCACCATCAAGTTGTTTCCAATATCCTATGCGTAAAAATGGAGTTTTGCCCATTTTTATTTGTACTTCAAATTCACCTTTCAGCAAATCTAAAAGTTTTTTATAACCATCTGTGCGCTTAGGAAAATGTTGCTTAAGTGTATTACATTGACTACACATTATTTGAAAGTTTTCCATATGGTTTTTACCGCCAAGTGCTTTAGGCACTATATGATCAACACTTAATGCAATATCATCATCAGTGTATAAATCCCAATGTACCCCACCAGCACCATCTTTGCCTAAGCACAGTTTGCTACCAACTAGGCCACAACAAACACAAGCTGGATTAATTGCCGCAAGTTCAGCGATAGCATGTTTGCGACTAAACCCTTTCTTTGAAGAATGTTTTTGAGGTAAAGCTCTTATAAATTCTACGCCATCAGGTATAGAAAGTGTTTTAACTATGGTATAACCAAAGTTTTTAATATTGGTAAACTTTATTTCTTTTTTCACAATCTGTTCTTTTTAATCCTGATTTGAAATAGATTATCAGTTAGTGGGTTAACCATAGCTATTAATCCACTTGAATAATCTTCGTAGCAATACTCACGAATTTTATAATAGGTGTGTAAATACTGCTCTATATCAGAAATATCGGTGTTTTTTACAATACGGATATATTCTATGCAGATATTATTTTCATTAAATACAAAAATATCTCTGGTATTTGAATCTATTTCGGAATTTAGGCATTTTCTACCATAGAAATGATCAATACCATTGATATTACTTATGGATTTTATTTCATCCATATTTTTACCAAGATATAATTCTTGCGAATAAGACAAGAAAGATAATCCAATAAAAGCAAATAAAAGTAAAATTTTCTTCATATTATCTACGCATTTCGTGACGACTATAACCAGCAAGATCCCAATCTATTTCATCAAATGATAGGCGCTTTTCCTTTATTTCTTCACCAGGATGTTGTTTCGCAACTTTATCCTCATATTTTACTAAAGGAGGGTCTGCATGTCTGGCTATCCAAGTACCATCAGTTGTACCTTCATATACAGCAACTTGCATACCTTTACGGAATTTTAAATCGGTTGTGTACATTGGTCTTATAATTACTGTAATCATATTTTTATTTTATGCAAATATACGACAATTATTTTTAATAGCAAAAATTAAAAAGTTAAGATTTTGTTAAACCTTTTCATCAAAGAAAACCTCACAATGATCCTTTGAATACATACCTGTTATACCAGAACGAGCTGGTTGATTGATTGAATTTGTTGACATATCCCAAGAACTATTCTTTTCACCATAACGATGTTTTAAACTCATTTTAACAAATGCTTTTTGCCATGCCTGTATGGAAGTTTTTACCCAAGAATTGTGTTCAGCAATTATTTCGTTTCTATCAGTATATTCAGCTAAATGATGCCAGATATTACCTGTTTTTTTATAGAATTGTTTTCTTTTAACAGAAAGAGCCTTTTTTCGCCTTTTACTATGATTTTCCCATACTTCATCAGGTAGTTGTTCATATTTAGGGTAACCATCTTCCCATTGCCCAATAACTTTTTTTTTAGGCTCTTTAGGCATAGTGCCTGGTTGATAAACATCCATAGAGCCTAATAAGAAAAACTCTTGTGCAACTAATGGCATAGCATAAAATCCCTTACTAGCAGGTGGCGAATGGAAAGTATCAGACTTTCTAAACCCCTTTTGTCTTTTGATATTAGTGCCGCCGAAGCGAACAAATATGTTTAAATTTTTACCCTTCAACATGTTGATATTCTTTAATAAAATCTCCCCACAAATGATTACCTTTACAGGCTATACCAGTATGCCTTCTATTTATCTCTGTGTATTTTTTACCGTCACAGCTATAAGCTTTTTCACCTACTTGGATTTGATGTGTGCATATAAATTTTTCTGCTGATAGTGATGTGAAGCGTAATTTTGCCTCACCGCTACATTTATCACATTTAACATCTGCAATATACCACTTCTTATTAGGATAATGTTGAAGTATTATAACAGGTTCAACTTTACTTTCTATAATAGAATGTATATGGCTTATTTGTCCATCAGTGTCAATTACTGAACCACCTACTTTGATTTGCGATATGTCGGTTATTTTAGTCATTTAATATATCATTTATTCTTTGTTCCCTTAATTGAGCAATATTTAATTTAATTAAATGTAGACTTTTCTTTCCTCGCCCCTTTGCCCAAGATGTAATATAAGATAAACTATTAATTTGCCTATCAAATTCAAATCTACAAATTGATTTATATCCTCGTGGTATAGAATTCCATTTATACATAGCATCAGGATAACATTCAATTAATTTTGCAAAGTTATCTTCAAATTCATCATCCATTATAACACGAAACCATGAACTCACTGCATGTTCATCTTCAGAATAATCGACAAAATACCATTCATCTGGAGCTAATCCCAGTTTTTTTACATCTTCTGGTATAACTCTACCTCTTATTATTATTTCGCTCATTAGCAACAAAGATACGAAATATTTTTGTAAATACGAAAAAAGTTGCTAAAATAATTAGCAACTTTTTTGTCTTTTATTGTTCACCTTTAGCCTAAGAAAAAGTGCTACCTTGATACCCATCATTAAGATTGTAACTTGTAGTATCTTGGTGTATACCATTGTCTACACCATTGTCTTGGCTGAAGTTATTTGTATCACTTAGATTAAAACTTGAATTATCTTGGTGGACACTATCTTGTGGATAATTTGGTTGTGATTGACTATCAACCCAGCTGCCACCGGCACCAGCACCGTCTGTTTGTCCACCACCATATTGTATGCTATCATCTGGATAATTATTTGGGTCAGAATCTTGTAATATTACATCGCCACCATCATCCATGATTTCACGCATCATAAAGTATTGCATCATATAATTTGTATCATCCACATCATCTGTGATATACAACCCATTTTCATCACGCTGTTGTATGCGTTTTGCTTTTGTGGTAAATTCAGTTACACGCTTAAAATATTGGCGGTCTTTCAATTCACCATGCCAGATATGATATATATCACCTGGTATATAACCAAGTTTACCTTTGACAGCAGCGTAGAAAATTTTCGACCATTCATTTACTGCTTGAATATCATCGGTAAAAGATTTTGTAATACAATTGTGTGGGATATGGCCGGCTGCGGCATGTGCCATTATGTGGTCAGCACCACCAACAAGTGCTTTATCATAAAGCCCACCAGGAACCATATCTAATATTTCACGCTTAATGCCCCATGCAAACCCAACATGTCCATGCGCATCATAATTGATGTGTCCTGATAAATTAGGATGATTAGAGCAAAAACTTCTCCATAATTGTTTATGCCTTAATGTTGGATTAGAACAATTACGGCGGTAAGCATTAACATTGAATGTAGGTGCTAATTCGCCTTTGTTGAGATGTATACCAAATTCAAATGGTTGAACCATATTAGCGCCATTTTTCATTACCTTAACACTTTCTTCTAACCAATTGGGATTAGTGAAAATAATATCAGCATCTAACCAGAAAATATATTTATATTTTGCAGGTAGGGTTTTGATAATATTATTCAATAAAGTTTCTTTATGCCACAATAAAGATTTTGTATAAACCTTCTCAAAAGTATCAGGCAAATCAGGCGTAGAATCACCAATAACACACTCAACTATTTTGTGATTATAATGCTTAATTCCTTCATAGAATTTTTCAAATCCTTTGCGTCTGTATGGCGACTTCATAGGATTAAAATAACAACTGATGATTATAGCCTCATCAACGCCTACGCTAGGCTTTGGTTCAAACAAAGGCATAAGTGGTGTTTTGTATGCTGGTATTGAGCCAAATTTTTTAGTATCTGGCACATCTTCATACAATAAACTTTTGAGATAACTGATTATTGACATAATTTTTAAATTTGTTTTGCAAAGATACGCTATTTTATAACAATAGCAAACAAAAAAGTGTTAAGAAAAACATAAAATAAAAGGCTCCATTATTGGAGCCTTTTATTTATCGCCTTAGTTTCGCCTTTACTATGCGTTTTTTAGCGAGTTGTTTCCATAGTTCAATCTTTTTGCCGTTCAAAGTAATAGTTTCTTCTGGGAAAGATTTTCTAATATCAATAAAGTGGATAAGTTCACGTAAGTTCAAATCAAATTTACAAATATAATTTGAAGTTAAATACTCCAAATGATGTAATGCTTCTAACTTCCAGCTTATATCAACTTCTGGACGAATATCTAACATAAGTTCGTGCATCCTTTCAATCATTTGCTTTTTACTTAAACGAACTTCAACATGTAACGCCCTTGAAATAAGTGCCTTATCAAATTTATCTTCGTGTATATTACTAATGAAGATGATATTACCAGAAAACTTAAACTGATTAGGAACTTTTTGTGTAATTTCATATTCATCCCACATTTCTTGGTCAGTCATACCAAGTGAGTTAAATGAATTGCCTTTAGTCATTTTAGATAGTTCACGAATAGGATATGTATCTAAAGCAGCTTTTAATAGGTTAATGCAATCATCATCTTTTAGTACCGAATCAAAGTCATCAAATATTAATAACTTGTGACGGTGGATGAATAGAAGTTCGTACAAAGCAGCTGCGGTACAAGTACCGCTTGCAATATAATAGCCTGAATCTACATTATTACGAGATTCGGCTAATGTTTTGACTACTTTATGTTTTTTAGCAGGCTGTTTTTTTACCTTAACAGTAAATGTAGGTTGTTCTACAGATTGTTCTGTAATAGGTTGTTGTTCTACAATAGGTTGTTCTACAACAGGTGTTTCTTGTCCTACAATTACAAAATTGACATCTCCTTCTTTTTTGCCTTCTTCTGGTTGTTCTTCTGTTGTATCTCCAATGTCGTCTACTTCTTCCTCATCATCTTCTTCTACAATCATAGATTCTTTGATAGGATTTAAGAAAGCAATTGCTTCTTTTACAGTATGTGTTTTACCGACACCAGCATCACCTGTTATGATTAACGCATTTGATTTTTTAAGCGCAACCATTTTAGCATTATAACTAATAGCATCAAAGATATTCATATCTTCCTCATCGCTAGATTCTATACCAGAATCAGCACTTATTAAGTTGATATATTGTCTTGCTAGTTCAATAGCGTCAAGGCATTTTGTTTGTGCGGCTCTTTGTGATAGAGTTTTAAGCCTTGCTTGTTTAATAGTAATTAAGTCCTGAAGTTTTTCAATTTTTTCTTCATTTGTAATAGAAAGATCATCTGCTATTGCAGTAACCTCATCTGATTGAGCAACAGCAGAACCAATAACATTATCCGATATTGATACTGACCTCAGTGGCGGTTGTTTTTTGGGATGTGTTTTAATAGTAAAAATTGGTGTTGCTGTTTCTTGCGGTTGTGTCATTGTTTCCTTAGACTCAACTGGTGTTTGTTCAGTTTGTGCTGAATTTTCCGTCATGTTTATTAATTTTAGTTAACAAAGATACGAAATTTTTTTTTAAATTTCGTATTTTTCTTTTTAATATTAAATTACTGAAAATGTTTGATTGATTACCATACTTACATAATAATCTAATTTAGCATAGATTTCTTTATCACCTACATATCCATAACGCTTAGGTGCTTTATCTTCATCAAATAACCATCTACGTATATCAGTGCCAAATTCTTGAGATCTTGCTGTTGTATCAGCAACCATTTCAGCAATATCTAACTCATACATGCCGTATATACCATTCCTATAATGTTCAGGATGGTGACTATTATGGCAATGATGATGCACTAATGCTAAATCAAAACATTTTTCTCCTTTCCAGAGATGTTCGAATTCTAATGGTTCAAATTTAGATAAATCATGCATTCTTCCACGCTTTGCAATTTCTAACGCAAAACCAGGATTTGACTCCATGGTTTTGCGTGAGATAATATTGCAATTATTTTCTACCATTTTTACATGGCGAATAAGTGAAGATAGTTTTTCCGAATTATTCATTTCTCGTTTCTTCTAAAACAGTTTCACTTTCATCCTCATTAACTTTTATTAATGCCGCATAAAAATCATCATGTTTAACTTCTTCATAATGAGCTTTAGCAGAATCATAATCTTCAAAAGGAGATATTTCGGTAGCACCTGATTCACTACCAGTAATTACTTTAAAATTTTCCATTATTCTTCATTTAATGCGTTCATAATATCGTCCAACTCTCTTTGTGCTTTAAGCTCAGGAGATTCGAGAGCAGCTAATCTTGCCTCAAGGTCAGCCAATTTCTTTTTCTCAGAAGAGATAGAAATTTTATTAAGACGAGTTTTAAGGTCAGTTTCCCACTCATTAAGAGTGTAACCTTGATGCTTAAATTCAGATGCTTTAACACCTAATCTTGTTGCTGCTTCTGCATGAGCATTAGCCTTCTGTAAGAGTATAGCCAATATTTCAACTATCTCATTAGAGTCAGTAACAGTATTAAGGTTTCTGCTTGTTGAATTAGTAGTTTCTTTAAATGACTGATTGGTCAAATAAGTAGAATTTGTGATTTTGGAAATTTTAGACTTTTTCTCAGAAATTAACTTCTGGAGGTCAACGATAATTTCATCACGAGTTTTTGTTACGGGTGCCGATTTTGATGCTTTTGCCATTTTATATTGTTTTTATTTTTTCTATATTTTTAATCTTGAAACCAATTTCATATAACCTCATAGCATCAATTTCAGCCGGGCTATAATTTCTATCATGGTGATTATTGCTTGTGCCTTTTGCTAGTGGTTCTTTTTTGCTTACTATTACAGTGTTGCCCTTGATGTTTATTATATTTCCAGATGGAAATAAATTAAATCCCATGAACTTATAATGTGAATTATCTCTACCACCATTAAGCCAACTATAGTTGCGTACATATTCTTTATGTTCACGCAAAGTAAATGATTCATATTGGTTATCAGCCAATTTAGCATACACTACTTTATTAGCGCAATTATAGTTCTGCTCTCCTTCAGATAGAATTGAGCGTGAATTAGTAAATTGGTTTATATCAATTGATATAAATGGAGTTACTAATCCTGAATTTTCAAGTTCTTCTACTAATTCAGCAAAATTACCTACTATATTTTCATCAACTAACTTAGCCAATTTATTAACTTTCATGTTCTTAAATGGACGAGGTTTGGCAACAGGGTTCATATAGAAGTTGGAAACTTCATCTTCACCAAGGAACATATGCTCATTAGGTAATACATTGATATTTTCATTATAACCATACTCTATATAGTTATACTTACCCATGTAAACCACTTTCTCTTGGTCTTTAGTGTAATAAGTTCTGCCAGGAACTAATGTTTTGGCATGTACACTCAATTTCTTCAAATCGGTGAACTCTTGCGAACTCTTATAATCTTCACCAGAACATGGTAAAAGAACTATATCTTTGCCTGACCAAGCATATACAAACTCACCTTCTAAGCCTTTGCCCTTGTATGAGTTGCTTTCCTGTAAGATGAATAATAAATTCTCAACAGTTATTTCAAACTCAAAACCACGGGGGTCCCATACACGACATTTAGTTTGACGATGATTCCAACCTGAGCCATAACCACCAGCTTTTCTGTTCAACACAAAGCCTTCCATTGGAACATTATCGTAATCTTCAATAGGAATACCTTCTTTATCCTCATATACATACTGACCATTTTCATAGCCTACGTATACTTTTTGCGGTGTATCATGTATCCAACCACGCCAAGACTTTTCTTGTGCTAGTTGTCCTTTAGCATTGTAGTAAACTACATATGCCAATTTACCTGTGTAAGTGTCTTTTCGCCACTGACATCCTACTTTGATTTTCTTCGGAATGAATAATTGGTCGTTTGCCATAAACTATATTATATTAAATATGTTCTCCTTATTATAGAGTAAATCCATTAAAAAGTTGCGTGTATCAGTTAGTGCATAGCCTAAAAGATTTTCACCTTGCCAATTTTTTTCGTCCTCTACACCATAGTCATTTTCTTTCATGCCTATGCCCCATATTTTATCATATGGTGATGCTTCTACTAAAGTTCTGTCGCCAGTCTTTAATAATTCAGCAAGCATATCAGGATTTTGTGTAAACTTTAAATAACAGGCATTTTGAACAATGTCATATTTAACACTATCCCACTTAACTGCATCAAAGTTTTTAACCTCTCTACCAAGTTCTTTTTGTAACTTTGGATTAGTTGCTTTGAGTATTTTTTCTGCCGTTTGAGTATCTTTAAATACCATTGCTTTATTATACATCATGTATTGTTCTGCATGAGTAAATATAATACCAGTTTTAAGACATTTAAACTTAGATGGGTGCCATTGAGAATAAATATCAGCATTGCCCCAAAAATATATGTATTTATCGGTTTTTCTCATTAGTTTTTATTTTAATCTATTTCTATATCCTCAAGTGTATCAAATGCACCATGAGTATAAATAGCAGTTGCTATATAATTACCATTTTTACCTTTGCCATTTATAGAATAATAAACTTGATAATCATGCCTATCTACTTCATCCAAAGTATCAAAATCCCATTCAATATCATCAATAGGAACTTTGCCAGTTCCGTCGCAGTAGTTACAATCTTCCCAATAGCCTTGTCCACGACAACCACAATCTGGATTGCCTATATCATCATAGCCACGACAGCAATAAACGCTAACGCCGCCTTCCCCATCACAAACATCACATTTTGTGTAAAATTTGGTTGTCATTTATTTTATTTTTTACAAAAGTACAAAAAAAAATTCAATTTTCAAAATTTATTTTGAAAGATTTTCGTAAACCTTATCAATAGCCCAGTTTAAATTATTTTTGCTGTTTGATGCCGCAGTTGCTAATTCATCACAGCGATTATTGCCTGCATTAGAAGCATGTCCTTTAACCCAAATCATGTTAATAGTATAATTATCTCTTAGAGTAAGAAATTCTTTCCACAAATCTACATTTGCTTTACCCTTGAAGTTAGTTTTAACCCAATTATCTATCCAACCTTTAGAGATTGAATTAACTACATACGCAGAATCAGAATAAATATCTAATGTTACATTTTTTACCTTAAGACATTTAATTGCTTCTATAACAGCAGTCAATTCCATCCTTTGGTTTGTTGTGTGACGAAATGAACCAGAGATTTCTTTTCTATGAGTACCTGATTCAAGTATAGCACCCCAACCACCAGGTCCGGGGTTTGTAGGCGCACAACTGCCATCAGTGTATATTGTTATAGTCATATTTTTTTAATTCAGTTTCTATAATAGAATATACTTTTTGTTTTAATTCTTCCACAGTCAATCCATACGGACTAACAGGTGGCATAACAATAGCTCTATTTTTACCTGGAATTATTTTCCACCAAGCAGTATAATGCCATCTGCTAATAGTATCAGGTAAAACTATTGGCACTATACTAGTTTGTGTGTCAACCGCAATTTTAAATGCACCGTCATAGAAATTGATAAGTGTATTTTCAGTAGTATTAAATTTGCCTTCTGGAAATAAGAATATACTATTACCATCATTAACATATTGAAGCAGTTTCTTAAAACTACTTCTCCTGCTTTCTTGAGAATTTCTATCAACCATTACAACTATTTGACGATATATTAGACCAATAATAAATTTTCGTGAAAATTCTTTATTACCTAATACTCTAAAATAATTATCTATTGCTGAGAAAATAACCATACTATCTAAATAAGATATATGATTAGCAACATAAACATATTTACCATTTGACACACTTCCAATTTTTTCGACAGGCATACCTATCATGAATAGCCAATATTTGCTCCAATATTTTACAATATTGAATATAATTTTATCGGCATTAAATATGCTTATAAATAATGTAACTGGCAATATAATTACTATACTTGTAACAAATACAATAAGTATATACAAGATATAAAATGGTTGAAGTATTTTCATTAGTAGGTTATTTCATTTTCAAATGCGTCATAAAAAGGAGTTAAATCAAATTTAGATAAAGCATTTTGCTTAGAAAACCAAGCAGTTGGCATTTTCATCAAATTCTGAATTTCCCTATCAAGTTTAACTTGATTTTCCACGGACATATATTTTGGCAAATTTAAGGTATTGTTATTGAACTTATGATTCAATTCCTCTCTTAATTCTGTTACAATTTTTTGACCATGTGCTAACCAGCGTTTTTTCTCTGTAAAATCATTTTCACTAATTGCTTTTAATTGAGCAAAGATTGCCAAAAATTCATCATTGATTAAGCGAAAATTGCCATCTAAAATAGATTGTGCAAAATAGTAACCACGCAAAATATGACCTAATGACTTAATCTGTTCACGATGTCCTTTTGCTTTATGATAATGCTGAATATCACGCCTTGCAAAACCAAGATAACTTCTTACAATGGCATAATTTGTAAAGGCATCTTTCATATCATACAAGAAGCTTAGTGGCGTATTTTTAAAAGCATCAGAGTGTACAATTTCAAATAAAACTGTACTATCACCTCTTAATAAGTTATGCAAAAAAGTATGCAAACTTACAAATATATGATCTTTACCTTCTTCTTTATATTGCAGATGGTGATGCGATTTTAGGAAACTATTCAATTCATTTACAGATGTAGCATATACATAATGTATATCTACATCCGAAAATTCATCGCTAGTATTATACAATACCGAACCGAATTGACATTGAGCCAATGAAGCCATTTTCATGGCTTCAAATGACTCAATATCTTTAATATGAATATTCATTACGATGCAGATGAACCATGTGCTGATGAACCAAATCCACCTCTTGAAGTATAAGAAGCATGTCCTATAGAACCATGTGGCACACTTACACGGGCTACTCTACCACCCGATGTGGCTGCATAACCACCACTACGAGTTCTATATACAACCGAAGTATGATTGCAGACATGCCCGCCATAATACCCATATGAGTAATCTACATAGAATGGGTAATAATATATCATCGGTGAATAACCATAACCATCATCTACATAATAGTTATCATCCCAATTAGGGTCGGTTAGTGTCGGGTGCCTATGTAGTGCATGTGGGTGATGATTGCAGGATGCAATCGAAGCCGCAAGCAACCCAATTGTTATTGCATTACTTTTTCGCATTAGTTGGCATTTTTAGAAAGGTTAATAAACATTTGATACCTACGCCAATGAGTAACAACAGTATCTACATACTGTTCATCGCCATTAGCATCAGTATAAGTTCTTTCTGTTTCTAAGGTATCGGTTTTCATACCTAAACTTGGTATAGTATCTTTATGAGATATAATCCCAATAAAATTACCATCTGCGTTATATACGCTATCAGTGTAACTTACAATAGTGTTTCTTTCAGTATTGTATTGGTTAATTTCAACCACACAAGTGCCGTGTTTATCAACACTCATTGTTTGTTTTGTGGTTTCTGGTTCATCATTACATGATGTGAGCAGAAATAACGCAAAAATTGGAATAAGAAGTTTTTTCATTGCTTAATAATTTTTACAAAAATAGTTAAAAAATGTGAAATAGACAAATAATTTATGTTAAATAAAAGTTAAAAAAAGAACCCTCTCGGCGTGGATGTTGCCACCGTTCACAGTTGATATAGTACGCTAATACTAAACGGACCTGCCACCAGAATACCTTCCCGAAACTATACTTGCGTCCAAGTTTAACTACAAGGGTTCTTTTTTTATTTTTTTAGCAGTTCTATATCGGATTTATCGAAATTATCTTGCCAAGTGCTGGCGCCATCATGATAATCCATTGCGATGTCTATTGTGCCATCGGCATTATGACTTATAAGCAGGAAATGTTCATCTTCTTTCATACTTAGCACCTTAAATAAGGTATCATCTAACAATAGATATTCATCACACAAATCATTAAAGGCTTCAACCCAATCATCATAGCCAGATTTTTCTAAACCTTTATTTCTGATTGATTTAGATTTTTCTTTAACCTTTCTTTCACAGAATTGTAAAAGAGTTTCGTTAGTTAAAGTAACTTTACGGAGTTTTGCTTGTATATTTGCCATTTTATTCAGATATTATATGTGGTAAAAATCTTGATAAATTATCAGTAATTGGTGTTAAACTTTCACGAATACTCATACCTGCTGCTTCGCCGCCTATAATCCAACTACCTATAATTGCATAATTATTATCAATATATGAAATTTCTGCTCTTTTTTGATATATTAAAGAAGTGGTATCATATTCGCCATCTGTCTGTGCGGCAACTGCTAATTTATCATAAATTGTTATATTAGCACCTTCACGGCTGTAAATTGGTTTACTAACATAATCAATCATTGTATTAGGTGAATCAAAATAACACTCTAATAAGTTTGGATGATCAGGAAACATTTCCCATAAGATAGGAAGAATGCCTTTATTAGAAAGTATTGCTTTCCAGGCAGGTTCAATCCATTTAGATTGATTTTTATCTTTGATGATATTAACACCAAAATCTTCTGCTATTAACCATTCGTATGGATATAATTTGAATATATTTTTGATTGGTTGACATTCCATGTCAACAAAACATTCATGTTTTGAGTCCCAGCCAATTTCATCAATATACAAGAACTTAGTTTTAAGTCCTGCTTGATGAGCAGTGTCACGAAGATATTCAACCGTAGTAAAATCTTCGATGGATTCACGAACACAAGTAAAGTGAACTGTTTCACCATTAAAATATTCTAAGCAGCTTGCCCAGTAACCAATTAATCTTTCATGTATTGAATTGAACTGGTCTTTATCTTTAAATAAATCTTGCAACCAGAACCATTGCACAACTGAACATTCATAAAGCGATGTAGGGGTATCGGCATTGAACTCTAACATTTTAGGTTCTGAGCCGTTTGTATATGCTAAGTCAAAGCGACCGTACACACAAGGTTCTTCATTTTCCCAGCTTCTTTCGATTAAAGGAATAAGATTTTTATCAATATGGAGTTTTTCATATAGGTTGTTGTCCATAACATATTGAACAGCTTTTAAGCACATTTCGTATAGTTCATTTGTTACGGCTTCTATTTTATCAACTTCGTTTGGTAAAAACGAGTAAAACGCACTTTCATCCCAATAGATATTATTGAGAGAATGGAAATTAAAAGATAAATCTTCTAATTTCTTTTGGTAATTATGTCGTGGACTTATTTTGATGCGCTTCATAAAAAATGCTAACTTTTTACAAAGATAGCATTAATTATTTACTTTTAAAAGTGA
>Ga0214166_1000708_pt1 | contig 16154 bp, 22 predicted proteins | sample TroBogepilimnion_27_FD_153005 | JGI IMG/M metagenome (GOLD analysis project Ga0214166, IMG submission 153005) | Freshwater microbial communities from Trout Bog Lake, WI - Practice 18AUG2009 epilimnion v3 | ecosystem: Environmental > Aquatic > Freshwater > Lake > Epilimnion/Euphotic zone ...
GGGGCATTAGCCCCACTGAACCATACGGCTACTTGATGCGCGCGGCCGAAGTTCTCTGGCGTCTCCATGGTGTGGATGACGATAAGACGTGGCTTGATGCCGTTGCGCCCAACTGTAAAATGCTTTGCCTGAATGAATGGGTATGTCACTGGTATATGAGCCTCTCTGCTAAATCTCCTGGGCTGGCCAAGAAATCTCGCTTGGCGATTACTAACCCGCCCTTGCGGTAACACTCTGCGACAAGTTCGGAGCAGATATAGCCAGTGTTTCTGGCAAGTCTGTCGAGTATCTTTTCGCTCAAAATCTTTAAGCCCAAGATACGAAAAGCAATATCTAAAATGGTAATGAAACTGTACGGCTGACCGACAGCCTCACGGGCTGCATTGACAATCATCATCCGCTGGTTATCATCAAGTTCCTCATGCTGGTTCCATGCGATGTTATTCCAGTTGGTAACTGGATCAATCTTCACGCCAGATGGGTCTGCCGATACAACTTCACCGTTGCCAATGTAGATAACTGCATGGTTCCAACGGCTAAAGGTTCCGAGGCGAATTAGCCAACCAAAGAATCCATGTGTCTTAATGACGCCGTAGTCGCCCATCGCGGGGGTGTATTTACTTACGATTTAGATGCTCCCAAATCTTCTGGATGGTTTTATGCGATGCGCCATCAAGGTCTAAATCGCGCTGGATAATCTCTCTATCTTTATCGCCTTGGCGATTGGAAGAATTAAGGATAAGGATTGCCAGAACGATTGCCTCTAGCGAAAGAAGCATGGTGAGAAAGTTAAATGGAAACTTCTCTGGCTCAAATACAAACCAAGCCGTCCACCAGATAAGGTGCAAGATAAGAAACTGTGGTGTACCACAGTAGTAGGAAGCCCAGTCAGATAACTTTTGAAACAGATGATTAAGTTTAGCCACGCTCATCCCTATCAAATAGAACCTTAACATCTGCTTTGATTTCGTTTTGATTTTCAATCAATGTATCAACCTTGTTAATCATGCCAGTCTTGCCGTCATTGTAAAGTGCGTATTCGATCTTTCTCATTCTTGAATCCATACCGTGAACGTGTTTGATAATCCAACCCAACGCTCCAAGGATCATCAGCGCAATACCCATGTAATAGTAGATAGCGCCTGAAAGGTTTACTTGGTTGGTGAGGGTTGAACTGACGTCTCTAAGCATGGTTGCGCCTTTCGGTTTTTGTCTAAACGGTCCTGAACGTGATGGTTAAAATTCCGCCGTATCCAGCGAAAGCCTTACTAGGTGGAGCAGTATCTGTAAACTTCATAGATTCGATGACGCCACGTACTTGTTCATTACTTCTAAAATCTTGCAGGACGATGACATCGCCACCTGATTCCACAGCCTCAAGGGCTTGAATACGTTCCCATGTGCGGCCTTTGTAGCCGATGGACATGTTGTAACGATCTTTTTCCTTGTCAAAGGCAAGGAGTGGCAGGGTAATGATTCGCTCACGCTTAACTGCTGGAAGGGCTTTAAGTTGGTAGCCATTGAAAGAATCTTCTTGGCCGACAAGTTGGCCTGTGCCAGCGTAAAGTGTGAACTTAAGGGCAATAGATTCTTTAGGGCTAAGGTCGTACTGATCTAGGCCAGTGATGTCTTGAGTAAAGTCGAAGTTCTGGTCTACTGTAATGATGTCGGCTACTGAGCCGTCAGCATCCACAGATGAGACTTTCAATTTACCTGCCATTGGCAGAGTCTGGCGCAACTTAACTAACTCGAAGTGCTTATCTTCAAGTGTGAAGTAGCGAATCTGGCCAGTTTGTAGATAGCCACTAGCCACAAGCGTTGTGGCTTGCTGGTAGATACCAATGCCTTTAACGCCGATGATAAGTTTATTAGTCTGTCCCATGACGCAGACAGATGTTACCTCTGCGGTGGATGGCACACGAAGGTGTGTAGCCCAACCCATTTGCAAAGCGCCAAAGTCACGGCTTAGGTCAATCTTGATTAAGCCAGATGAGTAAGTTCCATCGCCATTATCAATGTAATTAGATACCGTAACATAGGCGAACCTATCGTTGAAAGTGATTGACCTGGCTGGTAGGCCAGCGAGGATAGTTGCGCTGGCTGGATCGTAGCCGTTAGTAACTACGATGATTGGGCCATAGGTGATGTAACCATTGGATACAAAGCCAGATGTATCAATGGTGCCGATACGAATACCCTTGTTGGTGCCGATGACGATGTACTTGCCAAGGTATGCACCGAGGCAGTAAATCTGTTCGCCTGTTGGCATGATGGCCGCTTCAAGTGCGCGAGTGAGAAGTGGCACTTGGCCAGTGGTTGTATCTAGCGCAAGACGGAAGACGGATGAATAGGTGCCAGCGAAGCCTGCAATATAGATGTTGTTCGGCCCTTCGGCGATAGCCGTCCAGATGTAGTTAGGATTTGGATGGGCATAGATGGGAAGGTTGTTATTGCTTGCCAAGGTTACGGTACCAGTGGAAGTTGTCTGGCTAACCGCAGCGTTGTTAATAAATACAACAAATGATGTGCTATTAGGCACAGCGATTACAGACCATGTTCCGTTATATGGGGCACCAGCGGATGCAACCGTAACTAGCGAACCGACAACAAAGTTATGTGCCGATGTAGTTGTAAAGGTAGCGTTGTATGAGCCGTCAATCTTGGTATAGGAAAGGTTGTAAGAAACGATAGGCTGTACTTCAAAAAGGTAATTATTGATACCAGCAATAAGGCGTTGCTTAACCCAACCAAGGGTGACGTTAGTAACCGTACCCACCATTGATGGGTGGGTGAAGATTGATGTTCCGCTGGCGCCACCTGTAAGTGGGCCTATGTAAATACCTGTGGCATTTGCGGCGTAGTAGTTTGTGCCATCTGAGGCTAGGGCTAGGATTGTACCTGAGCCACCCCATGTCAAGGTTGTGGTTGCACCAGCAGCGGTGGTGCGATAGAGCGTACTATCAACCGCCGAAAGGTAAACATCTACACCATTGGCATCCGTGCCACCAACCAACTTGGGAGATAAGCCACTACTAACAGTGATGTTGCCATTGGCTGTCACATCGGGCAGGAGTGTAACCTTGCCAATGTTAAACACATCTACGCCAGCAGATTTGTTAAAACGTGTGGCTACGGTTTCGCCTTCGATTGGTTCTTCATAGCGAATACCAGCACCGTAATGGAACGATGATTGGCTGCGAAGCCACCAGCCTGTGAGCGTTTGCTCACCTGGTTCCTTCTGCTGATCTATCTGTTGCTTGCGATACTGAGCAGTCTCACGGCCATAAGGATTCTCCTTATTATCCGCAACGAAAAACGGTAGGCCAGCGATAGCGACGTCATACGTTGTTGTCTTGTTGTAATAAACGTCGCCAGAGTTTGCGGGTTGTCCAATGGGGACAACGGGGCGTTCGGCAATGTGGAAATTTCCGTCAGTCATATTGTCCCCCTTGAATAATTATTTACGCTTTAGCCGCGTTTAATAGCGTTCCAATATCCTGAGCCGTCAGCCCCAACGCCTTTAATTTCGCATTAGTAGCCGCCAACTGCGCCGTGAAATTAGCCTGAGCCGTAGCCTCTGCCTCTGCTTTGGCTTGGGCATCTGCTTGGGCTTGAGCGACTAAAACCGCTTCGGCATCTATTTCGGCTTGGGTAATCGTGTCGGCGCGTTGTTCGTCATAAACCGATTTTAACCCCGACCATGTTGAGCCGTCTGGGTTAGTAACAACCACGCAAACATCGTTATTTGAATTGAGGTAAATTTCCATTACAACTCACAACCTGTTCCTAAGATAAATGCACCAGCGTTAATGCCTTGTAGCGTTGTGAATTGGTTAGCGGCTAGTGTTGGAGTTGCGGCAACTGTCGTGGTATTTACCTGACACTCATTTGTTCCTCCGCTATTGAAAGCGATTGCCGTACACGCGCCCGAGCCGAAACCCTGATTTATTATATTGAAGTGTGCTGCGCTACTGAGCAGGATTCCAGTTATCGGAGCGCGTGTGGTTACCTTTGTTTTTAGGTTGATTTGGCATTGAGTAGTTGAGAATGCATAACCTAATTCTGAGTCGCTTTGAAGCATTAGGCGAGGCAGGTAACGCTGGCAGAGAATATCCTCTCCCCCGATACTTCCACCAGCGCGAGAGAAGGTGGTAGCGACTGAGCCAAGTTCTAGTTGTACGCCAGTAATTTCAAGGTAGTCGTTGGCTCCTGCGGTTCCAGTTGGGGTGTATTGAAATAAAACCGCCAACTGAGTAACCGTTGCTCCAACGGTTCCAGTCATGGTGAATCTTTGCCATGTGGTTGTCAAAGTATTTGTTTGATTGGCAACCGTTGAACTTCCAGCCCATGTGGAGAAAATGTTTTGGTCTGTTCCAGTTGACCCATAAAGATAAACAGGCAAAGCGTTAGAGGTTGCCGAATAGTTAGCACCAGCGCGAGCATAAAAACTTACAGTTACGGTTTTCCCAGCCAGGGGAATTGAATTGACGGTTTCAATGGACTGAGCAAATGACAAACCACCCGTTCCAGTTTGTCCCGAATTGCGCTGAAAACGAAAGCCATACTGAATGTTTGGCAAGTTCGTTGTATCGCCAGTTGCTTGACGAGAAATTGTTAATGCTTGCCCTGTTCCAGTGTTGGAAATTTGCCACCTATCTGCGGTGTAGTTGCTAGCAAATCCACTTGAAGCCGCTATAGCAATAGAAGTACCGCGCTGCCAAATGTCCATTCCGCCGTTGATGACGGCATTTTTGCCGCCAACGATTGCGCCAGTGAATATACTCTCTGGCACTGCGCCATTAAGTGTTACTCCCATTAGATAATTTCCGTTCCGCTAACTGTAAATGTTAGTGCGCTAGACGTGCCAGATCCTGCAACGATGAAGTCGGCAGTACCAGCGGTGTTACTAAGAGTGATACCATTGGTATAGGTAATTGTGCTATTGGCTGGAACTGGTACACCGTAAAGGACGGCGTTAGTCGTTCCAGCAGAACCGCCACCTTTAACCACATAAAGGTATGCCGTTGCGGCAGTTGCGGTGGTATTGCAAATGTGGACAGATGAGATTACCGCACCGCTATAAGCAGATGTGGCTCCCACCGTGTAGAGTGTTGTTGAAGTCGTAGTGGTTGGCACACCTTGACCGAGTATCTTGTATGTTGCATTAGCCATTAGTTAGCCCCCATTGTAAGTAGACCAGCAACTATCGCCACTGGTGATATGCTTTGAACTGGTACATTCGATGTAGAAATAAGTGTTGAAGTATCTGTAATTCCGTGAACGGATGTTGTTGCCGCATAGTGATTTTGAGCATCTGTTAGATCTTGGGCAACGATGACGTGGCGCACCAACGCTCCCGCGTTGTGTGATTGAGCCATAGTGCCATTGAAGGCACGTGTTACGGTTAACGTACCGCCAGAATATGCAGTGACTAGCACCAGTTCTTCGGCAGCAGTGTTGTAGTCAATAGCAAGAACAAAGGGATTACCACTGGTGGGATAACCCACTGGAGTAGCGGAAAGAGTGACTGTTGTAACTATGCTAGTGATAGACGAGTTGAGCGTGTTGTCTAGTGCGGTGGCGCTGTAATATCTGGTCATCTATTCCTCAACTCGTATAGTGTGTGCGCGGTGGGTATTGTTCTTGCAAACGTCGTACTTCAATTTGTAAACGTTGTTGGTATTGCTGTTGAATCATTCGTCCGACATTGCCAGCAGTTCCTACTGGGTCATTTGTGCGTAGCGCATCACCCTCAGCAGATACGGCAGGTAGACGGCCAAAGTCAAGATACATGGCGGAGCGATAAGCGGCTCCTAGCACAATCACTTCACGGGCTGAGTCAGGCAGACCAGTGACAGTTGAAAAGTCATCTTGATCAAATTGTAAGGTGGTTGGCTTCTTGGTGTATGTAACCATCACGGTACGGCCAGGAATAATGCCTTCACGAATAGATACTGTCTTTCCAGTATTCCATGTCAAAGGATTTGCCATGCGGTCAATGCGGTAGTGGCGAATCGGTAGCCATTCTTTAGATGGGCCGATGGTCTGCCAGGAAATACCTAGCACGTCAATCGCTTCCTGCGGAAGCGGATACGTTGTAACTGCCGCTTGAAAGGGGAAGGTGGTGTAGTACGTGCCGAACAAATCTGGGTAGACACCGTCAATAGCAAGGTTGATGTTCCGTCGGATTACAGATCGCGGAAAGGAAGGCGCGACTGTGACACGGCTACCAGCGGTGTGAGGCACCGCTACCGTATCTCGGAAACCTCTACCATAACTAGGAATCGTTGCCGTATTTGTAGTACGGTCAAATGAATCCACCCAGATTAGTTCATCGTCAATCTCAACTAAACCACGCGTTAACACTGTACCATCGTTTACGACAAACGTTAGATCCGTCGCTCCCATGGAGTTGGGTAGATACGTTGCCTGGTCTTGCATACCAGTGTAGCCCGTAAGGGCTAACTGAGTCTCGCCAATGACGTCAATAAATGCTGTCACGATACAATCCTCGCTGCCGCTTCTGCCTCACCGATACCATAGGTACCAGCGAGAAGGTTTAATACGCCAGGCGTATCTTCATAATAATTTTTGCCACCGTTACGGTTTGCGTAAATAGCGTTAAGTGCATCAATACCACGTGTTGTGCCATGGCCAGGAATTACAACGTCGGCCCATTTAATCGCGGCACCATTAAAATCATATTGTGGTACACCATTGACAATGGTGCCAGCAAGACGATTCAAATGATAGACCGTTGATAAGCCACCATAGTTAGCCATTTATTTATCCTTTCGTGGGGTATCGAACTTACTTATTCTTAGTTCCGCCGACGCCTTCGTATTGCCCGTATGGTGTCTTTGTTGGCTTGCCAGTAAGTTTCTCTGGTGTGCCGCCAATAGCGTTGCTTGAGCATCCACAAGATTTGCACATGTTATTTACCCTTAACTTTCTTTAGGTTTGGATTTGCTTTCTTTGCCGCTGGTGAAGCCTTACGAGTAGCAGAGGCTAGAATCGCTCCTGCGTTTTTCATAGGTACGCCAGACTTCTTTGCGATTTGCTTTTGGGCGGCTGCAAAGCCCATACCCTTTTTGGCTGCTGCCATTAGATTGCTCCCGTTTCTTTCATCACCGAAGCGGTTTGCTTGGTAATCTTTGTTGCCGCTGGCATTGATTCTGCGTTGTAAGCAACGCCCAGTTTGTCACTTGCGGCCTTAGCCTCGTTGACTGCCTTCATGGTTGTACCTGCTGGTTGGATGCCTTGTGAGCGAGCCTCGGCATAGGCATTAAGTTCGCCAGTCCACTTCTTGTTGGACATCATCTTGGTATGCGCCGCGTCGCCAGCGTTAAGTTCTAGCGTCATGATCTTGCAGGCAAAACAACCGTCTACATACTCGGTATGGTTTTGATGTTTCGATGGAATCTCGGCAATGATAAAAGGTCTATCGCTTACTGCGTCACAATTCATGCAGCCATAGGCTGTAGGGATTGAGTCATACTTTTCGTTTAGTCCCCAACTTATTACTTTTCCCACGTGCTGGCATTCGCTCATTTAGATGCTTCTCCAAAAATTGTATGTTACGCTCGATACGTTCTTGTTCAGGGCCATTGGCCTTAGCGGCTTCTTTAGCAAAAGTTAGCGCTTCTTCAACATGTCCAAGATTGTTAGCACTGACGGCTGCAAAGTCGTAGGCTTTCCAATCCCAGATGGCAGATTCGTAGCAGTAGTGGATTGAACGTGGTAAGTCCAGAACTGCGAGAGAGGCGTCTAAACACCGTTGCCACTCCTTCTTTCGGTAGGCGTCAATCGCCACACCGTAGTGTGGCTCACCTTCCGTTGGAAGAATCTCTACACCCTTGTTATAGTAGAAGGTGGCATTATCGCTATCACCCAGTTGATGATATGATTCGCCCATCCATCTACAGACGGCTGCGGATTCAACATCCCAACCGCCAAGTTCAAGTTTGCGCTTACCAGCGTCAACAACATCTTGCCATAACTCGTTGAAGTAATACTCTCGGCACATGTATGTCCACATGCGCGGATCGTCAGGATGTTCCTTAACGGATAACTTCAAGATGTCTAGGTACTGCTTGCGAGACTTGCTATTATCTGGCTGATGCTTGATAACCGCATCTAGTATTGAAACTATCTTTGGCTCACTGTCGCCGTAGTAAAGTTGAATCTCATGGCATGGATACTTCCAGTACCAACCGTGACGATTGTGTAATCTATCTCGTTGCCATGTCTGGCCTGTATCCATCGTAATCCAACCAATAGTTGCATCAGATTTCCAGCCTTTGCGGACCTTGTCAAAGAATCCAGGTTGCGGAACTTCGTCTAGATCTAAGATGACACAAACATCTGCGTCTGCTGGCACCAAAGCCAGCGCCGCATTTCTAGCGGCATCAAACCGCCAGGGCTTGATACTGATGTCGTACACCGTTGCGCCTAGTTCCCTAAGCCTATCTGGCGTACCATCAGTAGAACCTGTGTCTGCTACTACGATGTAATCTGCGCCTTTGCAGGCTTCCATGTAACGTTCTACATGTTTAGCCTCGTTAAGGCTAATGGAGTAAACTGCTATCTTGGTCATACCGCTATTGTAGCATACCTATGCTAAGTGTGAAACAATAAGCCAGGCGTAAACTGATTTTGAATTTGTCCGTAATCCAAATCACCCCAGACTACCCAAAGGTCAGTAGCCAACTTCTTGGCAATAGCCCATGAGTTAACAACCCTTAACTTGGGTGAGGCTGTAGCAGTACCCACTGAAAGGATGGTAGTGGTACCAGGAGTAACGGCCGAAATGGTAGGCTGGCCAGCACCAGTAATCCAAATGAATATCAACTCCGTGCCTAATTGATAGGCGACAGAAGCGTTAGTCGGAATAGTTACCGAAATAGAGGCAGCATTGTTAAGGCTGACGATGGAAGCCGCATCGGACAAGGCTGGGGTAAAGGTGGTACCAACTTGGGCATTGTAAGTTCTACCGATGATCGGCGCACCAGAAAAAGTAGCCTGTCCAGAAAATGTTGGCGTACCTGAGAAGGTACCAGATAGTGCGCCACCAGCGATGGTTGGCGTAGTCAAAGATGCTGATGTTGAAAGCACTAAGTTTGCGGTACCAGTAAGCGCTTTTACACCTTCGATGGTTACAGCCCATGAGGCTGCCGTCGTACCGCTGGTAAGGATACATGTAACGCGTACTGTCACGCCACCTGGGAGTGAAACTACTAGGTTGGCACCAGATGAGTTGACGGTTACAGTACCAGTTGAATCATTTTCGATAACAAAGTATTGACCGAGGGTAAGTGTGGAAGTGACTGGCAATGTAACAGTCTGAGTAGTTGAACCAGTAAATACTTGAAGTGTAGTAGAGGATACAGTAAGGACTGTTGTACCAGCGGCTGTAGCGGTGGTTGTATAGCCCCATGTGCCAGTAGCGCCAGTATTTCCAGTATTACCAGTATTGCCTGTGTTACCCGTATTTCCCGTATTGCCTACTGCGCCAGTGTTACCTGTATTACCAGTATTGCCCGCAACGCCCGTACCTGTATTTCCAGTATTACCTGTGGCTCCTGTATTACCAGTATTTCCTGTTGGGCCTGTGACACCGACTGCACCTGCAAGGGTGACAGTCCACGATGAAGCAGATGTCGTGCCGACGTTGTAGTCAGCAAGGATTGCGAAAGATGTACCACCTGTGATGGTGACTACACCTTCAAAATAGTTAGATGTGGTATTGATTGCTCTGACTCTATCGCCAGTGGCAAATGCGCCTTGCTGGTTTGTGGTGAGAGTAATTGTTCCGCTGTTAGCAGGGGTGACGGTAGAGGTTGAAGTGACGCCTGAGTATCCAGCACCTGTTGAGCCTGTATTACCAGTATTTCCCGTGTTGCCTGTATTGCCCGTTGGACCTGCTACACCCGTCGCGCCTGTGTTTCCCGTATTTCCTGTAAGACCCGTCGCTCCCGTGGAGCCAGTAGGCCCTGTCGTTCCAGTCGTACCAGTGCTGCCAGTATTTCCTGTCGCTCCCGTGGCGCCGCCTGAGCCAGTCGCGCCCGTAGATCCTGTGGCACCAGTTACTCCATTAGCCCCTGTGGATCCAGTAGACCCAGTTGTTCCTGCACTACCTGTCGTGCCAGTAGAACCTGTGGATCCTGTCGCTCCAGTGACGCCTGTTCCAGTAGAGCCTGTTGGTCCTGTAACACCAGTAGCGCCTGTGCCACCAGTGCTTCCCGTGCTTCCTGTGATAGATGGTCCAGTGACACCTTGCGCTCCTTGAATACCTTGCGGTCCGATAGGGCCTAGTTCGATAATAAGCGGTTGCGTAGAACCAACGTTGTAAACGTTGGTTGTTGTTGGAATCTGTACGGTAGATATTGAGTTAACTGTGACAGACATTACTGTACCACGCTTGCTGTTACAGAGAAGTTACCAGCGAGAATTTGGTAGACATTTGAATTAGAATCTGTCAAGTTTAGACCGTATGTGTATACTCCTGCTGGTAGATTCGCAACAGATGTTTGAGTAGCGGTAAGGGTCATTGTGATTGTGCCAAGGGCTGGTGTAATCACAATCTTGCCATTGGCTGTGGATAACTCCACAATAAGATTATTGCTCACATCGCGCACTTGCATATCTGCGCTATAGCCAGTGAGGTTGACTGGAAGATTACTGATAAGCCACTGTGGGGCTAGTGTGAATGTAGTACCGTTGACAACGGTAATGTTATATCTACCTGGATTCACGATGCTCCTTAAGCGACGGTAGTTATGTAAGCGCCATAACCAGCATTTGTAAGAATGGTGACTTCTGTTGGGCTGATGTTATAGATATGCCCACCGAGGTAGCAGTAGTCGGCTGCGATTGTTTCGTCTACGCCAGGTGTACGCTCAGATACAACCGCTGTGCCATAGACTAGAAGTGTGTTGCTACGCGCAATGCGAAAACGCCAGAACAAACGCCCAAAGCCCGCAGGGCCTTCTTCGACTGTAGGTGGGCTGAATTGATATGGCATTAGATTCCTTTCAAGGGTTGACAGGGGTGAGCGCGAAGCCCACCCCCACCAACTAGTTATCAAGTATTGTGGATCGAAGATGTGCTTTCGATACGTACCAATGAAGCGTCACGATAACGCTGCCATCCGAGAACGCCGTACCATCCAATAGGACGGAAACGCATCAACTTATCAACAACTGGTCCGAAGATAACGTGTGGCTCTTCAGCAACTGCTTCTGCCAATGCTTGCTTTCCAGCAACCAATGTACGGAATACGCGAGTACCACCAGTACCATAGGTGAAGGAAGTACCACCGAAGGTACCTGTCCAACCTGTAGAACCAGTACCATCGGCTGCGTTAAACAGACGTGGTGACTCAACGAACATTGCGCCTTCATAAGTTCCGATGGTGCCTGGCCAGAATTCAGCAGCGCCTGTCTCGGAATACTTATGGTCATCGCGCCATCCGCCAGAGCCAGTCTCAGAGCGAAGGTCGAATGAAACTTCTGGGTGGATACCACACCAGTAGTATTCGCCTTGACGTGGGACAGCCTTGTTGGCACGCAACTTAGCGACAGCGGTACGAACATCGCGTGACTTGAATACGTCAGTAGATGTAACCTTTGATTGGGTTGTACCATTGGTGTATGTACCAGCATATGTTGATACGAGAGAACCGCCAACTTCTGCGATTACGTTTGGTCCACCAACGAGGGTAGACAAAGCGTTAATATCGAGAGAGTCAGCCATGTTGAAGGCGATGATGTCTGCGATAGCAGGATCAACGTCTGAGAGTGAGAACAACTCCAACTTACGTGTAGCAAGTGAAGCGTTACCGTATTCGTTAAGAGTAACGGAAACTGTGGTTGTGTTACCAAGTGCTACTGCATCTGGGTCAACATCCTCTGATAGAACAGCGGTTGCTGCAGCAAGATCTGTGTAGATCTGGAATACAACGGAAGAACCAGGCATAGCCTGTTGTACTGGCTTCTTATCTGCGACATCGCGGATGAGAGGAACAGCACGGAGTGCAAATTCGACGTATCGGTCATAGGCTGTCTGTACGAGGGACGTACCGAGCGAGCCACCCGAGGTGTCTGTATATGCGTTTGCCATGTGTCACCTTCTTTCTTAGGTTTGTGGCGAATGGGTTAGGTTGTTGGGCTACCGACGACGTTGCCCTGGATTACCCGTAATCGCGTTAAGTTCATCAATGTTTTTAGCACCAGACAGTTTTGCCATTAAATCGGCATCACGTGTTGGACTATTAACATTCTGAGTAGCCGCATTGATGCGGTCGTACGAACGGATATTCGCTTGTACTGCTTCATCGGCAGGAGCATCTGCTGGCTTTGAAAATCCGAATACATCGGCGTTTTCGTTAAGCCAAGCATCTACTTGCTCTGGTGTTGAGACATCGGCAGGAATAAACCTTGCCACCTTGTCTGGCACACCTTTTGTTGCCAGTACGTCTTTGACGCTACGACTGCGAAGGTCTGCTTGAATACTTGCAAGTTGTTCAGCAAGATCCTTCTTTTCCTTCTCTGCTCGCTTTAAGGCTTTGCGGAGATTGGCTGGTGCTTCGTTTTGCGAAGTATCAACTTCAAAGTCGTCTTCGTCTTCTTCGTATTGGTTTGCCATTTCGGCACTCCCTTTCTTGTTAGTGTGACGCAGGCCGCAATACATTCCAGGGGAAGAATGTTTGGCTCCTACTACCAGTCTGAATACACATCATCGGCGCTGGTGAACCGCGATGGAATCTATTTGTTACGAAAGGCCGCTAATATCTTTCGCGCCTAGGCTGCCTGTGGCAGCGCCAGCAGAGCCTGAGAAGGCTGATGCTTCTTGCGTTTTAAGACGCTCAAGGTTTTGCTGTGCTTGTGCCGCACCTTCGGTATTAAAGGTTGAGGCTTCAAGTTGCTGGCCGATACCTTCCGCGTTGCCATAACCTTGATAACGGCCTGCAAGGGACTGCATGGCGGCTTGTTGCTGCGCGATGCTAGTAAAGCCTTGGTTAGCCTGTGACTGGGTAATTCCTTGTGCCGCCAATCCCATTGCGCTAAGTGGGCCTGTGGCTCCATAGGCTATGCTGACACCTGCCCTAGCGGCTTCTGCGCCGATTGTAGCGGCGTTATATTCTTGTTGTACCAACGGTGCTGCTACTGATGGATCAAGCAGGTGGGTAAGGATTGTGGGCATTGTCATACCAAACTGTGTTTGCAGTTGTGCTAGAACTTGAGGATCTTCGTTCTGCACTGCGGCAGTTGCGGCATTAACACGCATCTGCACTTCCGCTGGTGATACATCTGTACCCATTAACTTGCCAAGATAGTCAGTTGATTGCAATGGACTAGAGGCTGGAATGCCAGCCATCGTCATAACCTGCTTGTATGATTGCTCGTTGGCGATATAAGTAGCAGGATCTAGCGGGTTAAGCCCAGCAGCAATTCTGGCTTGATTGCCAGAGAAGCGTTGTTGCCAAGATGTGATAAGGCCATTGGCCGCACTAAGTTGGCTTGGTGTAAGGCCAAGGCTACCAATCTGCGCCGATGGATTTGGCGAATCAATGATGTTAAGAACTGTTGTCATATCCAAGCCACTGGCAAGCATGGCGGTGATACCGCCACCAATGTTTCCAGTTAAACCGTAGCCAGATAAAAGCGCGGTTAATTGTTGCGAAGCATTGGTTGTTGTTGGGCCAGTGGATGCAGGCCCAGTGGTGCCAGTAGTCGCTGGGCCAGTAGTTTTTACAGGGCCAGTGGTGCCAGTAGTATTTGGACCAGTTACACCACTTGCTGGCACAATAGGTGGTTGATAATTTGATGTGTCTTTTGGCCCGCCAAGCGGATTGGTGGCAGTCGAACCAGTTGAACTAGCCCAGTTAGATGTGGATGCGGTGCCACCGTTTTCACCAACTTGCATTAGTGCCATTGGTTAGAATCCCATCTTTGCGATTAACTGATTACCAGCACTGAGAAGTGTGGAATGAGCGTTTTGAGTATTAAGCCATTCTGGCTGTGAGCGAACTTGGCTTGCGAATGTGTATGGGTCAACTGGTGCTGTACCATCACCCATTAGCGCTTTGCCAATCATTGCTCCGTAACCCGTAGTTGCGCCGAGTTGGATATCGGCAGGGTTAATTTCTAGCAGGCTTGAAAGTGTGTTAACGTAAGGCGAGGCAAGGTCTGATACCTTGGCTCCGCCTGCAATCTGGTCAGCAAATGGCTTGTATGTATTCATAGCCGCTGTCTTGAACTGTTGCTCGGCTGTGTTGGCATCGTAGCCAACCGCACCTTGCGCCATGTTCAATGCATACTTGTCGAAGAAACTTGTATCTTTGCCGTCTGGGCTGTATTGCCCATAGACGCCGTATTGCTGTGCAAGTTGAGCCAACTGCGTAGATTGTGCCGCAATCGTTCCACCTTTAGCCTGTGGGTCTAAGGTGCCATGCTGTGCCATGAACTGCGTAATCTGTTGGTCAGATGCGCCAGGATGTTGTAAAATCCATGTGGTTACATCTTGCCCAGAGTTAACAGCATTTTGATCTACAGCGCCAGGGGTTTGCTTAATGTCGGTAACTTGTGCGCCAAGTTGTTGCGGCGTTAACTTTACGCCAAGTTGGTTGGCAAGAGTGACTGCCTTGCTATAAGCGGCATTGTAGTCTGTGTTGTATTGCTCTGGCGCAGATACGCGCTTGATTTCTGCAAGACCAGAATCGCCAGGATGCTGTTGCGCCCATTGGGTGTTAGTGAATTCTGTAGCCCAACGAGTTGGCGACCAATTTTGAGAAATAGCCGTTGAAAGAAGATTGCCAAGTTCTGGAACAGAAGCAATAAACTTTGCTTGCTCGCTGTAATTGGCCAAGAAGTCTGCTTTAATTTGAGCAGGTGTTTCAATCTTGCCATTGGAATAATACTTGCCTTGGTATTCACCAGTAAAAGGGTTGTCTTGATATTGCATTACACCCTTGACGGTTTTGTACGTACCGCCCGTTGTAGATTGGCTAGCGCTAGATGTAGAACTTGCCGTGCTAGCAGTAGTTGTCGGGGTTGGCGTTGGCGTTGACGTGGTTACGGGAGAACCAGCCGAAGTAGTTGGTTGGACATCTGGCGTACGTGATGCCGTTTCTGTTTTAGCAGCATCGGTTTTATTTTGTGCTGCATAATCTTGCGGTGTAGTTGTTCCGCCACCAGTCTCGGTAGGATTTGGATTTGTCGTCGCCTGCTCTTCGGCAAGCGCTTTTTGCGCTACAGCCAAAGACTCTTTGGCAAGGCGGCCTTTGGTTCCAGTTCCTGCCTCATTAACGCGGGCAGTCCAGTAATCAACCTGCTCCTGAATCGAAGCATCTGCTGGTAATGGCTTATTAGGATCTATTTTTTTATTAGCCATTAGATACTCTTCATCTGTTGTAGCGCCTGTGTCATACCGTCAAAGTATCCCGTCGCTGCCTTATAGGATTGCGCGTCTGCGCTGCCTGAGATAATCTGTGCTAAAAATCCCTGTGGGTCAATGCCAGTGGTAGTTTGTGTGCCAGTAACGTCTGAGCGTTTTCCAGTTGGGCCATAAGCAGTTACGCCCTTATAAGTGCCAATATTGGTACGTTCAGCGGCTAGAAGTTCTTGACCGTATTGTTGAATCTCTTGCGCTGTAGCGTTACGCCCAGCCAAAGATTGCATGGCTGCATTAACCTGAGCCTCAATATCTTGAGGGGAAGTTTGGGTAAGGTAACTTGTATCGGTATTCGTTACCATGTTTGCGTAAATGTTTGCGCCACCACTTGAAGCGGCTGCAAGCATTTGAGCGTAAGTTGTTGTTGGAACTGTAGTGGTTGCAGGTGTAGTTGGTGTAGTCACTATACTGCCCTTCTAAATACGCCAGTTACAACACTAGCCAGTTGTGGATCGGATGCTGCCAAGTTATCCATGTAGGAATACCATGCATCTTGCGCTGCGCTGTATCCTGGAAGGTGCTTGCCGTTGTAAGTATTGGCAAGCAAATCTGCATGGTATTGCTTATAGTTGTCCAGAATCTCGGAAATCTTTTTGCCTTGCGGTGATACTGCCAAGATTCCCTTATCCTGCATTGCGGTAAATTGAGTGATGGCCTTTTGCGCCATCTCAACCTTGGTAGGGTTGTTGTAATCTGCATAC
>Ga0214166_1000717_pt1 | contig 16041 bp, 22 predicted proteins | sample TroBogepilimnion_27_FD_153005 | JGI IMG/M metagenome (GOLD analysis project Ga0214166, IMG submission 153005) | Freshwater microbial communities from Trout Bog Lake, WI - Practice 18AUG2009 epilimnion v3 | ecosystem: Environmental > Aquatic > Freshwater > Lake > Epilimnion/Euphotic zone ...
TTACTTAAATATTTTTCTACTAATTCTTTTTTATTTTCGTACCAACCCAACTGTCTATTACAACTAGTACAGAGTAGTCCTCTTATCTTACCTGTCTTATGATCGTGATCAATACTTAAATTTTTATGTTTTGTAGAACCAACTTCAGCACTACAAATAGCACACTTACTACTTTGTATCTCTAGTAACTTATAATATATGATAGGAGACTCAAAATCAATATTATTTGTCTTAAAACTACTAATTATACTCTTACAGTTATTGCAAACTTTCGAATAGTTATTAGTTTTTTCACTACACCACTTGCAACTATATACCTTGAGAACCTTAGAGGATCTAGGATTTGCTAAGGTTGAGTGACTTTGTGAACAATACCTTTTTTCATCCTTTTTAACCTGATAGGGGAACCTTAAAAAAGTGTTATTGCAATTTTCTAATTCACAAGTCCATTCAATCGACTTCATACCCAAACCTTTAATAGTAGATATTACTATTATAGGTTGGAGTCTTAATTACATTAACAGTGCGCTGCTCTGCCAATTGAGCTACCAGGGAATAAAACTATTTATGAATTTGAAAGAATTTGAGCCACAATTGGATTAGGGATACCCTTGGGAGCCTCTGTCCAAGTTCTAGTACCAAATTTAATTGGTTTGTTGTTAATATTTTCCATCATTGGTCCTTTGCAAATTGCAACTCTAAATTTAGTTCCATCGGTTGCAGTTAATGTTCTAGGTTCTACCACACAAGGGAAAGACCATTGATTACTACTTCCACCGCCAGGTGTTATAGTATTTTTAAAGTTACGGTGTACCGGAGTCATATTAACCCAACTGCCATCGGTTTGCTTGATGGGGAAAGTACTAGGCACTCCAAACAATGACCATACTGTTGCAAATGTTCCATCTGGAGTTAGTTTACCATTGGTAAGATCTAAATTAGCAAATGAAGCACCCGTAGTGATAATTGGGCATTCAGAAAGTCCTAGTCGGTATCTAACACCATTAATTATAATGTGTTGATTCAAAGGCTTGGTCCCACTGGCTGCACAAAGTGCATAAGGTAGGTCATTATATTGCTTTAATTTAATTCCAACCTTATCAACTTTTTGATTGGCTGCAACTACCCCACCAAGAACAAAAAGAATAATTAATCCTACAATAATTATCTTCTTTTTCATATTATTACTTTCTATTAAAATAGCGACCTTGATGGGACTTGAACCCACGACAACTGCCGTGACAGGGCAGTGCTCTAACCAACTGAGCTACAAGGCCTACAACTTATACTGCTGGTGTTGGTGGTGGTGGTATTAATCCAGAGTGGATAGGACATAGATGTGAATCTGTTGTACCACTAACTACTGCCCAATATGCTGGAAGTGTAGTGTCTAGACCACGGTTATGGCATTCCATCTCCTTAGTATTGCATGTATAGATTAGTGCTGGATTAACAGTCATAATTAATCCTGTACTTTCTTAGGTGCTGCCTTTTGGGTAGCTGCAACTTTCTTGGCAGGAGCTGGTGCTGGAGTAACAGCTGGAGCAGCTGGAAGTGCACCAAGAAGCCATGAAAGCTTTGGGTACTTCTTTTCAGCAGCACGAATAACACCATAGTAGACAGTTGAAAATACAGGAGCAAGTACAGCAAACTGACCGCTCTTGAGACTCCAACCCTTACTTGCAAACCAGGCCACTACTGTACCTACAGCAACTGGAACACCAGTTCTTACAACATTACGGATATATGCTTGTGTATTCATATTTCTTTCTTTCTCTAGTCCTTGAACTTCAAGGAGACTTGAACATTATTTACTTGAGTACGAAGGCTATTGGCTAATCCAGTGATGGTTTCAGTAATCTCACTACTAGCGAGTTCATCACTTTGACTATTAATAGCATCATAACTTATGTTAATTGTAATTTTTTTCATATTCACATAATAATGTGTTATTTAAGAAAAATCAAGATACCTTATTGCCCTTAGTGGTATCAACATTAAATGCACTTGCAAGATCTGCAGGCATCATTTGAAAAGGATTTCTATTAAAAATAATTCCACCGGCCCATAGGCTCTGTGACACTACTGCACTACAAATCATACTGTTATTTAATGAAAATTGTAGTTTAATACCAGTAAGCAATTCAACTGTAATACTGGCAATTGTAAACCAGCCATACTTGTCTTTAACGAAACTTTTACAGGCAGTGACAGCTTGATCTCTACTCTGCTTATTGAGTTTAGTGTTTACCAGATAGTATTCTACATCTTTATACTCATCAATATGAGCGTATCTTACTCCACGACCAACAGCCTCTACAATAGTGCCATTTTCATCTACAATCATTGCTGTATGATTCCAGAAGGCAAAGGGTTTCATGTCACCATGATATCTAACAAACTGCCCAAATCGTATAAACTTAGCTAATACTCCTGTAGTTGAAACTAAAATAAAGTCACCTGGATTAAACTTAACAGGCTCTTGACCTGCTGCAATTACTTTATAGTTAGTCATCATCACCGTCACTGTCATTTGCTTCATCACTATCGTCATCATGTCCTGCTTCATTATCATAAGCAAGATGCATTAATATAGGTTCTCTAGAACAGAATCTATTACCCCAACTGTCTCCCATAATTTGCTCACCATCATCATAATTGCCCGTCCCAAATTGGTTGGCTCCTGGAAGCTCCTGACCACTCTTGGGTTCATCTTCTTCTACTGGCACTCCCTTAAGACTACCTGTAGATACTCCTGTACCTATAAGAGGAGTTCCATTACTGGGAATTGTACTCTCTTCACCAATTTCTGAGAACCAACTATTGGTAGCACTATCGAGTCCGGTACCAGTATTGTTTAAAGTTTTGCCCTTACCATTTTCATCCCAGGCAGTAGGACCTCTAGTCTTTAACGGAGCATTGTCAACACTATCGATTTTAGTTTTTAAATCAAAGGGTTGAGCAAATTGACTACCACCAGCATCGGTAGCAAACTTTTTATATCTATTTTGAAATACATTTGGTAGTTCATCCACTACTGTTGCCTTTGAGTCTAGATCTTGGGGACCCACAGATTCTTGATCTTGATCATCTCCACCAAATCCTTCAGTGAAAGTAGGTGCACCCTGCCCTCTTAATGTACCTGGGTCAGCTTGCTTAATCCAACTACTTCCACCCTTACTCATACCAAGCCCAAATACTCCTACTGTTTCTTTGTGCTTTATAGGGGGTCCATCAGGCCGGTCAGCATTATCAATCTTATACTCCATTTGAGAGATTGGTTCTTCTCCATCTTCACGAGTATTCTCTCTTAAGATTTCTCCACCAGCAAATGCATTGGCTTCCATTCCATCGAGTTGACCGGTACCTAGTTCCTGTTTCTCTGCGTTTATCTTGGGTAGGCTAAGTATCTTTAAACGTTTTAGACTCTCACCTGTAGTAACACTTTCAATGAAATAATTCCAGAGTAGTTTGTCTCTTACTAGGGTTGGAGTTAATCCATGACCAATCGTAACTGTAATAGTTAGAATATTGCCATCTACTGTAACTTCTGGATTAGCATCTAGGCCTTCAAATTGCATGATGAGTGAGCGAACAATGGCTTCACGATTGTCCTCATTTATATAAGGAACAAATTTACATTTGAAACTTCTTCTAGATACATCACTCATAGTACTCCTAGGTTATAGACTATGTGAATTTAGAGAAGTTTTACAGGTTGGGATATTTCTTCTTCATGAAGTGCTCTAAGCTAGCACCTTCATAACGTCGACAAAGATAATCTAGACTAACAAACATGGGATCATAGCTACCATCTTTTACTTGATGCTTGACCACAATACCTCGCCAATGAGCATTTCCTTGAGGACCTTTATAGTCTTCATCGTGAAGGTAGCAGGCACCAGCAACAAGTCCATGTTGACTTTTACCATCTACAAAACGAAGTCCATACATAAGAGTCTGTTGGTGGCCCATACTAAATGAGTGACCAATAGTCTTAAGACGAGTTTCAATATTTTGACCACCATAAGGCTTACCAGTCATAGGGTTATAGAAGAAGTGAGCATAACGAACACCATCTAGGTTAATTACCTCTTGGTACCCACTAACATTCCAACCACTACGTTCATAATCCAACTTACTAATATCAAGCATACCTTCAAGTTGAGGATTGGCATCAATAGTTCGGTTAATGCGATCTTCATGATTGCCTAGGGTAATATATCTTTCAGGATTCCAAATTTTAGTTTTGGTCCTTCTACGATTGGCATTAAAGTCATAAAAAGGTTGATTGAGTATTCTCCATGCCTCATTGGCAGAATCTAGATCGTCTTGGTAGCGACGACCTTCCATTTTCTTTTTACCTGCATCCCAGTGAGACAGACTAGGCATATCAGCGTGGTCACCAATGTGAATAATTTTAATATTTTTATTGTGATACTCATCAACAATAAATTGCCCAATCCAACCAAGGTGATCAGTGGGTACATCAAGCTTGGCTTGAGTATCTGGAATCATAATATGTGTTACGGGTAAATCTAAAACTTCCGACACTTCTTCAGTCACTGTATCTCCGATTAGTTAGAGTCTGTCCCGTCATCGTCTACATCAGTATTGTTAGTTTCAATAGAGTTCTGGGGGTCATTATTTTTCTTAATTTCCTGAGCTACTTCATTTGATTCTTTGACTAGTCTTGTGCCTTGTTTTGGGGCTTGGCTATATCTTATCATAATTTAGTGCCTTTCCTTATGTGTATCAACTTTTTTCTTTAAAGTTTCCTGTAAAAATTTAAGAGCTTTTTGTTCATCTTTTGGTAGTGGTCCCTGCCAATTAACTGAGTTGTTTCCAGAGGTTTTAATCTGGCCAGAGTAGCGTCCATTCTCTCCAATCAATAATGATTCAAATTGAAGATCACATTGAGGACATTGCCACTTAGAAGAGTCTTGTAAGACTTGCTCAACCTCCAAAGAGGGGCCTACTATTTTATTGAAGGTTATTCCTTCTGGTAATTCAAGTGACATAGACTAGTTGCAGTTGAGAGCGAACATACCCAATTGTTTTAGGTAGTCTTCCACTTTCTTATCATGTATTTGAGCAATAGTAGTTAGTGAACTAAGTAGTATACCTGTTAGTGCACTAAACAGCTCAATAGGGTCTGACTCGAGGACCATAGCATAAGCCTCATCCTCTTGCTCACTAATTATTGCTGTTAATATGGCTACTACACGACTGATGTTCTCTGCAGTAGTGTCCATTATTTTTCTCCTAGTGAAGCCTTTAAGAACCAATTCCATTTCTGGTGCATATCAATTCTTTCAGCAATAAAATTAGCTACACCCTGTTCATTGGCGTTGTTAGCAATTATAAATGCTGATTTAAGATTTTCCAAGTACTTACTGTTCATATTAATAAACTTACGAGTGAGTACTAGTGGATCTACACTATCTAATCCAGATTCATCAATAGAAGATAGACTTACTAGCTCACTCATTTTAAATGGAGCAACTCCACCAAGCTTGACAATATTTTCAGCAATGGGATCAATGTGCTCATAGATGTCATCTACAATCTCATCAAAAAACTTGTGGTATTCCCAAAAGTCACTACCCTTGAGATTCCAATGGAAACCATGAATAGTATGATAGAGAACATAAGCTTCAGATAGTGTAACTCTTAAAGTGTCAACAAGAGATGTTGGAGACTCTTCTGGAGTTGACACTTCTTCAGCGGCAACCACTCTAAAGCCATTCCAGTCACTCATAATTAAAGCCAGTTAACTGAATCACCAAAAGCGTCACTTACAGAAGTCTCATTAAAAGTGCTAGCTAGACGAACTTTTTTAGCAGTTACTTCACGCTTAGTATCTACTGTCTCTTTTTTGGCTCTGCGGCAAATCTCAACATTGTCAATAAAGTTGTCAATAATACTAGCTCTCTTGACTACGTCGAGAATAGGAAGTGTCTTTTGCTCTACATAGTAGACTGCAGCTTCACGAGTGCTTAGTTGGTCGTTAAGAAGTCCAAGGTGTTGGTCTTCTACCCAAATTTCTGCACCGGCGGTAACAAAGTTAATCCAGTCGGCATCACGAAGTTCATCTTCTACTGTCTTGGCTGCACGGTAAAGGAAACTGCCATCATCTTCACCAAGATCACGTGTACCAGCAGTGGTCATTCGGTAGGTACTAGCAATAGTTCCACCTGGTAGGCTCTGTAGGTATTCTTCAGTGTCAAACTCAACATAGTTGCTGGCCAAACGCTCGAGTTGGTCTCTCTCTTCATCTAGTTCAGTGATATAGCTTGCATATCGCTGCAACTCAAACTCTGAGGTATTAGGACCACTGGCTGCCATTCGCATGTCACCTAGTAGCTCCTGGATACGGTCCAGTCTATTGAAGATGCTATCAGATGAGCCGTCGAACCATTGTGCGTCGGCCACTACCTTACTAGCTGTGTGTAGAAGATTGTCGTAGTCCATAATCTTTTCTTTCTATGTCCTTATTAAATACGAGTAGTTTGAACTTGAATTACATTTAATTCTAAATACAGGGAATTCCAGCTTCATGATTACCACCACAATTAGTGCAATAGCCTCTTCCGAGACCATTCTCTATTTCATGAGTGTTAAAAAATGAAGGATGAAAGTTACTAGAAGCCAATTGAGTTACTCCACTGCCTACATCTTGATTGCTATTAACCTCTACATCATCCTCAGTCTTAGTAGTACTAGGAATAATTCTTTCTAATGGACTACTAGCCTTGTGCTCTGGAAGTTCTTCTGCAGTCTCTTCACCCTCAACAATTTTTAGAGGATAGGCATTCCAAATGGGATCGGCAGTAACTAGTTTGGCAGTGTGAGCTCTTTTTTCTTCCATATAGGCTGATTGATTGGCCTTTTGTTCGGCTCTCTTTTGTTGCTCTTCATTACCAGGAGTGTAGGTGTAGCATTTGGCCTCTTCTCCAGGGCCCTTGAATCCTGGAAGTCCATTTGCACTACATGCTTCTGCTCCAGCACCAGCCATTTTAAATTCAAAATTTAAAGTTGCACTTTTAAGTATATTGCGACAAGAAGAACAAAAGGTCTCTTCACCAGCACTAGAAATTCTAGTTATTGTTTCACCTGAGCAAAGTGGGCAGTTATCCATATTATTCACCAAAAAACTTTGACACTACATCTGTAGGGAGATTTATGGAACCAGTAGTGACTTTAGGAGTTTTAAATTTTCTTTTAAGTGCTCCAATATCCTCACGTACATCTTGTCCTACTTGAAGAGCTTGTCCTGGACTCTTGGCAATACCTTTGGCTATACCCTTACCGATTGCCCAGGCTTCTTCTCCACCAGCTGCAATATCAGCAACAGGGTCTTCTGGACCTCCACCTGCAATTTCAGTAGCAATCTCTTTTGGAACTATTTTTGCTTGCTCCTTGGCAACTTCTGTACCTATACCTTTAGCTAATCCGCCAACATCAGCAAGCTGCTTAACTACTCCACGAGGTTTAGAGTATGGAACTGTACTATTGGGTAGAATTAACCCTCCTGGAGTTGTATTACCTGGAAGTATTGGACCATTGGGGATACTTGCATGTAAGTGGTGTTGAGAAGCATTACCTAGAGTTTTACAAGCATTACAGACGGCTTCTGTACCCTTTTGTGCTTCTTGTCCTTGCTGAGTGAACATCATATTCTGCATAAGCATTTGATTGTTCATTTGGTGTTGTTGACGCTTGGCAGCTTCATCGGCCATTAGCTGCTGGCCGAATGCTTTTGGGTCTTGAAGTGACTCCTTAACACTAGCAGTTGCAGGAGCATGTCCATCAGTGAGTTCATTGGGGCCACGATCTGCATCATTTTGCATTAAGCGTTCTCTAGGAGTAAAATTACTATTGGGTTTAATATCATAGAGTGTTTGAGGAGCAGATTGTTGGTTGTCTACTTTATAAAAAGTGTACTGCTGGTATCCATGGAAATAGTCGTCACTTAGTTCAGCGAGATCTTCATCCATTTCTTTTCCACTTTTGGCATCTTCATAACCACGATAGTAAAGAGTAGAATCAGTTGCAGTCTTTTTGAAGGCTTCTAAATAGTCTTCAGTACTAGCAAGTCTAGTTGAAGCTTCTGTCATCATGCCTTGGAAGCTTCCGGGCCCAAAACTGGCATTTGGGTTTTTCTTATTAAAACAAGGAAGGCACATTTCTGTACCAGTAACTGGTTGGTGTCCCTCAGGAAACTGCCCAGCATTAGTTGTGTCTGATAGATCTTTACCACATTCACTACAGCTTGCAGGTGCATGGCCTTCATGAGCCAATCTATTGAAAGCAACTCTAATTTCTTCATCACCTGTCTTAACTACATCACCATCTACTACATCACCTTCTTCAATCTTACCGGCAACAAGTGTAAAGTGATCATCAGCATTACCATTAGGCACGAAAGTGTGAGGACCCTCTTGGTTATAATCTACTTTGCCTTCAGCATCAGCACATCCTGGAAAGCCACAGTGTGCAGTCTTTGCATGGGCTTCACTCTCGGGCATATAGTGTTCACCACAACTTGCACACTTGGGTTCACCATTTTCTATAATCCAGGCGACTTTATTAAAACTTGCAGTAGACATAGGCATTGTTCCCATCTGAGGTTGACCGGCTTGAGTGGTTGGGGTAGGAATAGTACTTGGAGCTACAGTAGGGGTAGGAGTAGAACCAGCCATAGAACCAGCACTATTGGCCCCAGCATCCATAATAGGTGCTGGAGTTGGAGCATCCACTGAAGGGGGAGTGGCTGTAGGATTATCTATACTGGCTTGATGTAGTTTTGAATTCAATCTTTTAGGCACTATGTCCTCCACTGGAGTATTAAAATTTGGATCAATGCCATTCTCTTCAAGCTCACCAACTGCTACTGGTGACTTCATTAGATCGGCATGTTGTGTACTATTGTCTAGCCCATTGTCTTCTAGGTTAGTGGGGTTGTCTTGAGCAATTCTCTGCTTAAGCTTGCCAATAACACTTTTGACATTGTTGGTACCGGGAAAAGAAAAGTCTTCACCTTCTTCTACTTTACCAATTGCTTTTAGATCATCATCGGCGGCTCTGTTGCCCATTCCACTATCTACTGACATTGGATCCCTTTGATGTTCTCATACTACTAAAATGATCTTATTGCGGTTTTACAATTGTTGGAAACATTTTACCGAATCCCTGAATCTTAGTGGGAGCAGTTCTTTTAAGTGCTCCCTCGTGAGTATTGTCATTTAGTCGAGCATTAACATAGCCTATAGGGTCATGTCCCTTGTTCACTGCATCCCAGTATTCATTGTGAGTAACTCCATTGGCCAATCCACGAATATAGTGCTCATCTCCTGAAGCCTCGATGGCTCCTGTAGCCTGGTTGGGCTTCAAGAATTTACTTAAAGATTCTTTGGCCTCTTTGTGAGTGGCTCCATGTTCACGATAACTAACATAGTGATCAAGAATATTTCTAGCAGCAAGTTTATTGGCTTTGGGATCTACTTGACTATTTGTCTGGCCCTTTTTAATAACATCCACTATATCATTAAAGTCCAAGTGAGAGTCCATACCTTCTGCTCCTGGTGCATGTCTTAGTCTAGCATAGGTGTCTAGGGGGCTATATGAACGAGACTCCTCGTTATCAGTACCAACTGGAGTATGATTGAAGTCTATTCTAAATGGATGTACCATTCTAGCGGCATCCATCACTTCTTCATGAGTGGCTCCACCAATTCTTGCACTAACATAATGTGGAAGGTTACCAGGACTATAGGTGCCTTCATATTGATCTTTTTCATATGGGTGCATTCGACAAGAGGCCTTATGAGCACGAGCTTGATCTGGACTCATACGTGCAATGTCTATTGGATTATAATGTCCAATATTATGTGCACGATTGATGTCACTTGGATCTATTCCATGGTCCCAACCTTCAGCATATAGTGCAAGTGGCACTCGAGGATTCAACTCTTGAATACGATTTACTGGAAAATTAGTTCCCATTCCAGTATTACGAATCATACGAGTGACATTGGCAACACCTTCTGCAAGATAGCGTTGATGTTTTTGTTCGGGATCTTGCTGTCCATTGGGAAGTCGATCTAGTTCCTGTAATTTTTCTACAGTAAGTCCATTACGAGCCCACTCACTTAGACTACGATCATCTAAGTTCTGTATGTCTAGTTTGACATCCCTTGTGGCTCGACGAATGCTCATTTACCAGTCACTATCCAAGTTAGAGTGTTCATCTATCCAGCTGCTAGCCACCACTTGTCGTCCACATTTAGGGCAAGTTTCTGAGCCACAGTTGCAAGGTTCTTTACCTTTAATTTCTGCAGCTTTGGCAGCACAGTCTTCATCACTGGAGCAAGGCTCTTGACCATTTTCACGGTGCCAGTCATCGTGTCCCTGATCGTGTCTAAGAATAGTTTGTAGATCTTCACCGTGTCCAATGATTTGGATAAGTTGTTGAAGAATCATTTCAATCTTCTTGAGTTCATCGACTGATCCCGTAACTCCCAATTGGTCTGTTGGAACATTCTTTTGAATTTGTCTATGAATCTCTTGAGTTAGAGCATGAGCTTTTCTAGCTTGATTTTGATAATCTTCAGGACTACTTTTTCCGGCAACCATATCATCCATTACTAGACCAGCAACTCTATGAAGTCTTGCTGCCTCTGGGTGTCCAGGATGAATTAAATAGCTTAATGGACTATCGGGTTGTATCTCACTACAGGCAGTATGCCAGATATTTAAATCTGAATGAGCTTTTTTAAGTTGTTGAACAGCACTGAGTAATTCTTGACTCTTTTTATCTAGACCAGCTAGAATCCAACTACTCATTCTAGTGGAGTAACTATACTCTTCTACAAGCTCTTCTGTTCTTTTGGGAATGTTCATCATAGTTTCTCGATATCTGTTAGGAGTTCTGCCAAACGAAGTTGACCATACTCACCTTTTGTTACAACTTCTGGAGTAATAATGGCCCAGGATTCTGTCATATAATTCTGCAACCAAGTCCACTCAATAGCTTGAACTGCACCCCAAGTTACACCATAGAAGTACTTGTCATCATAGCCTACAAGGATAATGCAGTGACCACCAACAATATTATTGTCAGCTGGAGTGTGAGTAAGTGCCCATGGTTCATGTTGAGCAAACTGCTGTTGACATACTGCAGGAACTTCAATACCAATATAAGACAATCCATAAGAGGCAATTACACTTTTAAGTTCATCTATGTCTGATCTATCAGTGGGAGCATAGGCAGCAACCTTACCACCCAAAATTTCATTCTGTTGCCAAAACTTGAGTAGGTCAGCTTCTACAGCACCACCATCTTGTCCCTGAGTGTAACTCAAATAGGCTTCAATTACTTGTTCAGCAGTGGGTAGAGCTTCTGTAAGTCCCAATACTTGAGCAGTTGCCATTTTAGCATGTGCAATACCTGCAAAAGTACAATCTCCGTATCGATCATTACCTAGCATTTCCCAGCTGGGTACTCCGGGAACATCAACTTTGTCTGGAGCTTTAGGTAAGGGGTTACTCTGATAAAAAGCCAACATGTGAAGTCCATCTGGACGTTTTGCTGGAAGCTTACCTAGTAAACCAACTTTGCGATCTTCTGACATATTATTCTCCTAGATTTAAAGGGTTGAAGTTACCACTACGATTGCCGTGATAGGCTTTTAGTTTTTTATAAATATTGATACTAGGCCACAATTCATGACGATCTTCATCAGGCCCCTTACTCTTGTCCACCATACCACTCAGGTGACCTACTATATTACCACAGCGGGAGGCAAGAGTGGAATGCTTCATACCAGAATTTAGCCACCCGGTATACATTTCATGTATTTGATTTAAATCTCCACTACCTCTATCATGTTCTTGAGCAAATTGACCCAATTGACTATATAAAGGTGTAAACTCTTCACTGGCATATCGTGTAGACCAATTCATACTAGAACAATTGTGGCTTGGCTAGATCTTCTGCTGACTTTTTAGCACTATTGGCATAATTTTGTGCTTCTAAATAATGTTTCCAGAGAAAATTACGAGCATCACCAGTTGCACTCTTTTGAGCGTTATATAGGATGTCGGCATGTTGTTTGGCAACATCGTGTATGCCCATATGTCCCTCTACGGTGTTAGTAAAAGAACCACCATCTTCAGTGGGGTAACTGGCATAGCTTAGATCTCTTTTAAAAGTGTCTACAAGCTGTTGGTGCCCGGGTTTAATTTTACCAGCATAACGTTCTGACCAGTTCATAACTTACTTTTTCTTACTTGGTTGAAAACCCATTTGAGGCCTAGGAAGTTCTTCATTATTTTCTGGTGATTCAATATAATCACTGCTTATAGCACTAGGAAGTTCTTGTTGCTCTCTTTTTTCATTATGTTTATTGATTCTATCCATAATAAAAGGTTGGGCTACAATTGCAGCCGGAGTAAGAAGACCTAGTAATTCAGCAGTAGAAGATCTCTTTTCTATATTATAACGTTCTGACCAATTCATGAAATAAGACCCCTTACATATTTTTCTGCTTCTACATCAGCGTAGGCAGCTGTATGAACTCCACCATGCCCTCGATGATGGAATAGACAAAGCCACTCAAGATTATCAGCAGTTTCAATCCAGGCACCAACTGAATCTGGGTCACTAATTCCAGGATAGTCGGCTTCCAACCATTTTAAGTCAACACCATTTTGTAGACTAAATTCAATATAAGAGTGGTGAAGCTCTAGAGGGTGAGTGGAATCACATTCACTGAAATCGTTGCGATGTAGACCGATGGCACACTGTGCAGTATCTTTTGTCTTACGTCTAAAAGCATCAAAGTCTCTATAGTGAGGGTCACTAGTACGTTCAGGGTGAGCAGGATAGTGGGCAGTATAATGGTGAGTTATATTCTGGTCATGTTCTTCCACAGTCATACCACTTAAGGTAAGACCAGTGCAGATTTACATTTAGAGCTCTTCGTCCTCATTGTAGTCGAGCTCCACAGAACCTCTACTTATAAACTCATTATAGAGGTTGGTGAATTGAAAAATATCAATATCGGCAACAAACTTGAGAAAGTATCCTTCTTCGGTTTCAGGACCACTTAGAGTCAACTGATAGCCACTACCAAGTGTTGGAGGGTCAATAATTGCTTGGGCTAGATTGGCCCAATGAGCGTTATGGGTTAGGTTATTTGCACGCACCTCATCATAATGATGTTGTGTATTGCATCCACTACATTTGCAGCCACTCGACATATTCACACTCACGGTTCGGTTACTTGATCTGCTTTAATCAAGCTATTATATGTTTAGTTGAATATTTTCAATAAATCAAGGACTCTTCAGGAAAATTATCTAATACCCAAAATTTTGGCTTTTTGTACTCCACCAGGACTAGGATATTCAATAGTTTCACCTATTCCACGACCAAGTATTCTTTTGCCCAAGTCACTACCTGGACTCACTGCATTAATACCCACACTAGCATTCACAGGTGAACCTACAAAGTATTCTTCAGCATTCTTTTCATCATCGCCATCAAAGTGCAGTCGAACATGGTGACCGAGATCCACCTTACTGGTGTCAGGGTTGTGCTTGACAACTTTATAGTTGCTCAGTACACCTTCAAGATCACGAAGTCGCATTTCATTCTTACCCTGCTCGTCTTTAGCAGCCTGATAGTCGCCATTTTCCTTAAGGTCACCCAATAAACGAGCGGATTCAATTCTCTGTTCAATACCGCGCCTGTGAGTGGTGTTACGGTGTTGGTGTTCTTGAGCCAACTCTTGTAATACGTCTCTAGTGACTACATGGTGACCATTTCCAACTTGATCAGGAGTGATGTCAAACTTGTCATTGACAGTTGCACTCTCTCCACCAGTTTCAACTTTATTGGGTTCTGGAATTCTCTCATACTTGGGAGCAGGAGTGGGTCCCACTAGAGTGTCTCTAGGACGAATTGGTGCAGGTGCTCTAAAAGTCTTGGCAGGAGCAGTTGTAGTCTCTTGAGACACGGGAGCTGGAGCCTGATAAAAACGATTTGGGCGTTGTCCTGGACGAATACCCTCTTCACTTGTGTGCTCAATATGAGGACTTGTAAAGTATTTGGGACGAGCGAGTTCAGGAGCGGCTGGAGCGGTTTCTGTTTCAGTCTTGGGCTTTAGTATGTCACTAACATTCTTAATGCCTTGTTCCGGGTAGGCCTTTTGCCAGATCTTTTTAACCAGACCGGGGAATCCCTCTGGAGCACCTTCGCTGTTGAACGAACGAGGAGGAGCAGCTGGAGTGACACTCTTATTGGTTCCGCGTGGAGCAGCTCTTTCGGCCAACTCCTCAACATCAGTTACCGGTTTACCCACTTCACGCTTGCTCATTCGATGTTCCAAAGCCTGCTGAAAATGTGTTACGTCATCACTTAATGGGCTAACTGGAGGACGAGTGAATCCTGTACTATTGCCAATAACATCTTTGAGAATGTGATCACCACTGCCCTGTGTCTCATGGTGTAGACTCATATCATATACATTAGCCAAAGGATTGCCTATGCGATCTAGAGTGCCTCGTGCATCAGTGCCTACACTTACATGTCGTAGTGCACGAGTTAATTCTTCGGCCTTGGCAGCATCTTCTGGATGTGGTTCCATTTGATCGAGTTTGTCGGCAAAGTCACTGAACTGCTTGGAGATGAAACTAGGCCCCACTTGCTGACCAGTACCGGTTGTTGTGCCCTTGCCGTGATACATTTCAAAAGTTCTTTTACGAAGATCGTCCACTGCACTGGTGACGGCTCCACGAGCTTGAGGAGTCCATTGAATCTTGCCATTGACCGGTTGAAGGTCCGGGTGATTCATTAGTCCTTCCATGGTCTCGTGATACATGCGATTGGCAGCAAAGTGGTGAGTCATTAGAGTGCGAAGTGGACTATCTACAAAGTTGCCGGTTTCTCCAGCGTGCTGAGGGCTTGAGCTCTTGGGAACACCGCTATCACCAAACATGCGATCTTGACCGTTCTCTGCATCAATGTGTGAGGTCTTGACCTTAAAGGTGGGCTCCTGGAGCAAACGCTCGGTGGTGACATATTCATTGTTGGCATTCCAACCGGTATTGCCGGCAAAGGCCTCTTGACGTTGTTGTTGACGCGCTCTAAGCGTCTTGCCGTTTGTAGGTACAGTCCAACGAACTCCAAGTAGTCCGGAATTGCCTAGTGTACGACCCAATGCACGCTCGTCGATCTCGCCTTCATGTGCTCCGGTGCCAAACCATCTTTCGGCTTCAGGGCTAGCCTCTTGACCTTCACGTGCAATTCTAGACTCATAACGCTTCTTTAATGCACGATTGAGTGAGTATTGACGCTGATAGGGAGTATTGGTCTCGTTCCAGGTGACTTTTTTGGGTTTACGTTCGAGAGTTGGGTTGGGCTCTATGGCTTCACCGCTACTGTTAAAACGTGTGGGTCTAGGCTCTGCTACCGGCTCTTTGCGAGTGCTACGGTCCAGACTCACTTGTTCGGCAGCAAGTCCACGAGGGTTGGGAATGGGTTCTCCCGATTGCCTTATAAACCTTCCAACACGCCTTATTCCCGCCTTAAGACGGTTCATTGTGTTGTCCTTAATGGGGAGGGGGTCTTGAACTTGGTTTTTATTTTGCGCGCCACGACTTTTCCCTTGTTTTAGTGGGTTTTCAAAAGGTCTTTCACGATCTAGTTCGCGTGTAATTCTGTCGGCTGCATCTTCATGTACGGCGGCCAGATTGTGCTCACCACGTTCGGTGTGTTCGTCGGCACTCAACCCGTGTAACACGCTCAGATGACCGGCAGTGGGAGCCAGATTCTCGGGGCCAAGCTCTCCAGTAACGATTCTGTGCAGTCGATCGCCATAGAACTGAATGCTATTGCCGTAATTGCATGAGCAGTCTTCAAATGCCGCCATTCGTGAATTATGGCTCACGCGTGTAGGGTGACAAGCGGGACACTGATCGCCGTACTGAGACACGTGATCTGTTATCTCGCGCATGGCACGATCAGGTTCGGGA
>Ga0214166_1000724_pt1 | contig 15901 bp, 13 predicted proteins | sample TroBogepilimnion_27_FD_153005 | JGI IMG/M metagenome (GOLD analysis project Ga0214166, IMG submission 153005) | Freshwater microbial communities from Trout Bog Lake, WI - Practice 18AUG2009 epilimnion v3 | ecosystem: Environmental > Aquatic > Freshwater > Lake > Epilimnion/Euphotic zone ...
ACAACACTATGTTTGATGGAGCGATTCTAAATTGGCATTTTGGTATTAAACCTAAAGGTTATCTAGATACTTTGTGCATGGCTAGGGCAATTCATGGGGTCGAGGCTGGCGGTAGCCTAAAGGCGCTGGCTGAGCGCTATCAGATTGGTGAGAAAGGCACGGAAGTAAACGATGCGCTGGGCAAACGCATAATGGATTTTAGACCTGAGGAGTTGGCTCAGTATGGGGAATATTGTAAGAACGATGTGGTGCTGACTAGAAAGCTGTTCGATATATTACAAAATAATTTCCCAACAAAGGAATTAAAGATTATCGACTTAACTCTAAAGATGTTTATACAACCTACATTAGTCTTAGATAAGACCTTACTTGAACAGCACTTAGAGAACGTCAAGAAGTTAAAGGCAGACTTATTAAGAGAAGCTGGTGTAGAGATAGAAGACTTAATGAGTAACCCTAAGTTTGCTGAGTTATTAAAACAAGTTGGTGTCGAACCCCCTATGAAGATTAGCGGTAGAACAGGAAAGGAAGCATATGCGTTTGCGAAAACGGATGAAGGCTTTAAAGAGTTGCTTGAACACCCCAACCCAATCGTGCAGGTGTTGGTATCGGCGAGGCTGGGTAACAAGACCACACTTGAAGAAACCCGTACCCAACGATTCATTGACATATCCAACCGAGGGCTGATGCCCGTACCCTTACGATACTATGCGGCTCATACAGGTCGCTGGGGTGGCGACGATAAGATTAACTTACAGAACTTGCCTAGTCGTGGGCAGAATGGTGGCAAGTTAAAGAAAGCTATTTGTGCGCCTGATGGCTATGTCATGATTGACTGCGACTCATCACAGATTGAAGCTAGAACTGTTGCTTGGCTGGCTGGTCAGAATGATTTATTGGAGGCATTTGAGAATGGCGAGGACGTTTACAAGATCATGGCTTCGGCTATATATGGCAAGAATGAAAAAGAGATTACGGCGGAGGAACGCTTCGTCGGGAAAACCACGATTCTCGGATGTGGCTATGGCATGGGGAGCAAGAAATTCCAAGTCCAGCTTAAGACATTCGGTGTGGAGATTGAGGAAGATGAAGCCTCTCGTATTATCCAAGTCTATCGAAGCACTTATGACAAAATACCCGCTCTTTGGCAACAAGGACAAAGATGTTTAGAATCAGTGCTTAATAAACAGTCGGCCCCATTCGGTGTAGTGGATGCGGTTAAGTTTGACCCAATCAGGGGTGGCTTTGAGTTGCCTAGTGGATTATGGCAAAGATACGATGGTTTGGAGAAAGTCTATGATTCAGAAGGCAAAGCACAATTTCAATACAAAACCCGCAGAGGTCTTGTTAAAATCTATGGTGGAAAACTAGTAGAAAATCTATGCCAAGCGGTTGCACGATGTGTGATTGCTGAACAGATGTTACTAATTGCCAAGCGGTACAAGGTGGTGCTGACGGTACATGATGCGGTAGCGTGTCTTGCCCCCGAAACAGAAGCCAAAGAAGCGCAGTCGTATGTAGAACAATGTATGAAGACTAGACCTTCATGGGCTAGTACTTTACCTTTAAGCTGTGAATCAGGAATGGGAAAGAGTTATGGAGAATGTTAAGGAAGTGTTTGATTATGCAGACTTTTTAATAAACGTGAGAAAAAACCTAAATAAATTCGAGACTTGTATGAATAACAGACACTTTACAAAAGCCCAAGAACATATGCTCAAAGCTTTTGCCGATGCCAAACTTTTAACCCATATTGCAGGAGAGTTGTGTGAACGAGAATGATTTGAGGGATTGCTTTGCGATGTTTGCATTGAATGGGCTTATATCTGCGGCGGACGGTAGATTTGATATGGAAGCCGTTGCCATTAGTGCTTATAAACAAGCCGATGCCATGCTTGAAGCTCGTAAACCCAAAGCCGAAGAAGGCATTGTAGCTATTAAAAAACGTGTTAGAAAGACATGAAGCGGTCTAAAAAGAAACAGAAGTGGCAAGCCAAAACTTTAGCGGAAATGTTTGCCAATATACAAAGAGGTCAAGAATATATTACAGTTGTAATGCAACGTGATAGTTGGGAAACATTACAATGGGCGATAGGACTGGCACTTAAAGAAGAGGATAAGTATATGGAAACAAAGAAAAAAATTGTAGCGCCCGCAGTTAAAGATAAAAAGACTGGGGTAATTATGGAAGCTCCATCTAAAAAATGGGCGCATGACCAAATTGAAGTCAAAGAGCATATTAAAGATAAGAATGCCAAGCGTGGATTCGTTACAAGCGAAGACAAGTTTGTTGGTAGAAAAAAAGCCGCAAAGATTGCCAAGAAAGCGGGACAGATTAAGAAGGACGATGTAAAGAAGTTACACTCTAGTGACTTACGTAAAGCTGGTGGGTTAGCCAAAAAGAAACTTAAATAGGAGAATTTCGTGACAACGTGGACTACGCAAGACAGAATTGAAGCAGAAGAAGAGTATCATGGCATACCTTTCTTTGGTTGGGTAAAAGTTCAGGACAAAGAAGATACTGAACGGATGCTTAGAGAGCAGAATCAAATTCTTCAAGCGGAGTGCCAACGACTACGAAAGAAACTTCATGCCGCAGGAATCCACGATTAAGTATAGCTGGTCATACTCCAGCCTAGATTTATTCAAGCAGTGCCCACATAAGTATTATCGGTTGCGTGTAATCAAGGATATTACAGAACCCGAGTCTGAACACATGCGGTATGGCAAGGAAGTTCACCTTGCGGCTGAGGAGTTTATTAGGGACGGCAAGCCCATTCCCGAGAAGTTTAGCTTTATGCGTGAGCTACTTGAGCCAGTGCGTCGCATCAATGGCAAACATCTTTGTGAACATCGCTTGGGACTTACCCGGGCCCTTGAGCCTTGTGAGTTTTTTGGTAAAGATGTGTGGTGGCGGGGCATTCCTGACTTCCTAGCGATTGATGGGGACAAGGCTACCTTGCTTGATTACAAGACGGGCAAAAGCGCTAAGTATGCCGATACTAAACAGCTTGATTTGCTAGCTCTAGCCATCTTTAAACACTTTCCTGAGGTGCAGAAAATTAAAGCGGGGCTACTATTTGTAGTAGCAAATGAGTTTATTAAGACTAAATATAGTCGTTCCGAACATGAGAAAACTTGGGTAAAATGGTTGGAAGAAACTAATCGGCTAGAACAAGCGTTGGAGTTAAACGTATGGAACCCCAAGCCAAACTTTAGTTGCAAGTCGTGGTGCGTTGTAACAGACTGCATCCATAATGGAAAAGGAAGTTATAGATGACTAAACGTAAATACGCAAACGCAGTTAAGTATGAAGACACTCCTGAGCAAGTAAAACATCGTGAAGAACGTAACAGGCTGCGCTATAAATTACTCAAAGAAGGTAAAGTTAAAAAGGGCGACAAGAAAGATGTAGCACATAAAGTTGCGCTTGACAAAGGTGGTTCAAGCAAGCAAGGATACTTTGTGCAAAGTAGAAGTGGTAATCGTTCTTTTGATAGAGATTCAAAAGGTAATTTGATTAGCGAAATTAGTCCTAAAGAACGCAAAAAGAAGTTGACAAAGTAGTAAGTAGTATTACAATAAGAGCAACGATTCAAAACTTCGGTTTTGGTCTATAAGCTATTGGGAAAACGAGTGCAAATAATAGATAACAAAGCTTTACTGCTTAAAGTTAGAGAGCCGCAACGTATTACCACAGTCATACCTAAATCTAAAATATTAGATTCGGGTGAAGTGCTTGTGAAATGGGGGCTGGAAGAAGCGCAAGTACTTAAAAACTTGCGTATAAAAGACGTACCATCGCCTATCAATGCGCAGTACAACTGGCCGGGACTCTATAAACCTTTTGAACATCAAAAGACTACATCATCTTTTCTTACCTTGCACCGCCGAGCATTTGTATTTAACGAACAAGGTACAGGTAAAACGGGTTCAGTTATTTGGGCGGCAGACTATCTAATGACTCTTGGGATTGTTAAACGAGTATTAGTTTTATGTCCTCTATCTATTATGCAATCTGCATGGGAGAACGATTTGTTTAGGTTTGCCATGCACCGCACTTGCGCTATTGCACACAGCTACTCAAAAGAAAAAAGACTTGAAGCCGCTAATAGCAACGCAGAGTTTGTTATTTGTAATTTTGATGGGCTAGATATTATTAAGAGTGCCGTAGACAAGTTTGACTTAATTGTTATTGATGAGGCAAACGCTTACAAGAACGTGTCTACAAAACGTTGGAAAATTCTAAACTCAGTTATTAAACCTACCATGTGGGTATGGATGCTAACAGGAACACCAGCTTCTCAGTCGCCAACCGATGCTTATGGACTTGCCAAGATTATTAACCCATCAGGAGTACCGAAGTTCTTCGGTGCATTTAGAGACCTTGTAATGCAAAGGATTACAACCTTCAAATGGGTACCCAAAAATAATTCTGAAACAGTTGTGCATGATGCACTACAACCAGCAATACGTTTTACCAAAGAAGAATGTTTAGACTTACCGGACATGACGTACACCACAAGAGAAGTTCCACTAACATCTCAACAACAAAAATACTACGAAATCATACGCAAAGATATGCTAGCGATAGCGGCGGGTGAGGAGATAACAACTGTTAATGCTGCCGCAAATTTAAACAAACTACTTCAGCTTTCTTGTGGCGCTGTCTATTCGGATAGTGGAGAAGTAGTAGCGTTTGATGCCAAGAGTCGTATGTCCGCACTCATGGAAGTTATTGAGGAAGCAAGTCACAAGGTGATTGTGTTTGTACCTTTTCGCCATGCTATCGAGATCATAGCCGAAGAACTTAAATTCCAAGGTGTTTCCTGCGAGGTAATACATGGTGGTATTTCTGCAACAAAACGTACAGAAATATTTAATAAGTTTCAGAACGATCCAGACCCACATGTTTTAGTTATACAACCACAAGCTGCCGCACATGGCGTCACGTTGCACGCCGCAAACGTTGTTGTCTGGTGGGGTCCTATTACATCCATAGAAACGTATTTACAAGCAAATGCTCGTGTGCATCGTGCAGGTCAACGCAACCCGTGTACTGTTGTGCATATACAGGGTTCTCCCGTAGAAAAAAGAATCTATAAGATGTTGTCAGAAAAAGTAGACATTCATTCTAGACTGATCGACTTATATAAAAATATTGCTGAAGATACTTGACAAAGTAAAGAATAGGAATAACATAGTAGTTATAAATAAAAGGAGAGTGCAATGAGTGATATAAATGCCGATAAGCTGGCTAAGATATACGTCAAAATTCGTGAAAAGCGTTTGGCTTTAGAAAAGCAAGTTGCCGAACTGCAAGAGCAACAAGACATTATTTCCAAAGAAATTCTTGAACTGTGTAAAGAACAAGGCACATATACCATGCGTACAGAGCATGGGACTATTTCTCGTCGAGTATCTAAAAGATATTGGACAAGTGATTGGCATTCGTTTTGCGACTTTGTTAAAGAACATGATGCTTTTGCGTTGCTACATCAAAGAATAAACAACTCAAACATGGAACAGTTTTTAGAAGAAAACCCCGAGTTGCATCCGCCGGGGTTAAATGCGGATCAAAACCAAACTATTGTTATAACCAAACGTTAAGGAGTAGTGCAAATGAGTAATGAGTTATCTGTATTGGGAAGTGGTCTGCCTAGTTATTTAAAAGAGACCCAGCTTGATGAAACCACAAAAGCCCTGATGGGCGGTGGTGGTAGCACAGGTATGAAACGTATCTCCATCAAAGGCGGTGTATGGCGCATGATGGTTAACGGCAAAGAAGTTGCTAAGAACGAAGAGCGTGCAATGAATGTAGTTATTGTTGCTGCTTCACCAAAAGTGTCCCGTACTTACTATGCTAAGTCTTTTACTGAAGGCGAGATTACTGCACCCGATTGCTGGTCAGCAGATGGAGAAGTACCAAGTTCTAAAGCAGAGAACCCACAATCTAAGCGTTGCGTGGATTGCCCACAAAACCAAAAAGGTTCAGGTCAAGGCGACAGCCGTGCTTGCCGTTATAGCCAGCGCCTTGCGGTTGCATTAGCTAATGATATTGGTGGAGAAGTTATGCAATTAACTCTACCAGCGTCTTCAATCTTTGGTGCGGGCGAAGCAGGTAAATGGCCTCTACAAACTTATGCCAAGATGATTGGTAGCAAAGGGGTTCCAATTACTGCGGTGGTAACTGAAATGCGGTTTGATACTGAAGCGGCTACCCCCAAAATTACCTTTAAGCCAGTACGGGTATTAGATGCCGACGAGCATAATTTAGCTATTGAGCAAGGAAAAAATGCGGCAGCTCTCTCAGCGATTACAATGACTGTTGCAGAAGTAGATAAAGCTAAACCAGCACCAAAGCTTGAGTCAAAAGCACAAGTAGAGGTTGCCGAGGTAGCTGAGGTGGTTGATGAACCCGTAAAGCGTACAGCTAAAAAGGAAGAAGCTCCAGCCCCTAAAAAAGACTTATCTAAAATACTAGCGGATTGGGATGAAGAGTAATGCCCAAAGGATATTCCATCCTGCTAGCAGATCAGATAAAAGCTGCTGACCCAACAAAATTGGGTGTGCGACTAGCTAGGGTTTGTATTAATAAGGATATACCCGTATCCGATGTAGCAGAGTTCTTCAAAGTAAGTAGGATGACTGTTTACTCTTGGTTTCGTGGAGAGGTAGCAGTCTCTAAAAAGTACGTAGAGAAGATGGAAAAGTTAGTTGCTAGATTGAAATAAGCTTGTGAGGGGGGCTAGGTTAGCTACCGAAAAGAGTGTTCGCCGTCACACTCCTGCCCATTCCTTTTTATAACAACGACGGCGACCTTAGGACGGCTATGCTTTCAAGAATAGAGTTTCTTTCTTTAGTATTACCACCCCTACAAAAAGGGGAGTGTTATTGCAGTTGGGGCAACGATGCCCAAGGCGATATAAGACAAAAATTCGTAACAAGTATTGAGGAACTCAGTGCCGAAGCAGATAAGTTAGTTGACGATAACTTTAATTCATTTTTTGCATTGGCTAAGTTTGCCTCTGCAGATCAGGGACGATATGCTACTAATGCGGTAGCTTTAAAGACTTTTTTCCTAGATTTGGATTGTGGTGAGGGTAAACCCTACCCTGACGTAGCGGCTGGTTTAGAGGCTCTTAGCGCCTTTTGTATGACGTCTGGTATGCCTAGACCTACCGTTATTAAATCAGGTCGTGGCGCCCACATATATTGGATTTTAAATAAGGAAATTGCTAGAACCGAATGGAAGCCCTATGCTGAACGTTTAAAACAACTTTGCGTAGAACATGGGTTTCAAGTAGACCCTGCCGTGCCAGCCGATGCTGCACGTATTTTGCGAGTTCCGGGGACTATGCACCTTAAGGATATTACCAATCCTATTCCCGTAGAAGTGTTACATGTAACACAACCCATATCTCTAGGTGATATAGAAACAATCTTAACTCCAACAGACGAGATTCTTAAAGCAATCGAAAAGTCTGAGTTTAAGCGCCCCATGGATCCGCTTACGCTTGCCCTTATGGGTAGTAGCCAATCACGGTTTAAAACCATAATGCTCAAATCTATTGAGGATAAGGGCTGTAAACAACTACTTAACATCTATGAGAACCAAGCTACAATAGAAGAACCCCTTTGGCGGGCAGGGCTAAGTATTGCCCAGCAATGTGTGGATAGGGATAAAGCCATCCATATGCTGTCTAAAAATCATCCTGAGTATTCGGCAGAAGAAACGGATAGAAAAGCCAACGAGACTAAAGGTCCTTACACTTGCGAGACATTTAAAAAATTAAACCCATCAGGTTGCGAAGGGTGTCCGCATAAGATTACTTCTCCTATCCAGCTTGGCAAAGAAATTGTAGAGGCAGAGGGCGAAGAAGAAGTAGTTGAGATTGAGCCTGTAACAAACGAGATTAAGACTTATACCATTCCTAAGTACCCATTCCCATTCTTTAGAGGTAAGGGCGGTGGCATTTATATGCACACCAAAAACAAGGAAGGTGAAGAGTATGAAGAGATTATCTACCCCTATGATTTCTATGTAGTTAAGCGGATGAATGACCCCGACCATGGGGATGTAATGCTGTTAAGACTGCATCTACCAAAAGATGGTGTGCGTGAGTTCATCATGACCGCACGGGAGTCAATAGCCAAAGATAAATTTATGAATATTGTTGCTGGACACGGCATACAAGTACTTGGTAAGAAACAGGATGCACTTATGAGTTATGTAACAAAATGGTCAGAGGAGCTACAAGCAATTTCTCAGGCAGAAAAAGCCCACAAGCAATTTGGATGGCTAGATGATGAGAGTGCCATTCTTGTAGGGGATAGAGAGATACGTGCTACTGGGACGGTATATAGTCCGCCTTCTGCACCAACGCTACCTATCATTCCATTATTACAACCGAAAGGAGATTTCCATGTTTGGAAAGACGTCATTAACGCATATTCAAGAGAAGGTATGGAAGCGAGAGCCTTTGCTTTCTTCATGGGTTTTGGTTCTCTTCTTATGCGCTTCACTAACTTGGACGGGTTTTTGCTTAATCTACTTAGTCGTGAGTCAGGTTCGGGTAAAACCACCGTACTACACGCAATTAATTCCATATACGGCAGGCCTAAAGAACTCCTTATGTCTCCTAAGGATACCTACAATTTTAGGATGCAAAGACTAGGCACCTTACAGAACTTATGCGGTACGATTGACGAGATTACTAATATGCCCCCCGAGCAAATGTCTAACCAAGTGTATGACGTGACCTCAGGTAAAGGCAAAAACCGTATGAAATCTCAGGAAAATGCGGAGCGCCTTAACCATACCAAGTGGTCGCTAGGCGTAGTAACTTCATCTAACAGGTCCGTAACCGATTCGCTGCTATCTATAAAGAGCTTTCCTGAAGGCGAGCTTATGCGTATCCTAGAACCTCAAATCAAGGTTGACCCATACGACGACCCAACTTGGTCTAAGAGCCATTTTGGTAAGTTAATGAATAACTACGGACATGCTATTGAGCCGTATGCTGCAGCGTTAGTTGGACAGCTACCGATGGTGCTAGCTAAGATGCGTGAGATTCAAGAGAAGGTTGATAAAGAAGCACAGATTAAGAATACGGAACGGTACTGGTCTGCCATGGCTACAATCGCTATTACAGGTGGCACGATTGCTAAGACTTTAAAACTGCACGATATACCAGTCAAACCAGTCTTTAACTATGCGGTTAATCTAATTAAAGAAACCCGCCTTCGTAATCGTGAGTATATGTTTGATAGCGATGACTACTTGGGCGGCTTCTTACAGCGCCATTTCCATGAGACTCTAGTTATTAATGGTAATCGGGATGGTCGCACAGGGCTTGAGCATGGTCCAATACGTGAGCCAAAAGGAGCTTTGACTATCCGCTACGAGCCCGATACAAAGGTTATCTATGTGGTAGTTAAGAGTTTCCGTGACGATTGTGCTAAAAACCAAGCTAACTTTGAGGAATCTCTTATTACCTACCGCAAGAGCGGGGCTTTAATTGGAATGAAAAAGAAACGGATGACCGCCGGTACGATTGCCAATACCCAAGCCGCCGTAAACGCTATATGGTTTGATAGCACCAAATTGGAGTTTTTTAACGAAAGTGTTTTATTAAATGTTGACAATTCTGAATCTTCCGGTACTGATCCAATGGGAGAAGTTTAAGCCGGGGACCTCTTTTTTCGTACCTTGCATAGACAGGCGACTTACCCAGCGCTTTGTAGAGACCGAAGCCAAACGAATCGGGGTGCAGGTTTTATGCAAACAAGTTATAGAAAAGAACAAGTATGGTTTACGGGTGTGGCGGGTTGATGATATACTGGCACCGCACTCTTCTCCTAACACCGAGAAGCTTTGACCCCTGCTTCGGCAGGGGTATTTTTTAATCCTTAAAGAACTTTTCTTGGATTTCGCCTTTAAGTTTCTTATTAAAGGTCACACCATTAATCATATTACGTTCTGCAGCCGCTCTAGCTTTTTGAGATTTAGATAAGGTAGAACCATCAATTCTATCTTTGGGATGCTTGGCATTAAATTCACTAATATCATCCCTTACTTCACCCATCAAGTCTGAATCACCAGCATGTCGTGCCATGTCATATTTGTTAAGTAAACGTTGGCGCCGAGTAGCTGTTTCTTTTTCGTACGCTTTAGCCACAGAAGTAGTTTCATATGTAGAAGACAAAGAAGCTGGAGAGAATCCGACTATCTGCATTAAAGAGTTATATGCACCAATATCTTCATCTACGGGATCACCCTTAAGGGTTAATGCTCCCTCGCCCATGTACCGCATACCTTTCATACCATTACGTACAAAGCTTGGTAATACTGCTTCAAGGGCACGTTCGGTATGACCTTCGTTCATCATCTTAATAGCGTTCTCAAAGTTAACTGCGTAAGAACCTGCCGGACCAAAAGCATTCTTCATAGCGGAAAAAACGTAACCATTTTCAGCAATACTGCGTGGGTCATCTCTCCAAATCAAATCTTGTGCTACACCGGTACGGTTAGATATTTCAAGATTGGTAAAGTAGTTTGTAGGTCCTTTGTAGGCTAACTCACCAAAAAACTGGCGCATGTCTTCGTTAAAATCATATGGCTCATCGTCATCGCCAAATAAGGCATTAATCATTTGACCGATTGTTTCTGCTAAACCATAGAAGGGTAAACCCTTAACACCAGCAAAAGCACCAGCCATACCATACATACCTAGTAATTGGCGGCGAGCTATTCTACGGGTTTCAGGATCTACACCTTTAAACGCTTGATGAAAAGCACGTGCCGTTACAAAAGCACTATTCCAAGCAAAAGACTTAAACGTAAAGAACACACGACCAAGTGGTGACTGCATATACTTAGGAGCAGTGACAGCCATACCAGACGTATTAATATCTTTAGTGGTATTTAATGCATAACGCAACGCAGCCTCTTCACCCATGCCCATACCTTTTGCCAAATCATAAGCAGCGATAGCAGTTACTCCACGGTTATGTCTTTCAGTTGCGGAGAATGGGTACGTTAAAGCATCCATAATGCGTGCTCTAATACCTGTGTACTGTCCGGTTGTTACTCGGCGAGCATCAAGAACTTCTCTTGCTAATGTGTGCTGAAGTTGGTTATGGTCTTGTAGCATCTGATACAAGCGCTTATAGCGTGGATCTTTCTCCATACCATTAATCATAACTTTACTAGCCGCTAGCATGGCGCTACTTGCTTTATTAAATCCAAACTTAGCACCTAGCACAGGCCATGTAAACATTGGTAATGTGCTTAAGTTAACTACGGCAGACGATAAATTACCTGCAATATATTCAAAGTAGCTAAGCGCTGTTGCTTTGGTAACTGCACTTCCATAGGTTGGGTTATGGTAAAACTTACCTTGATCTACAATAGTTTCCGCTGCAGCTGCTACTTGCATATCGGGACTAGCTCTTCCTTCTTCTCTGATACGGCTCAACGAGTTATCGATATCAGGAGCAAATTGAGAATCGGCAAGTTTACGAGCCCACTTAATCATAGTATCGCCATAGCCACGCACGATATCACGTTCCATACCAAGCACATCATCTGACTTCATAAAGCGTTTAGATATAGACTCGGCTGGCATTAACGCAAGATAGGCTTGGTATACGTTGTCAATAGTTTCGTTAGAAGCACCAGTCTTTCTTAAGTCTTCCATTACCTGTGCAATAAAGCTAGTAGGTGGTACAACTCTTGGGTCGTAACGAATATCTTGTAAATTGCGATACTGTTTAACTTGTGTATCTTTTGGTAAATCTTTGGCTACAAAAGCATCACGTTCACGAATAGATTCGAATGCCTGAACTGTACGTTCACCAGTATTAGGATCAGCATACTCAATCCAAAAATCTCCACGACGTAAGAATGGAATATACGCAGTTAGGCGTTTATCCGTTTCAAACTTTAGCTTTAACTTATCACGTAAGCTAGGCGATACTTTGGACAATAAAAACTTTTGGTATGAATCTAAAGCATCTTCATACTCTTTACGAATACCTGTATAAGTATCTTGCAAATTTTTTGGTAATGCATTAAATACAGAACGCAATCTTCTATACTCTGCATCTTTACCGGTAGGAGCTTTAAAGTTAGGATCAGCTGGGTCTACCTGCGCAATACGGGCATCAACTGCCATATCATTCATACGCTTAGCGGCTTCAGGGTGTTGCTCTACAGCCTTGGCAAAACGTTTATAGTTCTCGTTTATTTTTACAACTTGTTGGTGCTGTACACCCGCACGCTGCTCGAGAGAATCTAGTAATGGTTGGATGCTTAGTTTATTGCCGTAGATAGTATTAAGGTTATCTAAACGCATTAGACCCATAGCAGCTTTCATAGCGCCGTAGTCTTTAATATTGCTTAGGTTATTTAATACTTGGTTAGTTGTACGCTCGGTAAGTAATGGCATCTTTCTACCAATATCACCTACTGCCTCAAAAGCTTCATTAACTGCATGACCTATACCATGGTACATCTTTGCGCTATCAGGAGCTTCTACGTTACCAGATACATCAATAATTTTGCTAATAGTATTTAGACCAGCCTCGTAAGCACTAGTACCTTTCCTGAAACCAAAGAACTCAGCAATAGCTTGCATAGCACGCTGGAACATATTTCCACCACGTGGAGCTTTAATAGTCTTAAGAGTTGCTTGAAACTCTTTATTACCAATTAATTCGGCAGCAAACTCATGAATATCTAGCGCACCATAGCTGCTACCTAGTTGGTTATATATACCGTTGTAGATGCCAGTAAGTTCTTTAGTTAACGGATGGTTAGGGTTTAGCAATACTTTTGATACGGCAGCATGGACAATCTCATGCACAGTAGTATTTCTATTTAAAAAGTCTGGGTCATACGTAATTGAGTTAGTAGCTGGATCAAATTCACCAACGTCCCGCATGTTCATACGACCGGGCTTCTGTTCTATTTTGCCTGTTTTAACATTAGTTGTAAGACCCATCTTTTTAATTTTTTCAAGAATTTTCTTGATATCTGGATCAGTTTCTTGTTCTATAGCCGCATCGATAAGGTTATCTACTTTGCCGCTTTCAATAGCCTTTTTGATTCTAGCAGTTACCCAAGCTTCGTCTAGTTTTCTAGCTTGCTCTGCTAACTTAACATCTTCTTCCTGTTTAGCTAGTTCTTCAGGGGTCAATTTAGAAGCACGCTCTTTAGCTTCTTTAGCAAGTTCATCCTTAGCCGCTTTATTTATATTGCCAATAAAGTTTTGTACCTGATCGGCATTCATGGCATCTAAAGCTCTGACTGCTTGTTCAGACTGCGGTAGACCTGAATTTAATAAAGCATTGTGGACAATAGCAAGCTCTTGCTGATTTTTAGCAAGTTGCTTAGGCTCCGCACCTTTGGCAATAACTTCTTTTAGTCGGTTATATTCTTGGATTAACGGCGCTATGCGGAATAATTTAAATGCATCTGTATCTTCTAGACCAGCTGTATTCGCACCTTTTGGTAACGAATTTTCCATCATGCTTACAACACGGTCATCGTTATCCTTTATGAACTGAATCTTATCTTCAATAGCCGGCTCAATAGCAGCCTGCGCCTTGGTAACATCAGCTTGCTCTTTTTTGCCTAATGGACGCTGTGGTAACTCTTCTCCTGCATTAACAGGTTCAATAGCTGGTCCAGCTGGTCCCACTCCTGACTCGACAGTTTCTGTAGCTCCTGCGGTAGGTCCTGCTGTAGGAATGGCTTCGTTAATACCTCGAACGCTAGGCTGTAATTCTCCTCCGACAGGTCCGGTAGGTTCAGAAATTGGTTCTCCACTTGGTGCCTCCTGTTTAAATTCTGGGCGATTTAAGTAAGCTTCTACTTTTTCACGAATGTTTGTACTTAAATTAGGACGATCAGCATACTCTTCAAGTATACGCTTTACTTCTGCAGCATCAACTGGATTAGAAATATCTTTTCCTTCCAGCACTTTTTCTTTACGTAATATTGCAGTTGGGCCAACACCTAAAGTTTTTAGAGTGTCATCATTAATCTTTGTATCAAGTTGTTGTGGTGTAAGCTTAACTGGTTTTTTTACAACAGTAGGTTCAGCAACAGCTGGAGCAGCGGGCGCACCAAATAAATCAGGTTGTCCCTCTACTGCGGCTCCGCCAGATGGGGGAGCTTCTTTTAAATCCAAAGGTAATTGAGTTGCTTTAAACAAACTTTTTAGTTTAGCTTGCGTTGCTTTTAACTCGGCGGCTTGGCGCTGCTGTGCTTGACGGGCACGGATAGCTTCAGCTTTGTCGCCTTTAGCTTTAGCGCCTTCTGCTACTTTTGTAGGCGCTCCTGTTGCGTCAATTAATGATAGTTGTTTGCCTTGTAGTTCTTTTGCGGCTTCTTGTTGAGCATCTGGTACAAGTAACTGCGTAGCTGGACCAGTTTCAAAACCCGGCAAAGTACCTTGCGCCTGAGCAGCTTGTAATTCTTCTACGGAAAGTCCGGCTTGTTTAGCCTGTTCTGCTAATGCAGCACGCTGTTCTTCGGCTTGTTTTTGTTGTTGTTCTTCAAATTCTTGACGTTTTTCTTGTACTCGTTCGGATACGCCACCTGCTACACCAAACGGACCACCAGCTAAAGAGCCACGAACGCTGGCTTCCATAATACGGTGCCAGTCTCCACTATTAAATACTTGTGGATGGTTAGCAACAAAGTTTTCTGCGTAAATGCTAATTGCTTCTTGAGCACCTTCAGTCAGACCTTCGTATCCAGCATCTTTTAATGCATTAGCTGTAATAGAACGCACCAACCCCGGCTGCATACCAGACTTTTCTAAAATCTTTTCTACAATACCAATTTTGACTGGACCGGTTAAATTTTTAAGTAATTGCGATGGCAATACAGAATCTAATGCGGCTTGTCCAGCACCAAAAATTAATGCGGCAGGTACCGCCATTTTTCCAGTTTTTTCATAAATACCTTGAAAAGTATCTGGTGCGTTTTGTGCATAAGAACCTAAGAAAATACCAGCATTACCAGCAACTGCTTTACCAACAGCGCTAGCACCCATCCGGGCCGCAATAGCTTCAGCACCAACGCCGGGAACAAGAGAGGTAAGAATATTAGGGGTTTGTTCAGCTAAGTTTTCTAAAACAAAGCCGGGAACATCAGAAATACCTTTTACATCAGATAAAGCACCGTATTGAGGCGCATAATATTTAGAAATTTCTGCTTCAGTAGCAGCTGCTTCTTCCATTTGCCGTTTAGCATACTCATCGTAGCCAAGCGCTTTAGCGCCCATAGCTGGAATAATATCGCCAAAGGTTTCACCCAAGCGTTTAGTACCACGAGTAAAAGCTTTACCCGCCATCTCCCCGTAACCCATTTCAGGTTTAGGAAGTTCAAATTCATATTTTTTAGCTAAGGCATCAAGTTGTGAGTTTAACTGTTCAGGAGTTAAGTCGTCATCAAATCGAACCGCCCCAAGCTTGGGTAGATCTAAGATCATGTTAGCCCTGTTGGTTTAAAAGATCGGAAGCGTCTTGTACGTTTTCTGCTTGTTCGTTACCTATAAATTGATTAGTAAATCTATTTTTCCTTAGATTATACTCGCCTAAAAGTTTGGAATCTTGTTGCCAATTACTATTGCGTTTCTTTAAATCTTTTATAAGATCGGCTTTATCTTGGCTATTTTCCCATTCTGCATTAGCTTTGATTTGAAGACCGCCAAGTTTAATCCTATTAGCTTGATCCAATACATTGAGTCTTTGTTGGGCAATTCCTTGATTAAATTTAGTAGAAGCGGCTTGTTGGGCTAAAGCGTCACGGCGTAATTTTTCATAAAGCGAGGCACGTGATAAACCAAGTTGGGCAGCCAAAATTCCTTTTTGTTGGTCTGCATAT
>Ga0214166_1000729_pt1 | contig 15867 bp, 23 predicted proteins | sample TroBogepilimnion_27_FD_153005 | JGI IMG/M metagenome (GOLD analysis project Ga0214166, IMG submission 153005) | Freshwater microbial communities from Trout Bog Lake, WI - Practice 18AUG2009 epilimnion v3 | ecosystem: Environmental > Aquatic > Freshwater > Lake > Epilimnion/Euphotic zone ...
GGAACCATCTTGTTCAGAGCGGCCGCAATCTTCACCATGAGCTTATTGTGCATCTCCAAATTCAGAGCAATCTTCTCGGCGGCATCCTTGAGACCCACCAGGGCGGTCGCGATGGTCTCGCCATCCTCCGTGGCAAGCAGACTGCCGAGCGCCTCGAACATATCGACACCCTCCTCGAAATCCATTTCCTCATCCTCGTCCTCCTCTTCCTCCTCGGGCTCGGGCTGCTGGACAATCTTTGGTGGGGGTGCACGTGGGCGAGACATTTGTACTATTCTTGTAGGAAAAAGGTCTCGAATATTTTCGCAGTGAATAGTAAATGCCTGGGGGCGCTCTTATGCAACTCGTCGCCTATGGCGCGCAGGACGTGTACTTGACGGGTGAACCCAAAGTGACCTTTTTCCAGACGGCCTACAAGCGTCACACCAATTTTGCCATGGAAACCGTGCAGCAGACGGTGGCTGGTGCCCTGACCCCCGGTGGTCTGACCTCCGTGACCCTGTCACGCTCAGGCGACCTGGTCGGTGACATGTTTGTGGTTCTTCAGCCAACGTCATCAAGCTCTTCCAATTTGACCACGAATAACAGCGTGTCCGACATGGCCTGGGTCGCTGAGCGGGCCTTTAGCTCTGTGGAAGTCTTTATTGGCGGTCAGTCTATTGATAAGCACTACCAGCTTTGGTTCCGTCTGTACGCCGAGGTTTTCCTGAACGACACGAAGAAGCAGAACTACGGCAAACTGACCTCGTGTCCAGCTGTGAACCTCGTTTCGGGACAGGCCATCACGTCTCAAAGCTACGTGTACCTTCCCCTCATTTTCTGGTTCAACCGCAACCCCGGTCTCTTCCTCCCCCTCATCGCCCTCCAGTACCATGAGGTCCGTATTGACTTTTCCATCAGCCCTCAGTACTCTAGCTATTTTGGCACGAATCCATTCGCCGTCTGGGCCAACTATGTGTACCTGGACACGACCGAGCGCGACTCCTTTGCCAAGAAGCCCTCCGAGTACCTGATTGAGCAGGTCCAGCACGTGAACGCCGACCCGGTCGGCTCGACCAACGAGAACACCCCAAGCGTGATCCGTATGCAGTACAACCACCCAGTGAAGGAGCTGATCTGGTGTTACCAAGTCCCAAGTTTTGCATCAAATCCCAATTCTCTCTGGAATTTCTCTTCCAGTGTGTCGAACGTGAACGTGACCGTTGACCCGTCAAAGCTTGCCGGGTCCCTCGCTCCGTTTTCTCCGGCGCACGTCGGTGCTCCGACCCTGTACGTGCCTTCTCCTTTTGCGACATCTCTGTACGCCTCGTCGAATACGGTAGTTACAACGAGTAATATCCAAACCGGAACTCTTGTGACTGTTCAGTCGAACGTTCTGTCGGGCAACGTCTTCTGGGTTGAGTCTGGAATTCCAGTTGCCTCGAGCAACACGGCATTCGGACAGGAGGTGGGGCCTATGCATCAGGCGAAGATCATTCTGAACGGTACGGACCGATTCGTGCCTCAGTACGGAAAGTACTTTAACCAATACCAGCCATACCAGTACCACAGCGGTGTTCCATACCCGGGTATCTACATGTACAGTTTTGGTCTCAAGCCCGAGGAGCTTCAGCCAAGCGGAACGTGCAATTTCAGCCGTATCGATATGGCCCAAATTGCCGTGAACCTGAAGACGAATATGCCAACTCTGAATCAACAGATGTTTGCCGTCAACTACAATATCCTTCGGGTCCAATCTGGACTCGGTGGTCTCGCGTTCGCGAACTAAACGTGAGTTTCTTGTTAATTTTTTTTCTTGGGTACTAGTACCAAGCGATCATGGCAGGAGGACTTATGCAACTCGTTGCGTACGGCGCGCAGGACGTGTACCTGACGGGCCAGCCCAAGGTGACTTTCTTCCAGGCTGTGTACAAGCGCCACACTAACTTTGCGATGGAGACCATCCAGCAGACGGTGAACGGCACCCCCACCAACGGTGGCCGTGTGTCCGTGACCATCGCCCGCAACGGCGACCTGGTCGGTGACATGTACATCCGCCTGCAGCCCACCCAGTCTTCCGTCTCCAACCTGACCTCGACCAACTCCAACATCGACACGTGCTGGGTGGCCGAGCGCTCGATTGCCGACATTGAGCTGACCATCGGTGGCCAGCGCATTGACAAGCACTACCAGACCTGGTGGCGGCTGTACGCCGAGCTGTTCCTCTCCGAGAGCGAGAAGATCAACTACGGCAAGCTGACCTCGAGCCCCGTGGTGCTCCCCGATCCCAGCAACACCGGCAACCCCAACAGCGTGTACCTGCCCCTGCTGTTCTTCTTCAACCGCAACCCCGGCCTGTACCTGCCCCTGATTGCCCTGCAGTACCACGAGGTGCGCCTGGACTTTGACCTGACCAGCTACTTCACCAGCTACTTCGGCAGCAGCGGTCCAGTGTTCGAGGTGTGGGCCAACTACGTGTACCTGGACACGGAGGAGCGCCGTCGCTTCGCCCAGAAGGGCCACGAGTACCTGATTGAGCAGGTGCAGCACACCGGCGGTGATTCCATCACCCTGGCGACCACCCCCTCCTCCAACGGCAACCCCACCGCCCAGACCATCCGTCTGTCCTTCAACCACCCAGTGAAGGAGCTGATCTGGTGCTACACCAACACGAGCGCGTCCTCTTACAACAGCCTGTGGAACTTCTCCACCAGCACGGCCAACGTGAACGTGACCTGCGCGCCTCTGCCACTCCAGGGCTCCTTCTCCCTGCCTCACACCATCGGTGCTCCCCGCCTGTACTCTAACCTGTGCAGCAACATCGTCGGTTCCAACATCGTGGGCACGGTCACCACTCTGACTTCCAACCTCAGCGGTGCCACCTTCTGGGTCGAGGAGGGCTCTTCCAACACGGCTTCCGGCTCCCAGGTGGAGGTCGGCCCTCTGTACAACTTCAAGCTGGTGCTCAACGGCCAGGACCGCTTCAAGGAGCAGTCTGGCAAGTACTTCAACCAGTACCAGCCATACGTGTACCACAGCGGCGTGCCATACCCGGGTGTGTACTGCTACAGCTTCGCTCTGCAGCCAGAGGAGCACCAGCCCACCGGCACTTGCAACTTCTCTCGCATTGATAACGCCCAGGTGGCTATCAACATCAAGGGCGCGGCCACCACCCCTCTGCAGAAGATGTTCGCGGTGAACTACAACATCCTGCGCATCCAGTCTGGCATGGGCGGCCTTGCGTTCAGCAACTAAACGGACGGAACAACGAGTTGTTCCTCGGACTCGGTCCCCGGACTCAAAAAACCAAAATAGAGGCTTCCCGGGTTCCCACCCGGGCTTTTCAAGCCCAAAAGTGTTCAAGACTTTTGGGCTAGAAACTTAAATATAGAATACTATTAATATGTCTTCTACAGTGACTATTAATAACACATGTCTCAAGGGGAACTCCGGTGATACGCTCCAAGCTCTTGGTGATGGATTTACAATCGCCTTTTCAATGTTTGGAATTGTTTTTAATTGCATATGTCTTTCAGTTTTCATCTTTTGGGCTACGACAACAAAGACGGAGAGAGCAATTCCTATAATTATCTCCATTTGTTGTGCTCTGTCGCTCATGACATCTATTTACACGTACTATACATCTCAAGCTGATATAGATAACCTGAAAAAATCGGGAAAACTCACTGCTTGTTAACGTACAACTATTTCCCACGATCCAGAAGGGGCTGAAAACTCCTCCTTGATTATATCTATACACACAACGGGGTCGAAATGAGGGGAACAACAGAACACGTCTATATAAACCTTGTTCAGTTCGGGGTACGTGTGCGCACTGAAGTGGCTTTCGGCCAGAACCAGAACACCCGTTGCCCCATGAGGCTCAAATTGGTGAAAAGCTCGGGCAACTACTGTAAACCCGCACTTTTCAGCGACTCGATTCATAATTCCCTCGAGGTGGGATGCACACGAGACCCAAATGCCATCGATGTGACCCACCAGGTGGCGGAAACTCTTTGTTTCCATCATACATATTTAGGGACTGCTTATTTTAAATATAATTAGACCCACGGCCCCCACCAGATACAAGAGGGCAAACATCATTTCACCCTTCTGAGCCTTGCTTGGATTCATAGATTCGATGAAGCTACTCACACCCATGGCGCTCAAAATGAGAACCAGCAGAAAAAGAAAGCCTGTATCAGCGTCAATCATTGCTATTTATATTAGTACATAAAATAAATGGACTCTCTGTCCGGCCCTGACCTCGTCAAGTACATTCAGATGATGAATCCTGGGGCGAGTATAGAAGAGATTCTTGAAAAGACACGAGTTGTGTCTCTTCAACGAATTTTCGTTCAAATTGAAAAGGTCAGGTACACAACACCAATGGACCTCCTGGAGGACCTGTGCAGTTTTGAACTGTCCCTCGAGGACACACGGGCTCTTATGGCGATGTACGGAGGCGGCGCGATGCTCCTGAGCGAGTCGCCATCATTTGAGACTATTTACGAGTACATGTCTTCTAAGGGCGAGGCCCGTACCCATAGTTGCTGCTGGTGGTGGCGGAGGAACCCGCCCGTGCCAACTGATAGTACAGGTACGTCAGGTACAGGCCGGTGACCATCAGGAACGTCGCCTTGATGACTTCCGTAGACACTTGTCGGCGAGTTTTATCAAGGAAAATCTGAAGACCTATGAGAAGCATTGCGAGACCCACTACGAGAAGTAGTACACCCTGGAGTTCCATTTATTAAGAGCGCGGATAAAAAATAGAAAACTAGTCTCTGTAAAGTTCAGATGGCTTTTTCGTACATTGACCCATCACAGGCCATGCTCGAAGCGACGCTCGAGGCTCTGAGTGGGTTTGCACCCGTCGTCCGTCAGCCAAGACCACCTGAAGTTCCAACCATCCCGTGTGAACTCGACGAGTCCTGGAAAGACTTTGAAAAGGAACTTGGGGTTTTCAAACGTAAATTCGCCAAGGAGAAGCGTGACCTCTGCATCAAGCTGAGCGAACTCGAGGAGCTCCAAAAGAGTGCACAAATTTCCAAACTGATTATAGAATCAGTGCCCTCTGAAGACTTAAAGGCCAGACTCGTATCAGTAGTAGACAACTACGAGTCCGAATCGGGCATCGTCGCCCTGACTCAACAATGTGGGGAACTCAAGGGGAAGGTTGAAGAGATGGAGACTGTGCTGCAGAACACCGAGGCTGAAAGGTACGCAAAGTTTTTGTGTTTTATTTGCCAAGACCGGCTTATTGACCTATTTATTGACCCATGTGGCCACACGGTCTGTGCAACGTGCTGGACGAGTACTCGAATGAAGCGCACGTGTCCCGGGTGTCGCACGGACATTCAGGGTGTGAAAAGGATTTTTAGTATGTAGGAGAGAACGTGAGTTCTCGACTCCCGGACCTGGGTAAGTCGTTAAACTGCCCGCCCCGACCTTAGCTCAGTTGGTAGAGCGTGGGACTGTAGTTGTTATGAGAGATCCTACGGTCACGTGTTCGAATCACGTAGGTCGGAACCCGGGGCTCCTGTAGCTCAGTCGGTAGAGCGTAAGGCTGTTAGGAGAAGTGCTTGCACTTCGACGGCTGCCACCTTAATGTCACAGGTTCGAACCCTGTCGGGAGCGTTTATAGGTGGAATCCCCACTTAAAAACGCTGATCGTATTCTAATCAAAAAATGAGTTTCGTTCGCCTCGTTGACTCTATGGGGACGGACGAGTCCATCGTCCAGGCTGCCCGCGTCTCCTATGGGGCCGGCACGAAGAGCGTCAGCGATGACCGCGCCCTGATCCGGTACCTCATGCGTCACAAGCACACGACCCCTTTCGAGATGGTCGAGTTCAAGTTTCATATTCGGGCCCCCATCTACGTGGCGCGTCAGTGGCTTCGACACCGAACAGCCTCGGTCAACGAGATGAGCGCTCGGTACTCCGTCATCCCCGACGAGTTCTACTTGCCTGACCAGCTCCGGAAACAGTCAGTGTCCCGTGGCCAAGGCGGTGAAGAACCCTTCGAGTCTCCAAACCTGTTAGCCAAGCAAAAGACCTCGTGTGACTTGGCATTCCACGTCTATGACGAGCTTCTGGAGAAGGGCGTCTCCCGCGAACTGGCTCGGGCTCACTTACCCCAGTGTACCTTTACTGAATTTTACTGGAAAATTGACCTTCACAACTTGCTTCATTTTTTGAGCCTTCGCATGGAGGATCACGCCCAAAAGGAGATTCGTGACCTTGCGACCCAGATCTACGAGCGTATCAAGCCCATCGTCCCCGTGACGTGTGAAGCCTTTGAGGACTTTCGGCTTGGAGCCATGACTCTTTCCCGGCTTGAGATCGAGTATATTCGTCAGTGTCTTTTGACCAACTCGGCTCCTAATATCCCGGGCAAGGGTGAGAATGCCGAGTTCAAAGAAAAGTTAAAGCTTTTGGGCTTTGATGTACCAGATGGCGGACCCGCAAGTGCTTGAGTTTCTGAAACAAAAGGGGCCGGCAACAGTCAAGCGTATTTCAAAGAGCTTGGGTCTTCCAAAGACGCTTGTTCGGGGAGTCCTGTGGCACTCGGACAATACGGCGCGGACGGATCGGGCACCTACGTGTCGCCGTAAGAGACCTATATGGTCTTGGTCAACCCATAAGGTGTCTCATCTTGTCTTGCGTACGGCGCTGGAAGAACATGAAAATGAAGACCATTAAAGGCAAGCTCCGTAGTTCACCAAGCGCAGAGTGCTCATATCCGGAGAATCCATCGAGCGGAAAGGGGATATTCTTAATGAAAACACGTGAACCATAAATAATTGCACCTATGATTCCAAACTGAACACAGACCTCCAAAAAGATTCTGAAGTTTGATTTACGCTCGTCGAGTTCGGGGGTCAAAGCGTCCAGTGTCATGGACACGAGATACGCGAATATGAAACACGCGACACCGACCCAAGCAACACCCAAGGTCTTGATGACTTGTCTGTCCATTACTTTCTCTCAAGAGAAAAATCCGTCCCTGTAATTCAGTCGGTAGAATATCAGTCTTATGAGCTGAAAGTCACGGGTTCAAGCCCCGTCAGGGACACTTATAGAAAATAATATATTTCTATGTTAGATGCCACTCAAAACATGTAGTGAATGTAACACAGAAAAGGATACAACATTATTCGGTAAAAATGGTTCTGGATTCAGAAGTAAGTGTAAAGAATGTACTAACACATACAACAAGGCAAATAATAGACTATATGATGTCCCAACTTCTGGAACCTTTCGTTGTAGTCGTTGTGCCGATGAAAAGAGTTTTGACAATTTCTCAGTAAATATTCATTGTGCACGAGGTCGTAGATATAGTTGTAAGATGTGTGATACTATAATAAAGAAAGAGATACACGATGCTAATTTAGAAGAAAGTCGAAGAAAAACAAGAGAACAGTCTCGAAAACGCCGTGAAAATATTGAAAACAGAATACGTCTAAATTTAGGTACAAGATTATGGCAAGTAGTTCAAAAGAAGCACGGGAATACGATGGAACTCACTGGGTGTACTAAGGAACATTTACTCCAACATCTCAAATCAAAATTCACAGAGGGTATGTCATGGGAAAACTACGGTCAATGGCATATAGACCATATTCGTCCGTGCGCCTCGTTCAATCTTGAAGATCCAGAAGAGCAGAAGAAATGCTTTCACTGGACGAATCTTCAGCCTCTCTGGGCCGAAGATAACATAAGAAAAGGCGCTAAAGTATAACGCACGAGTTCGATCCTCGCCAGGGACATTTTCATAAAATCTATACACACAATATGGATTTTATGAAATGTGAATGGTCCGAGTGCTGCATCGTCACCCTCAAGGTGCGAGACTACCCCGAGGAGGGTGTTTCCCTCGAAGATATCAAACCTCTTATCAATGAGATTCGGTCCAAGGCGAAGGATATGATCATCAGGGCAGACTTGGCAGGTATGGGTCTCATAGGTATCGAACGGTTCAAGATGATCGTGAGTATTTGTCAAGAGGTTGTCGAGTACACGAAAGACGACAATATCCTTCGAAAGATTGAAATTCAGGGTGCGGGCTTTATATTCAGGACTCTGTATGGACCCATCAGTCTCGCCATCCCCAAGTACTTCCGCGAAATGATCCAATTTATTTAATAAAATCAGAGGGTAGATGGCGGGGGAGTGTTCCTGGCTTCGCTTCCAACCCGACCAGGATGCAAAAATTCTATACGTTGAAATCTTGGTCGGAAAACTCATAGAAATACAACCTGACACGGTGGAAGAAACCGATGCCCTCTGCCGGGACCTGTACCCAATTTTGGATCAAATTCAAGAGCTTTGCCTGACCCACGGACTCAGACAGGTGTGTACATCCAATCTCGAGGGTACAAAGGTTACAAACATAAAACCCTTGACTATGATGCGTATTATATGGAACGTCTATGAGCATACAAAGAACTGTATTTTACTTTCGAAATGTGAACTGAAAGGGGGTGGGGAGTTTTTCAATACCCTCGTCAGTGCCGTCCGTGGGTTCCTACCACCGTTTATGAGAGGTATGATAGTCATTGAAAAATAATGTAGTAGAATAACAGATGGATATATGGTGGGCCCTCGCATTCGCTGCTCTTATTTTTCTCATCATAAATAGGCTCGTTGGTGATGCGTTTGTTCGAGGGTTCGCCATATTTCCTTTTGGAATGAACCGAGGCACGACCCTCCCCATACTCCCCATTTCACAGACTTGGCAATACGATAGCATTCCAAGGATTATTCATCAGACGGCACCCAGTGACAAATCCAAGTGGCATCCAGTATGGTTCAAGTGTCAAAAGTCCTGGCAGACACACTTTCCGGATCACGAATACAAACTATGGACCGATGAAGACCTAGACGAATTCATCCGAACAAAGTACGAGTGGTTTTATCCAATGTGGAAAGGATACGATAGTAAGATAAAGCGTATAGATTCTGCTCGTTACTTTATCCTCTATGAATACGGGGGTATTTATGCAGACATGGACTATGAATGTATGGAAAACTTCGAAACGCAACTCCCTCCCGGAAAGGTATCCATTGCCGAAAGTCCAGTACAAGCTAATACCATCTCGGATGAAAAGTATCAAAACGCGCTCATGGCTTCCCCGCCAAAACACCCCTTCTGGAACCACGTTATTCAATTCCTTGCTCGACACGCAAACATTCATTCGGTTCAGTGGGCAACCGGACCAATCGTTATCAGCAAGGCTTTCGAAGCCTGTGACCCGTCGATGGTTCACGGCCTTTCGTACAAGGAATATACGAAAGGCAATGGGTGGGCAAAGCACCATGGAACGGGTGTGTGGCTCGGACCCATTGGGACCTTTTTCTTGCCCATTTTGAAAATATTCACACCGTGAATTTTACTACGAGTAGAACCACGAGCAAAATTATAACAAACTTGAACCTTTGAAAAATCAGTCGAATATGATGTGGAACATCGACTGTTCTTTCAAGTCCAATGTCCCCCTTCACGAGGGACTTGAAGAACCCGACAAGCACCTTGTCATCTATACACTCCTGTTTGGCAAGCGACTCCCGAACACACAACATTCTTATAGGGAACAGATTCAGCTGAAAATCAACTCCCACTTTGTAGAATTTTGGATCAAAATCAGCAAGCTTTTTAGCACATGCGAGACGAATAACATATGAATGCGTTGAAAGGGCCCGGCCTTCATAGAGATTCTCAGACACTTCAGACTTGACGACTGGACATATAGGCCCTATGTTTATCAAGTCCCACTGTACGCATGATGCTTCGTGAATCAAGTCTTTGATTTTTTGTTTAAAATCAGGGACTAAACGGACATCATCTTCAGTCACAAGGGCGATTTCGTGTCCCTTTTCAACCATGTCTCGCCATACCCTAACGTGACTCATGGCGCATCCGTATTCGGGCTGACTGATGTAGAGTCCTGTAGGGGACTCTTTTCGTCCGTTTGTTGCTCTGAAAAACTCGACATCGAGTCCTTCCCGTTCAAACTCCTTTGAGACGGTTTCTCTTCTGTCGTCTCTGTGTTCGAGATTGATGCAGTATGTGTGCATTTATAGTCCAAATCATTTTTGTAACCGTCATCAATCGCATGGTTCAAGCAATCAATGACGTGCCATATAAGAACAACGAGTATAAACATTCGGGCTCGCGGGTCCAAGTCTTTGACGTATTTTAGGATGAAAATAGGAAACAAAATTCCAAACAAGTGAACTCGCCAACTTGCCTTGTACTGACCCTGCTCAAAGGCCATGTAAAAGGCGAAAACGGTTAGAGCAATCAAAAGTTCCAGTCTCATTACCAATTTGAGTTAAAAAAAGCAAGCATAAAATCCGCAAGAGAGAATGAGTGACCTCCTCGTGTTTTATCCACAGGGGAAGTACTTGTACATAGAGTTCCTTGGTGGGAAATACATTGAGAACCAACCAAAAGATGCTATTGAGGCGGCCAATTTTACACTCAAAATTAAGCCCGTCATTGAACAGCTTGATGCCTACGTGGAGAAACACGGACTCAAGGAGATTGTCGAGCTGAACCTCAGAGGGGTTCCAATTTCAAAACTAAATTCAGAGACGGCTGTCCATCTCATGAAACTCGTGACGGAGATTAGACCAGACAAGGGTCTTCTTGAAAAGATCAAGATTACAAATTCGAACCCTATTTTCAACATGGCCTACAAGAGTGTTCGCGGTAGACTTCCGGACCGGATCAGAGACATTGTAGAATTTGAAAATAACTCGAAGTTTTTTTAGGTGCGTTAAATTAAGGAAATGACAAAGACGGACGCGGCTCGGTGGCACCCAGACGAGCAAGAGTTTCTCGCCAAGCTTGAACACCAATGTAATTTGTATCAGGAACACCATAATAAAGACCACATTTACTACCAAAAACTAGCGTCTAAGTTTAACGTTCCCATCCTGGTCATATCCGCCCTGAACGCTCTGTGCGCCATCGCCCTCAACGACTTTTTGGCCCAAAAATACGTGAGTATTTTGAACGCCGTCTTGTCTTCAGGAACGGGGGTTCTCGGATCCATCCAATTGTATCTCAAAATTAACGAGAAGATGACCAACTCGGTCCGTGCCGCACTCCTCATGAAGCGTTTGGCCCTCAAAATTTCCAAGGAGCTCAGCATAGACCCAGAGAATCGCGTCACGGACGGACAGGCTTTCTTGGCCGATTGTTTCGCCGAGTTCAACACGGCACTCGAACAAGGAAACCCGGTTGAAAAGACTTTGGATAATCACCTAGCCTTTACGCAGATTCCTAAAAAGGAAAAGATGAGTCTCTTGAGTATGGCTGCGGCGACCGTCACGGGTTCACCCCGGAAGGACTCTACGGAGTCGTCATACGGAAATCTTTCACGTCTTGGGGAGCCTCGCGCCAAAAAGCTTTGGGGTCTCGTTGAAAGAGCTCAAAAAGACGCTCGTTCTCGTAACGTATTACAAACTCCTTTTCATCCGAACGGATCAGGTTCGGAGTCCCCTCAATCGACTCTAGAAGAGCTGGATGTAGAGCTTGGAGTTCGGAGTTCCTGAGCTTAGCCACCTCGAAACTGAGGTCCAGATCGAGCCCGTCTTTTGTTCGGACCCAATAGTGTTCACACGCCTCCCTCGATTTGGCGATGACACAGAACCCCTTGACCAAACTGGACTCGATTCCTTTTTGATCCAAAAATCGTTTCAGTAGTGCGTTATGGTGCACAACGTTCCCTGAAACGTTGTGCAACTTGATTCGCAAGGCAATACGGCGAAGATCAACGTCCATATATATAGTATATTTTTGTTTCCTTATATTATGAACTGGTTTACAGGACTTTTGCTCGGAATTGTTTTGACAATTATATTTCTAATTGTTATAGCTAACATGGTTCCTTTAGACCAGACACCGGCACCTCAAGCCCCGGCCACCGCCCCGGACATCGCCCCGGCCACCGCCCCGGCTCCAAGTTTTGCACCAGTACCCAGTCAGCCCCCTATACCAAATATGAGCATTGCCCCGTTCCTGGCCCCCGCCCCCCTTTCACACGCACCCGTGGGAGGAGGTCCCGCACCTCTCTCGAACGCCCCAACACCCGTGACGGCACCAGCTCCTTTCGCCCCCGCAGGAGGTCCCGCACCCCTCGCATCCACAAACTCTAAAAAGGGTTTCGTGTACGACCTAACAATCGGCGGTGCAACAAACACTCAATTTAATACTCAAATGCAAAGCCTAAACCTCGGGTGGTACTACACGTGGGGTCTGACGGGCTCACCCGGACTGAATCTCAAGTTTACACCCATGTGCTGGGGAGGCCCGGACGCTGCAAAGCTGAATCAGATACCAGCAGGATCAACGGAACTCCTTGCATTCAATGAGCCGGATGGGAACAACCAGGGTGCTCAGTCGAACATGAGTATCGCACAGGTGGTGCAGCTGTGGCCCCAACTCAAGGCGACGGGTCTTCGCATCGGGTCGATTGCAGCGTACACGAGTCCTTTGGCTACGTCATATACCATGCCCCCAGGTCCACCCGCCGCAGGTCGACTCGCCCCCGCACAGTCCTCTCTGACGACCTCGTACTTTGATGCTCTATGGACAGCTCTGGGACAGGCGGGATTCACCCCAGATTTCATCGCCCTGCACTGGTACGCACCACCAGATGCTGCTGGGTTTCTGAGTTGGATTGATGCTATTTACGCCAAATACAAGAAGCCCATATGGATCACAGAGATGTGTCCAGCGGACTGGACGGCAACCACGACCACCCCTGAAAAGTTCTCGGTTGCTCAGATTCAGACATTTATGGACGCTGTTGTTTCGGGTATGAATTCTCGGTCGTACGTTGAGCGCTTCTCGTGGAAGACGCGACCAACTTCAGATATCAACATGGGTAACGGAGCACTCATTGCGAACGACGGCACATTGACACCTTTGGGTCAGCACTACGCAAGCCTTTAAAAAAGTAGGACGTGATAGTAACAATGGAGGACCCGGCGAATAGGATCGAAGATCCTATTCTCACAGCAAGCACATCACGTTTCACAACCTTTCCTATACGGTACCCAGACCTATGGGCACTTTATAAGAAAGCCATTGGAAGTTTTTGGACTGTTGAAGAGATTGATCTGGCCGCGGATCTCAAGGATTGGGAGCGACTGAATGCCAACGAGCAACACTTCATAAAACACGTGCTGGCTTTCTTTGCAGCCTCAGACGGAATTGTTATGGAAAATATCGACTTGAACTTTTCAAAGGACACACAGATCCCCGAGGCTCGGTCCTTCTATGCGTACCAGTCATTCAATGAGAGCATCCACTCGGAGACGTACTCACTCATGATTGACAAGCTCGTGAGAGACCCCGAGGAGAAACAGAAACTGTTCGAGGCGATTGAGACTGTTCCCGCCGTGAAGCACAAAGCGGAGTGGGCCCAGGCGTGGATCAGTTCCGCCGCCCCGTTCGCTCAACGTCTGGTCGCATTTGCGTGCGTCGAGGGTATCTTTTTCAGTGGGTCATTCTGTGCTATATTTTGGCTCAAAAAGCGAGGTCTCATGCCCGGTCTCTCGTTCAGTAACGAGCTCATCTCACGGGACGAAGGGCTTCACCAAGAGTTTGCCGTGACTCTGTATTCGCACCTGAAGGAAAAGTGCCCATCGAAGGACATTCACAAGATTGTTCAATGGGCATGTGAAGTGGAAAGCCAGTTTATCACCGAGGCTTTGCCTTGTAAACTCATAGGTATGGATGCGGGTGAGATGACGCAATATATCCAGTTTGTAGCTGATCGGCTCATGACCCAGTTTGGTGAGCAACCCATTTATGGGGCAATTAATCCTTTCGACTGGATGGAAAACATCTCGTTGGAAGGGAAGACCAATTTCTTCGAGAAACGGGTCGGGGATTATTCGAAGTTCATGCCTAGTGAAGAGGCGATAGGGTTTGACGAGGAGTTCTAAATCATTTTGTCAAAAACAAACCGGTCCTCCTGGAAATGCTTGGTGTTCTGGTCGTCCTGATCGTCCCGAGTCTCGAACGTGAGACCGCCGGCGGACAAGTACCCTGAGCGCTTACCAAACAGGGCGCTCAAAACAGCCATGAGGATGACAAAGACGAGACCGTGTAGCAAAAGACCTGGAATTGTAGGTGTGCCATCCGGACCGGCAATCCACGATCCGAGTTGGCGCGTCGTCCTATAGGATACGGGACTCGCCACAGTTGCAAAAACCAATATAGCAAGAAGAGCACTCATTTAATATGTTGATACAAATTAAATGGATGGGTCAGCCATGTTTTTCTTTTTAGTTTCTTTAACACTTTTAATAACAACAGCAGTACTTATACTATATAGCTGGAGCATGACACCAATGGCATCTCCTGGGCCGGGGACGGCTTCAGGGTTTCCACTTCCTGATAGCACCATGATTGGTGCCCAGTGCCCAATGGGGTGCACATGCTTTCCAAATTCAGTAGCGACTGTGCCAAGTGACACGCCAACACAGGTGTGTGCAATGCTTGATAATGATACAATGTTCAAGTGCCCGGCTCAGTGTTGTCAACCAACGTGTATCTAGTTACACCTCCCACCGTAGCACGTGTGGTAGCACTCGTCGCCGCTGTCACAGTACTCACCGGCCATCTTGGGGCCGTAAAAGTTCGACTTGTGAACGACCAAAAGACGCATAAAAAAGCCGACTATGGCTATGTAAACAATTGCGTGAAGCAAAAGGCCTGCAGTCGTTGGCAGACCTTCTGCGTTCGCGACCCAACTTCCCAGGATACCTCGAACCGCCTTGTACGCGGCTGGGTTCGCAATCACCATATAGGCGATCAAAGGGACAAGGTACGTAGACAAACTCATTTAATAAATACATAGAGTTTTATTGACAACCAGCTCCATCAATCATGTCGGGGTCAAGGGTGCCCTGGGTGGAGCGAGCCCCCTGCATCTGAGACAGCTGCTGAGAGGTGAAGGCGTTTCCATTCATCTTGGACTGCCACCCGCCAAAGCCCGATTTCTTGGAGCCCCAGATCAGTCGCCACAGGAAATGGGCCACGATGACGAAGACCAGGGCGTGCAACAGAAGACCCGCGGTCGTGGGGAGACCGTCAGCTGCCGCGACCCAGCTGCCCGCCACGGACCGAGTCAGCTTGAAGGTGGCTGGGTTGGCCACCACGAAGAAAACGGCAAAGGGAACGAGCTTCTTCTGCCAGTGCATTTGGTACTATATGTCAAGAAATTTATAGGCGGTTCAGAACATTGGCATTGTGAAAGACGTTATTATTGTTGTTCCCACCTACGGCCTTGGTGGTGCGCTTCAATATCTTATTCGCGGCTAAATTCTTTGCCGGTCCAATTTTTGTCGTATTGAAAATACGCTTCACACGATTAAACTCGGCATTCGTTAGGTTTCTGTTTCCGAGCTGCTGAAGCCAGACGAAATTTGCATTTGGTTGTGGCTGTATCAGCGAAGGGGGCTTGGGTGGAAGGGGTGGTTTACCCCCAAGTACAGATTGGGCTACAAGCAAATTAGTTGAATTTTGAGTTCCTTTAGGAGTTGTTTTGAGTCTGTTACTTATAGCCTGAGCGAGTATCTTCTTGTTATTTGGGGTGAGGTTATAGTACACCTGGTTTGAAAGGTTTCGTGGAGTCATGAGTGAGTACTTAATCTGAAGAGGGGAAAGAGATGACGTTTTCTGAACCGCGTTCTGAACACTTTGTCTTGACCTGAGTACGTTATTGTTTGCTCGTGCAGCTTGTGTGAAAACAGTTGGAGACACAGGGCCACCTTGACGGATGGCCTGGTTAGCAATGTTGTTCAATTTACGAGCCTTATTTACGTTCAAGACGTAATTGGCTATGGCCCGATTCACCGCGTTT
>Ga0214166_1000736_pt1 | contig 15772 bp, 11 predicted proteins | sample TroBogepilimnion_27_FD_153005 | JGI IMG/M metagenome (GOLD analysis project Ga0214166, IMG submission 153005) | Freshwater microbial communities from Trout Bog Lake, WI - Practice 18AUG2009 epilimnion v3 | ecosystem: Environmental > Aquatic > Freshwater > Lake > Epilimnion/Euphotic zone ...
AGGCACAACCTCTTGAGCCTTGCGTGGGTCAGGCTGAGACTCCATAAAGTTACGGCTAATCTCACGGGGCAAGGTCAGGTCAATCTCTGCACCGAGTGGGGGCAGGTCGAGCATGGTGGCGGTCAGGTTAGGAACCGTGGTGGGGTTAGCCGCTTGGAACAAATCGTCAGCCGAGGTCAGGCTTGCCGTGTTGGACAACTGAACTTGGTTGGTGATGGTGTTGATAGCGGTAATGGTGGTAGCAAATGGGAACGCCCCAGCACCGTCAGAGATTACCTGCCCTGGGAACAAGCCGGTCAGGCTCGATACTGAGGTCAGCGTGTTCGATCCGTTAGTTGCCGTAGCAGTGAAGTTCACAGCCGCTGACATGGTGTATCCGTTGTAGGGCGGTGCCTCATCGTTGGTTACTGGGGTGTTCAGCAGGTTGTCCGAGGTGTCTACAAAGCGTAGGAACGGGGCTGAGTAGGTGACGTAGATGGGGAGTCCAGGCCAACCGGCCTCACGCAAAATGATTCCCTTACCCGATGGGAATACTGGGTCGGTGGAGTTCTGTTGCCAACGTACAACTTTCCAGTTCTTGATGGCTGGGAACGTACGGTAAGGCGGTGCAATACGGTAGCGAACCTCAAGAATGTCAATGAAGTTGTCGGGCAGGTCGCCTAGGTCGTAACCCTGAAAGACAGGGTTGTAAGTAATCTGAGCCACGCCCACACGAAACAAACCGTTGGTGGGTGAGGACAGCGAACGCAGGTCATCGTTGATTGCCACGCCAATGTCGTAGCGAGAGTAGCGAGGGTTGATGTAGACCACAATGCCGGTGACGTGCTGGCTGGCTACTGAACCCCAGTACCCACGCTCGACGGTAGCCACGCCGGTGGACTGGTTAAAGGACAGAACCAGCATGAGTTCTAGCTCCACGCTGAGAACCGTACCTGGCTGAATCATTGAGGTCTGCTGACCTGATACCTGAACCGTGGTGTCGGTAGCAGACAGGCTTGCTGAGGTGCCGTTGCCCACAAGGACGACTGACATCTCACGGATACCACCCATCGTGCGGCGGTACACCTTTTCAATAAGGTCGCCAAAGGTGTAACCATTTCCGGTGCTTGCTGAACCGCCGACTGTAATAAGAGTTGCCATGTTATTCCTTAGTTGAGTGTGGCGAAGAAGTTGCTCTGATTAAACGCAGGGGTGTTTGCCCCAACCGCAGCCGGAGTGGTGTTCAGACTTGTTCCCCAAGACGAACAACGCCCGTTTAATGCCCCCGCGGCGGGTGTGGTATTGAAGTTCATTAACGCCGCTGTGGTTGGGGGTCCACCACCGCTAGAGTCACCTGCCACAACCAAGGCTGGTGCAGTTGTAGTACTTGTACCAATTTGAAAAACAATGTAGTAATCGGTGTCGTTAGCAAGTGCCAGCGAACCAACAGCCGTAAGGGTAAGAGTGTTGTACCCAGTGTAAAACAAGGCAGAACCCAACGAAGCGTATCCAAGAACGGCTCCTGCTGCTGAATACAAACTGACGTAGGAGTTTACCATAGAGGCTCCCGGACCAGCAAGAGTAAAGAATCCAACTGTTGAAACAGTTGCAGCCGTAGTCATGTGGATTCGTGTTGCGTAAGCAACGCCCTTAGTAGGAATAATAGTACTGCTGCTTGCAATAGTGGCTGGGTCAAATGTCCAAGCCTTGACACCGTATGCTGAGGGGAATACTGAGCCAGGCACTACGCCCAAAGTTCCACGAGCCGCTGATGCAGTAGTTGCACCAGTTCCACCGTTGGCGGTAGGCAGGGTTCCACTTACACCAGTAGTCAGGGGCAGGCCAGTGGCGTTAATTAATGTTCCCGAACTTGGTGTGCCCAATGCACCACCAGAGGTAAGAAGCGTTGCACTAGACGGAATAGTAGTTCCATTTACGGAAGTAACATTACTAAGAGAACTGGACCATTGGGGAGCCGTTGAACCAGGGTTTACAGACAGTGCTTGACCAGCGGTTCCCAAGCCCAGGCGTGAAACAGTGCTAGAGCCAGTTCCAACAATAAGGTCACCAGCAGTGGTGACTGTCGAAAGGGGAATCTTGGTTGTGTCGCTAGGTGCGGTGGTAGTAACGGAAGTAACTCGGCCCTTGGAGTCGGTGGTTACAATAGGTACTGCCGTGGCCGAACCATAAGTGCCAGCAGTACCAGCAGCAGCCAAAGTGGGGTTGGGGTAACTACCTGTAAGGTCACCACCGGCTGAACCGTTAGGTGGCAGGGCCGTAGGAATCTGACCAAAGGCAGCGGCATCCGTTGAAGCAGTGCCGTTAGCAAGGTCGGTAATTTTGTTACCGCCCATTGCAACGTTGGCAGCAGCAGCTCCCCACTTGTCAAGGCTGACTTGTGAGGTGTCTACTAAGTGATCTGCACCGTTGGCTGTTACCATGTACCACTGGCTACCAGCATTGTTAATAAATGTGTAAGCACCATTAACTGATACCGTGTAGGTGGTTACTCCCGTACTGCTACCAAGTGGCACCATTGAGTTTGACGAAAAACCTAATGTCACCGAGACGGTAGAGTGGTTAATAAATGTCCAAGATGCACCGTCTTGCGGGCTGCTTGGAGCGGAAATTGTTTGCCCTGAGCTTGAACCCGTAAACAATGTTACTTCGTTGACTTTTGCGGTAGCGGTTGCTGAGCGAGAAACAATGTGGTCCGAGATGGTAGACCACCACGTTCCAGGCGAACCGGCGACCGTGCAAACCCAGATGGTCGCGGTTTGGTCAACAACAAAGTCACCCACAGCAAAGGTGCCTGTAGTGGGTGCGCCGTTTGTAGTACCGCCTACATAACGAGTAGCCGTTGTAGCACCAGTAAGTCCAACTGGTAAGCCTTGGTTTCCGTTACCACCTTGAGCACCCTGCGCTCCTTGTGCGCCCTGAGTTCCAGCACCTTGAACACCTTGGTATCCCTGATTACCTTGGTTGCCCTGCGTACCCTGTGTTCCTTGGCTCCCCTGAGTACCCTGATAGCCCTGCGGTCCTTGAGCGCCCGTGGAGCCTTGTGAACCTGTTGATCCCTGAAAACCTTGGAAACCTTGCGGACCCTGTGAACCTGTGGAACCCTGAAAACCTTGAGGGCCTTGACTACCGGTTGCGCCCTGTGCTCCGGTGTTACCTTGAGCACCTGTCGAACCCTGCACACCTTGCGAGCCTTGAGAACCCGTTGTTCCCTGTGAGCCCTGTGGCCCGATTAGTCCTTGATAACCCTGTGGGCCTTGGTAGCCTTGTGGGCCCTGTGAGCCAGTCGTACCTTGCGCTCCAGTTACTCCTTGGAATCCTTGGGTGCCTTGCGTACCCTGATTGCCCTGTACGCCTTGGGGTCCTTGGGCTCCAAGAACACCCTGAAAACCTTGTGTACCTTGCGAACCTTGGGCACCTTGCGTGCCCGTTGCTCCTTGATTTCCTTGATAACCTTGTGCGCCCGTCGAACCCGTAGCACCTGCCGTACCTTGAGCACCTTGCGCTCCTTGCGCCCCCTGTGGGCCTTGTGATTGAACCAATGTATTGTCGTAAGCCCAATAGGACTTAGCGTTCGTAGCACCCACTGGGTAGGTAACACGAACGTAGTATGCCGAAGAAGAAGGGACCGTAAGTTCCCACTGTCCAGGTCCACCGAAGTTAGTGCCGGTTATGACTGGGCCAGCGTCAGGCAATCCTGACGGTGGGGTTGTGCCTGCGGCTGGAACTACGGTAAAGCGTGAGGCGAGCCAGGCGTCTACCTGAGCACCGTTCAGGGCTCCAGAGGGGCCGTCTACTACACCGGACAGTAATGGCATTAGTTGCTTCCTAGAATAGCTTGGGCGGCGTCGAACTTGGCACCGAGCTTGGCGTTGCCACCGAGGTTCTGACCAGTCTCTACTTCCCACTTCGATACTGCACGACTCTCTAGTGCTGCAGCACCCTTAACCGTCTTAGGCTGTAAGCCGTCCTTACGCAAACGCTTGTAAGCCGCTACGTCAGCGTGGCTCTTCTTCGTCTCGAAGTTGATACGCCCAGCGTCCGAGCGAGTGGGCATAGCCGAGGGGGCCATTGAGACTGACTGAATCTTGCAACCGAAGCAGTCTGGCTTGCAATCTGGTGAGGGAACGTGTCGTGCCATTATGAAATCAAATCTCCGTATCCGGCAGCCGTGAGTGCCGCAGCCTCGCTATCCGAGACTTGAGTAACACCTAAGTATACCTTAGTGACGTAAGGGTTCTGGCTAACAGTTGAAACTGTAGGGTGCGGTGGCTTCTGCTCGAAGTCAATGTAGTAAGACGTTGAGTACGGAGCCGATGGGTCGTATGGGTTGTATGGGTACGGAATGTTTGTGTTGGAGTTCTCGTTGGTGGCGGTGTCCTGGACGAACGTGCCATCGCTGAGAGCGAACACAGCTACATACCGAGCACGGTTAGGAAAGTATCTCCATAGCCGACGAGCCGGACCCATAGAGTCCGGCAAGATCGGTGGATTGTCCTTTACCTGCGGTGGCGTGAAAGTAGCCACGGCGTACTACCGCTTGTTAAAGGCAGGCAGACCCAGCTTGGTAGCGGCAATAGCGTCTGTGGTACCACGGCTTGAAGAACCGTTTGGATTGACTCCAGTAGGAGCGTCCTGACCAACTGGCTTAGTGGTGCGGCTGTAACCGCCCATGAGGTTCTCTTCGAGAACGGTGGCAGGGGTCATGTCTACGTACATCGAGACTTCGCCTTGGCGACGCTCAACGTCGAACTCTGATGAAAAGCGGTCAGCCATTAGTTTTCTCCGTAGGTGCGGTAGGGGGTAACTTCAGGAGCGTCAGTGTTGGCTCCGTAGGTTACTGGGGTAATGCCGGTGACCAAGGGTGAACCCTTAACGCCACGAGCGGTGTTGGCTTCTACGCCACGAAGGGTTGGGCCATTGGTGGTTTGACCAGTGACGTTGCTGGGGATAATGCCAGTGTCAATAGAGTTCGCAGCGGTGCTACGAAGGTCGTACTCTGAGATTTGTGTGCCTTTGCGTGATTCCATTAGAGAGGGCTCTTTTCTAGATCGCAGCAACCGCAGTAACATGGATCCGAGGTAATGCCTTTAACGGCTTTAGCGTCGTTCATCTTTGCCCAGGTCGCACGGTTGTATGGTGCTGTTCCTGGCTGGTCGGCTGATTCCAAGCCACGGGTAAGTCCAAGTCCGGTAGGGATTGTCATGGTGCTTTCTTAAAACTCGATTTTTTCTTCTGAGGTGTGTTGGGCCTGTCGGGAGACAGCATGCCCGTCCTTGTCAGTCAAACCGCCACAGGTGAGACACATAATCTCATCTATACCAGCTTGTATGTCCATGCTTGCGCAATGGGCACACTGACGAGGCCAAGGCATACTGTCTCCTTCTAAGCCGCTACTGGACTAAGCCAGTGGGGTTCCGGATTCTCCCGTGTCAATGGCAGGGTTGAAACCAGTTCCGATGTCGGAGCCCAAGAGCGAGCTTGACTCGATACGGATAACTGAAGCCTGACGGAAGATTCCGTAAGCACCGAGCCAGTACCAACCCATTGGTACGAAGCGGCGCAGACGGTCGGTGATAGGACCAGGTACAACGTGTGGGAACGCTGAGTTGCCGTCTACGTATGAGTGAGCCTTGGCAAGAGCCTGGCGACCCATGATGATGGTGCCGTAAACGTTGGTGGACGAAGCACCAGCAGCAGCGAATACAGGAGCACGTGGAGTTTCGATCCAACGGACACCCTCGAACGCACCGAGCTCACCAGTCCAGATTTCACCTGGCTGAGCGTAGACGTGTGGAGCACGCCAGCCCTGAATGTTCGAGCCAGCAACCGTTTCGCCCTGAAGGTCTGCAACGAGGTCTGGGTGAATGAATCCAACGTAGTAACCACCGAAGGTAGGTACGTTCTGCGAGCGCAGACGAGCACGAGCAACACGAATGTCCAAAGCGGAGATGGTGTTGGTCGAAGCAACGGCTGAACGAGCAGTAACCGAGGTCTGAAGTGCAGTTGCACCCAAGCCCGAAGCGTACTGTACGTTGGTACCGCTGTCGAGAGCAGCACGAGCAATCGTGTCCAACGAAACACCAGCGTTGTAACCAACTACGTTAGCAACAATGGGGTCGATGTCCACGAACGAGGTGCCACGCAACTTAGCGGTGGTAAGAACACCGTTACCGTATTCAGCCAAGGTCAGCGAAACAACGCTGTCTGACAGAGCAACGGTTGAGATGTCTGAGGTTTCGGTCAATGCCGTTGAAGCAATCGGCAAGTCGTTCACAATGGTGAACTGAACCGACGCACCTGGCATGGATTGAGCAGTAGGTTGCACATCGGCAGCCTGGTCGAAGTAAAGCTCTGGACGCAAGGCGAAGTACGCCATGCGGTCATAAGCAGCCTTCGAGAAATCAAGGGTTCCTGAACCCGTAAATGAGTCAGCCATTTGGCCGTTCTCGCTTTCTGTTTAGAGAATTAGCGAGCACTCCTTGAAGTCCAGATGTTGAGGGCAGCCTCGTATTCTGGGTTCATCACGATCTTCATAACATCTTCGGGGTTCGACGCTTCACTCAAACGAGCCATGAACTCCTGTCCCAAGTCGGGACCGGCTCCTGACGTACCGATGGTCGCACCTTGGGCACGACGCAGGGCTTCAAGTTCAACATCATTGGCTGGGGCTTCGGCTTGAACCTGGTTAGGCTGAAGGATACCGTACTCCTGCGCCGCCTTAGCGATAGATTCAGCGTCTGCTGGACCATCGTAAGCCTTGCGAAGTAATGCACCTATGCCCGTTTCAGGGATTCCTGCCTTAGTGAACTGAAGGTCACGCTTCTGCGCTTCCAGTTCGGCCTTTGCCACTTCTAACTCTTTCCGAGCCTTTTCTGCTTCTCGCAACTGACGCCGAATGTTCGGGTCAAGTACGTTGTCGCTAGTGGACTCGTCTTCGTTAGTTTCGAAGTCTGACATGTTGATCGCTCCTTCAAGGGTACGCACTTAATTCAGAGGTAAATTAAATGGATAAACGCACACGTTACGCACCAGGGATTGTGCAACTCCCTGACGGGTTTGGCGTACAGCTCACCCGTAGCGAACGGGGCCGAACTCCTAGACTTAGTGTATCAGGATTAAATTGCGCCTGAACCTACGCCGGTAACACCCTTGGCTGTCTCGGCGTAACCGCCACCCTTCTCGAAGGGGGCTGCTGCTGCTTGAGCGGCTTTCTCGGCTGTGGACTGGGCGGCTTGTAGGTTGGTACCCTCGTAGCCTGCCACCTGAGCCCCTATAAGGGTCGTGGTGTCCACGGTTGGGGCTGTCCCACCTGGAGCACTGCCGGTCAGCGCAACGTCCTTAGAAGCCGTCTGAAGGGCTTTCTGGGCCTGTCCTAAAGTCAGGGTGTTGTAGGGGTCCTGAGCGTTGCCTAGACTAGACACACGGACCATCTCACCTAGGTCCATAGCCTGATTAGGGGTGAAGTTCTGGAGTCCAGCGGCTTGGGCTGAGTAGCCAAGGTTGGCTCCGAGAGCCTGCTTCTGACGGTCAATAGCCAACTGGTTGGCTTGGCTTTCGGCGGATTGCTTATTGGTAATGGCCTGCATGCCCTTCTCAGGATCGAGAAAGTATGCCGCTAGGTCGCCTTCGCTAAGTCCGTGCTGTTGCATAAAAGCGTCCTTGACCTGTTGAGGTAGACTGTCCACCGCTTGGTATCCCATTGAGACTCGGCGTGAAAACTCAGCCGCCGACACGTCACCAGCCACCAAGTCAGCCATAACGCTTCGCTTGGTCTTGGGGTCTATCTGGGTCAGCATTGAGGTGGGCAGGCCAGCGGTCTGGGCAGTGTTCAGGTAGGACTGGGTTAGTGCCATGTAGCCAGCCTCGGTTAAAGGCTTGGAACCTGTAGCCGCAGCGTTCTTCTGTTGCTCGATAAGCCCAGCAAACTGTTGCTGGTATTGCGGAGTCTGACGAATCAGAGTCATTAGTTCTTTGGGGTTGGTGTAGCCGTCCTTAAATACCCAGTCATAGAGGTTTGGGGCAACTGCGGCTAGGTCGTAACTGGTAAGCAGTGCGTTGGCTGTCTCGTAAGCACCGAGCTTGGCTTGTGCCGAAGCGGTAACGTTTGCCACTGCCAACTGACCGTTAATCATTTGTTGCTCAACGGTTTGGTTGCGTAGTTCAGCCGCCGTGTAGCCAGTGCCTAGGTTGATGTTGGCAGGTACTTCACTGACCACGCCGTTTGATTGAGCCGCCGCCGTTGCACCTTTAGCAACTTCGCCCAAGACGACTGAGGGTGCTTGCAGGTATGTTTGATACGAAACGCCGATAGGGTTTGAGGCAGTGGGCTTGACGCCAAAGATAACGTCGAACCAGGCTTCGTTAGCCTTGGGATTGCCCACGAACCCATAAGGCATTTGAGCCAATACTTTGTCTACAAGACCAGCCGCCGATGAGGCAGAGTACGATCCATTAGCCGCAGCAGTAATAGACGAGTCAATAGCCGTGCCACCAAGTTTGGCTAGTTGAGCAACCACATCTGCTGGTAGTCCAGCCTTTGACAGAGCCGCCGTAATTTTGTCGGCTGAAGGGTAGTTAATTGTGCCTAAACCTGCGGCACCACCACCGCCAAAAGGGCTTCCGTTAGCAGCGTAAGGATTAGTGGTAGTAGTTCTTGCGGTTTTGCGTGACATTACATACCTGCCTGTGGTGCTGGGCTAGGCATAGCCTGAGCTGGTGCCTGCATTGGTGCTTGAGCCATCGCTGGGTTTACTTCACCTGCGCCCATCTCTTGATGTAGTCCTTGAACGATTGACTGCATTTGCTCTTGAGCCGCTGGAGTGTTCTGGTAGCCAAAGCCAGGGTTAGAGCGAATGTGTCCCTTCCACTCGTCGAGGCTCATGGGAACTGGGCGTCCAGTCTTAGGATCGTGTCCACCACTCAAAGCCGCACTAGCCTTGGGGTCGGTCATAAAGTCAGGCTCGGCTTGCTCACCGAGCATTTGCTTAGCCACCTGACGGTATGGGTCGAGCAGGTAGGCAGTCTTGATACCAGCCGCAATCTGTGGAGCAAGCGAGGGGTAGAGTCCTTGGGCTGCGGTCTTGAGGTAGTCCTCGAACGCCTGAGCCTTGGCTGGGGTCATGTCCTCAGCAATCTGCTTCAAGGTGCCCTCGCTCATAGGCACGGCGTAGTCGTGCGCTAGTTGCTTCATGTCGGCTAACGACATGGACTTACCGGCTGGGGCCTGCGTCTCTTCTGCTAGTGGTTTGTCTGCCATGGTGATCCTTATTGTGGGTTAGGTAGTTTTCTAAAGACGGAGATAATAAGATTCGAGTATGGCTGCCAGATTTTCTGGGTCGTCAAGTTTGTCATGTAATTGTACCATTCGTTTTCTAGCTGATACTGTCTCGACTTGCTACTGCCCTTGAACGCCTGCTCGTATTCCTTACGCAGATTGACCAATTCACCAAGAGCCTGCTGGGTAGCCAGTGGCAACTGCGACAAATTGGACTTGTTATCTATGACCTGCTTTGCTTCTTCATAGGCCTGCTGAGCCTTAAACTTAGTAATTTTGCCAGTAAAGTCGGCGTACCAAAGTGGGTTAGTGGTCTGTCCGTAGCCAGTAGCCCATGACTTAAGAGCCTGAACTCCCTGACGACTCATGCCGTTCTGGTAGTTGCCTGGGTAGTTCTTTTGGAATTGGGGCATGACGGTGCTGTAATACAGGTCATTACCCATGATTACCGAAAGGTTGTCGGCGGTGTCCTTGACACTCATGGGGTCACGAAGGTGCAGGGAGAGAAGCAGGGTGGCTGCGGCTGGGTCGTACTGGGCGTCCTTACCAATGCTGGGTGTAATGGCTGCGGTCAGGTACCTGTATTGCAAAGCAAAGGCAGCGTGTTCGTTCAGGAACTTGGTGGTTCCCACGTTCTCCAAGAATGTACCCTCTGGGCTAGAGGTGTGAGGTATCAGCTCAAAGATACGAGTTGGGTGCAACTTCATAAACTCGTTGGCTTGGTCAATGTAACTGGGGTACAGGAACTTGCCGTCTGGGCCCTTCATCTGAGCAATCTTGGCAATGTCTTGCTGGGCACTTTGGGTCGAACTGACGCTCAATGCGGCAGGTGACAGGAACGAACCAAAGGTCTTAATCGCCCATAGAACCGCCGTGTGCACGTTGGCTTGCGTAGTAAAAGCGTGAATGTTCTCTGGGTTTTTAGCCCACTGAGACAACTGCATAAGTGCGTAGTATTGAATCTGAGCACCAGCCGTACCGTTCTTGGCGTCCTGCCTCGTAATCTGACCAGTCTTGATTAGGTGCTCGGCTACTTGGTTGTAAATCTCTGCGTACTTGACTTCTAACTTTGAGGTAATGACGTGGTTCTCAAGGGTCACGTAAGTACCAACGTGGTCGCCACTGATAAGACCCCAAGCACCCTTCCCAAGATTCTGCAAGAATGAGCTAGGGATAAGGTCGCTCTTCCACGATCCGAGCATGCCTGCTTGACCCAGACCAATGCCAGGGAATCCAGCTATAAACTTGGCAAGGAACGGAGCACGGAATTGAAAGTAGTCGTAAGTAATCTTGGCAGGAACCGTCACTACGTTCGAGTAAGGAATCTGAATAAAGTTGTCGGCAAGGGCGGTCAGCGAACTGCTGTTTCCGGTAATGATGTAACTGTCTGATGAATTACCACTGGCTTGCAGAACGTAGGAGCCAATGTTGTCGTGCAGGGCGGCTCCTAAAACGCCATTGACCCAGCCCACGACATACTGCGAACCTGGAATGTGGTAAGACAAAACGCCGTTCTTGGAACGTGCTCGCTGAATGTAGTTGGTGTAAAGCAGGTTGGTCTTGAGGTACTTCTCGAACTTGGCTGGGTCCTCACCGAGCAAACGGAAAGCACGACGCCACGCTTGGTTCTTAGCGAAGTAGAACGGTGCGATAATACGCATGTTTTCTTCCCACGTGGACTTGTCCAAGGGGTTGTGAATGTATTTGGACATGTGGACAGCGGCGTTGGATTGAGCCTCAATCATCGCAGCGTCCTCGGAAATCAGACCGCTTTCCACCTTGGGTAGCAAACGCTCCATCTCGATGTGGTATTCGTAGACGAACATAGGGTCACGAACAAGGCTATTCACAATCGGAGCCAGCCATTTGGAGTGAATCTTCTCGTTAAGGTAAGCGAAGCCCGATGAGCCAATCTGCTTCCAGCGGCCTTCAGCCATAGCGTAGGCAGGGAAACCAGTAGGCACGTTCTCGCCCATTCGCACTTTGTTGTTCAACCACTTGGCAGTTTCCTCACGGCTCCAGAAATCACCGTGGGCTACTTGGCGTACAAGGTCAGGGAAAATTTCGTTGTTGCGTGTGGTAATTCCGAGGACATGATCTACAACGCTGTTAGCCCAACCTGCGTGTGGCTCAAGTTCTGGGTAAGCCGCCGAACGAAGGGAGTTGCGCTCAAACCGACTACGCCACTGAACGCTCTGCTTGCCAATGAGGTCTTCAATCTGCTGAACCAGCTTAGGTCGGAACTTTTCAAGGTTCAGTTGTGCGGCACCTAGTTCACGCAGAACTTGGTCACGGGCTTTACCACGCTCAACAAGGGTTGCCTTCTCGCTGACTTTTCCGGTGCGAAGGCTGACCTTGCCTTGCTTGCGAACCTCAGCCTCAGCCCTACGGTTGATTAAATTTTCGTAGAACGCAGGGTCTTTGCCACCAGTTACAAGTTTGTCGAACTCCAACTGACCAAGACGGCGTTGCTCAGCGTCCAACAGTTGAGCCGCCGTGCGACTAAGCAGACCTTGGTGGCTACTGGTGATGGTCTGGTAAAGGGCTGAGCCAGCGTACTTATCGTTCTCACGGTACTTGGTGTGGGTGTCGGTGAGGGTTCCCCTTCTTGTCTTGATTTCACCGTCACTGCCCACCACCGGCAATTCTTCAAACTGAGCAACCTTGAAACCATCGCCACTTAGGTCCTTACCAGTGCCGTGTACGCCAAGTGGCAAGTGACCATCGTTCAACAGGTAAAGGTTGGTAGCGTTCTGCATTAGGCGGTCATACTCTGCTGGTGCCATACCCTTGAGTAAGCCTTTGTCTATGCCAAGAAAGAACGCAGCAACCGAGTCACGGAACAAACGGCGCTCACGCTCGCCCATGTAGAGTTTACCGAAACTGTCCTCGTACTTAGTAATCGACGAAGCAAGCTTGGCCTTAAAGAAGTTGCCCCCACCAATGCGGATTGTGTTGAGGATTCCTTCAGACAGCGAAACGTGTAATGCCCAGGCTTGGGAAAGCAACGCCAGTGGCTTCCAAAAGGCGTTCATGTACCATTGGATAATGTCTTCGGCTACACCTGACCTAGTGCGGTAGCCCCTCTCCAGCAAGTGAGAAATAGCCGTGTGGTTGAGGAAAGAACCAATTTTGCCGAAAGCTCGCTGAGAACTGAGTTCGCCCCATTTCTCAACAAAAGCCTTGGCGTAGGCGTTCTTAGCCGCTACGTCTGGGTGTTCAGCAAGTGCCGCTACATACTCAGCAGTTCTGCGAACGTTAGGCATGCTTTTGAAGCCAAACGAGATTTCCTTCTTGAGCGTAGCCAGCATGTCCTTAGAGGCACGAACTTCGGCGGCTAGGCGGTCAATCTGCTGGCCGATGTTCTCGCCCAACTGCTCACGAATAGCCTTGGCTGGGTCTACGTTTTCACTGTGAATACGATCTAATTCAGAGTCAATACGCTTGAGGTGTTCAGTGCCCTTAGCGATTTCTTGTTGCAGGTCGTTGATGATGTTCGCATACTCTTCGGCACCAGTGCCTTTAATCTTTGGGCTCCACCCAATGTATCGTTCAATCAGTTCTTTTGACTTGGCAACGTAGGCTTCGGCACCGGACTGCGAGCCCATAAGGAAAGCGTTTTCCTCTGGCTTCCAAGACTCCAATGCTCGCTCGATGTCTACGCCAGCATGTTGTGCCAATGCCTCAATGTGGGAAAGACGTGAGTTCTCGTCAGCAATAAACTTAAGTAAATCGCTGTCCTTGGTAGCGGTGACTACCTCGGTAGCAAAGCGAGCCAAGTCACGAATGTTCCTATAGGCAGGAATACGGCGAGCACCCAGGTTGTATTCGTCAATACCAGCGGTCTTGGTAGGTGGCTCAAGTGGCCCTGGGTTTTCCTTGATTACTTGGTCTACCTTGGAGTCAATCAGACCCTTCTCGCCGCCACCATAGGCAATACCAGACATGGCACCACCGCCGTCAAGTCCGGTAAATCGGCGTAGTGCTTCTTGTACCTTGGAGTTAATCATGTCAAGGTGAGGCAAGAACTGAGCGTAAGGCATTGAAGCCGCCATGTGGCGATACAGCACTAACGACATGATGTTGTCGAACGCATGGTTCCACTTTTCGTTGTCGTTACCAGCACGGGTCAGTGCATCACCAGCGGCCTTCACGAACTCGTCACTCATGTAGACACGCTTGAGCCAGTCAGTCATCTTGACGATACTTGCAGGTGAACCGTTGCGAACCTCGTAGTCAAGGATTTGCCCGTCTTCGATAGACATAGGGCGACTGGTGAATTGCGCACGAAGTTTCTCGCCTAACTTAATCTCAGCCTTAGAGGCAGGGTCAGCCAGAGCAAACCCAACATCGTTAATGGTCAGGTCTACGCCAGTCTGCTCGTCAATCGAACGAATCAGGGCTTGAGCCAGTGGGTCTTCACTAGCCAAGGCGTCGCCAATAGTGGCGAACTCTTCGCTAGGCACACCACGCAGGGCGGTCTTAGCCATTGAGTACCAGCCCATCATTGGCATACGATCACCAACGATGTCCAGTCCACCACGAACGTCCTCAAGGATAGACAACACTTCTTGTGGAGTCTTGGTTTCTGCCAGTCGCTCGGCTAGTGAACGAGAAAAGGTGTTCTTGAATGCTTTGTTGATTTGGCTAAAGTCGTGAGTGGCGATGTAATTAACGGCACGGCGAACGCTGGAATAAGAAGCGTAGGCACGGTGTACGTCGCCCTCGACACGGATACCTGTGCCTGGGAATAAGTTGCCGAGGATACCTGAGTAACCATGAAACGAACGTGCTTCCTTGAAGGCGTCTAGCCCACTACCGAATGGGTCAGTCACAACCCAGTTAAGGTCAAGGTCAATCAGACTCTTGGTGAATGTACCCCACATGCCGTCAATACCAACCGAGTTAGCAAGTGCTAGTCCAAGGTCGGTGCGTGTGCCGTCAGCGTTGATTACGTCACCGCCCTGCGTAGCTTGCCACAATGCCGAAAGGTGTGGGTCGGCTTGTGCCTGTGCTGCGGCATAGAGGTAAGTAGCGTTAGCCTGCTTGCCACCAATCAACTTGTTGATGTTGCCAACCAAGCGAAGCGTCCTACCAGCGTTCTTCGTCACTTGCTCACGAAACTTTTGTAAGTAGGCGTCACCGTTTTTTAAGATGGCATTACCGGCGATGTTGGCGGCGTCAGAGGCTTTAGCGGTGGCTGAGAACAACTCATCGGCGGCTGAGTTGAACTGAATCTGCTGTGACTCGCCTAGGTATTTGGCGGCAACGTTCTTGAACTCGTCAAGGCTAATCTTGCCTAGGTTGAATTGCGAAAAGGCGTCGTTAATTTCGTTGTAGCCAACACCTTCGACCTTTGATGTCGCCAGTTCACGGGCTTTGCCAAGCATGTTCTCAAACGTGGCACGGGCTACGGCTTGGCTGTCCTGAGCTTTCAAGTGGTCAATAAGTGCTTCCATCTGCACTCGCTCTTCACTGCTGATAGGCCAGCCAGAAGCGGCCTTGTCGAGCAACTGCTTGAAGGCTGAGGCTTCGGGGCTTTGGTCAATAGTCGCACGGGCGGCGTCAAGTGCGGCTTGATCCTCGATGGTTGGGGCAATTACTTCCGTTGCTGCAGCACCGGCTTCTGCACCAGGGGTGGCCAGACCGCCAGTAAAAGCACCAGCCAGCAGAGCTGGAATTTGAGTACCCATGGCGTAGTCCGAGCCATACATGTTCTCAAGCGACTTGTAATACGAGTAGTAGTGCTTAGCCGTAAATAGCAAGTTGTGTGGTCCAACGGCTGCGCTGTATAGACCATGACCAAGTGTTTCGGCTAATGCTCCGTTTATGTCACCACCGTTTTGCAACGTGCGATTGCGTACATCGTTAGCCGTGTTCACACCCAGCATGGACAGACCGCCAATTGTATCAACGGTTCCACTTGCTGCACCGACGCCGGTTTGCAAGTCAGCACCGCCAGGCAACATATAACTAAGTCCAGTGTTTATGTCTCTGGCAATCGGATTAGAGCCAATGAAATTACGAATGGGGCTAAAGATGTTTTTATCGAACCAGTTAGTTCCCTCAGTAACAGCCTGTTGCCACCAGCCAGGTTGCTTTTCATTTAGGGTGTCGTACATACCAACGTTGCTTCCGTACAACTTCTGGTACGGCTGGGTCACGCTTTGAATCATCTTGGCAAGGTGCAACTGCGAATTAACGTCGCTGGGTAGCAAGCCAGACTTGTATTGCTGAGCTAATGAGTAGGCGAGTTGTGGGTTCGCCTGCATGAGATAAGGATTCTCAGAGGTGAGTTTGCCGAGGTATTCCCCTGCGCTTAACTTCTGACCAGTCAGCGGATTAAGGTTTTGCTGATAGCGAGATACCTCAAGGCCATAGTCATTATGAATGTCTGCTACTTCACCTGCACCTGGACCGGCTGCCATTAGATACCTAAGTTTCTAGCGGCCCTCGCCAAGTCCATCAGTGCTGGGGTTGCGTTTGCAGAACGAGCCA
>Ga0214166_1000737_pt1 | contig 15771 bp, 15 predicted proteins | sample TroBogepilimnion_27_FD_153005 | JGI IMG/M metagenome (GOLD analysis project Ga0214166, IMG submission 153005) | Freshwater microbial communities from Trout Bog Lake, WI - Practice 18AUG2009 epilimnion v3 | ecosystem: Environmental > Aquatic > Freshwater > Lake > Epilimnion/Euphotic zone ...
GAACATATTCTTCCGCCATCTATAGTAGAGAAGCTTGAAGATGTTGCTATTGTGGGTAGTCCTGCTTCTAGTTTTCTTATGGATATTTTTCCCGATGGGCCCTCAGTCCCGGTTCAAAAAGTACGAAAAGATGGTCCATCCATACTCGGGTCTGGATCCAACAAGTTGGCAAAGGTTTCTGGACAATCTGCACACGTTTGTGCAATTGGCTTCGAGTGCTAGCACGAGTCGGAACCAAGGTTCCTCGTACCGGGTCGATGATGCTTCTGAAGCCCTGTATGCCGCGACGGAGAACATCAAGGACCTCGGTCTCGGACTTCGACGGGCCGACGACTCTGAGATTCAGGAAAAGCTGGCAGAGATGGCGTTTCAGTTGGGGTATGAAGGTGAACTTATTTTGAACCAAAATGCACATGATCAAGGACTTTACTTCTTCCCACGTTACTTAAACGAATCGCTCATGGAATATCCAGAATATGTCGACACGCGCGACCCGGGACCGGTCAAGAGCCACGGGCAATGAGGTCAAGTCCGAAGGACTTGGAGTCGCGAACCTACACACCCTCGCCGAAGCTGCCGCCACCGTTGAGGCCGAGGCTCCCATTACACGGACGCGTTATGGACGCGTTTCCAAGCCCCCTGTACGTTACGAGCCTGTTGAGCAGGTCGAGGACGACTACGCCCCCGAGGACTACGACACGGAGGATCCAGATGACAGTTCCGAGGACATTGAGACCGATGAGGATGAGGAGGATGACGAATCCGATGCTGACGAGGATGGAAATCTAGATGGATTTGTTGTCCCAGATAAAAGTGAGAGTAGTGAGTCGGATAGTGATGGAGAACAGCCCGTTCCTGTCCCAAAGCGCCGAGCAGTTGTCAAGAAGCGCACCACCCGAACCTGAGCCTCGTACCCGACCGTGGACGCCGCAGCAAGACTTTGACGAACCTCCACCGAGGCGTTTTTACCCCGCGTTCGATCCACCGCGTCAACAGAACGTCTTTGATTCACTCAAAGATAATCATATTGCTCTCATTCTGGTTGGTATTGTTATTGGTGTAATTATTATGAACATGCGTCCCATTATCGTAAACCCTATGAAATAAGGTACAAAGGTGCGTTTTTCACGTAATCATCGTTTCCAACAAAAGTTCCAATAGGACCTGTACGGTTCGCGTATACATCCTCCTGTAATATCCCCATCCAGGGATTTACACGAGTTTGATCAGGTGATTCCATTTGGCGAAACACGTCATATTGTGACGGTGACTCTTCAGGGGGTGGTGGGCGTGATGTAACAGACGCCTTGACGCGAAGAATGAATAAATATATTACAAAAACGACGCCAAGTAGGCACGCAATAGGTGCTATGTACCCTCGGCGCAAAAGGTACAAACTCGTGAATATACTCATAGCTCCAGCAGTTGCCACGAGGACAAGTTGCCACGTGGGAAGTGCTGTGAAGTCCATCTGTTATTTATCTAGGTTTTTTACTGATCCGGAACCTCGTCGTCGGCCGCGCCGCTCGGAGTCTGCTCCGCAGACTCCTCGTCCCCCTCAGTAATGCTCTCAATCTGAACCGAGGGCATCTTGCGCTCCTCCATAATCTTCGCCACCTTCTCGTCAGCCATCTTGACAATCTCGGCCATGTCCTTGTCGGGGAACTCCTTCTTCAGATCCTCAATAAACTCGGCCGGGTGAGGAATTGGTGGAACATCCGGCTTGGTGTAGTACTTGGAGTTCTCGTCAGCCGGATCGATGTATGGGTACGGACCGGGCTGAGGCTGGGCAATCATGTCGCGCTTCCGCTTCTCAAACATGGCCGCAGCCGCGCTCTGGTTCGCCCGGTACTTGGTCATAATCTCCTCAAGCTTCTCGTTCTGGTAATGCACGTCCTCAATCTGCTCACGATCCGGAGGCACGAGGAGCCACTTGTACATGTCCACGACGTAAATGTCCACCAAAGCATCCTCCTTCTGAAGACGCTTGGCGTGACTTGCCGCCTCGTCACGGGATGCGAAACACCCGCGAATCTTCAGACCCAGCTTCTCATTCTTCTGAGGCAGGTCAGGGCCGACAAACGAAATGCATGCAAACAGCTGGCCTGGAACGGTCAAGTAGTCTTGCTCGAGACTCCCCATTTAAAAGATACACGCGCTAATTTTTTAAGTCGTAAAACGCAATGGACTCCTTACGCCATTTGCACAATTCGTGTAAACGTTCGCTGATTCAGAGATGGGTCAAACGTAGTGATCGTGTGCTTGACTGTGGATGCGGTCGGGGTGGAGACCTTCACAAATGGAAAGCGACCGGTGCTGTCGTGTTTATGATTGACCCCGACGAGGCGTCACTCCAAGAGGCTGAGCAACGTGCACATGATATGAACTATGGCGTGTGGTTTCTTGGAACGGGGTCAATTGTCCAAGCCGCCTTTGCCGGTCCGTTTGACGTCGTGTGCTATAACTTTTCACTTCATTACATCTTTGAAGATTCGGAAACGTACGATATTTCCATCAAGGCGTTGGGAGCCGCCGTACGGCAAGGGGGGTACTTGATTGGTATAGTACCTGAAAAGGCTCGTATTGAAGCACTTGTGGATGCGCAAGGTCACTTTGTAGACAAGCTTGGAAACGAGTGCTCGCTCATTCACGGTGGAAGACGCGCAGTTGTTCGGCTCGTGGATGGACCGTTCTATGCCGAAGGTGGGCGTGAAGAGCCTGTGCTTGATGCCAGGGCACTTGTTCAGGGCTTGACGTCTGCTGGGTTCAAAATCGTTCAGTGGACACCTATGATTGACCGTCCAAATGGACTTATTTCAGATATGTACTCGACATTTGTGTTCCAAAAAGTTTCTGAGTAAATAGAAGGGAATGGAATTTTTGCCTTGTATCGTACTGTTCATAGTTTTAGTGCTTGTGTGTATATTTCACAAAGAACCGGATGCACTGACCCAATTGAAACAGAGATACTTGGCGACACTTGATATGTTGCGCGCGACAGGAGACCCCAAATGGAAAGACGTCTTGCGCCCGTCGATCATTACAGGCATGCGTGATTGGACAAAGGCGCGTGGACCTATTGGCTCGAACGTGAACAAAGGGTACGAAATTTACATCTGTCTAGATGGAGACGATGTAAACTCGGCAATGTACGTACTCATTCACGAGTTGGCGCACATGTCGGTTCCAGAATATGATCATACAACGAATTTTTGGGAAAATTTCAAAAAGTTAAAAGACTTGTGTATCCAAGCGGAGCTGTACACTCCAAACGGTGTGCGCACGTATTGTGGGGATTCCATCCGAGACTAAAAGGCGGTCGACGGAGTCGCCCTTGCTCACGCCCGGTCCACAACGTACTTTTTAGTAATGTAAAACACGATGGCGGCAACAAGCGCCGTCACGGCCAAGCCCGTGAGCGACACGTCACCGGACTCGCCCACGAACTTGGGAACCATTGTACGAAGCCGGGTCTGAACCGGCTTGGAGAAAGCAACGATGGCGGCAACACCTGCCAGAGCCGCCTGGAACTGCTCATCCGTCAGACCGAAAGGGTTTCCGGAAGCAGCCTTCTTGCTGCTACGCTCCTGAGGCTCCTCCTGACGTCTATGCACGGCAGCTGACGGGCCCATCATCGACGGAGGGCCCTGCACCTCATTTTGCATAAGCTCCTCAATCGGTGTAGAGAAATCCGCCATTTGAGATTCGTCAACCTTTTTTTCTAGCCTCAAAAGCCCAGTTGGAACCGTCTTGGCTCCCTCCTCTGGACTCCGGGCGAGTGCCTGACGAGCCAGTTCTTCATTGACTGAAACTGGCTCGGCAGCGGGAATCTCACTTATGAGAGTACTTGCATCTGGGTCATACGTCAGCATCTTTTCTGAATTTTAAAAGGAAAATACAAAGGAGCGTCAAGCGCGCTTCACGACGTTCACGGATCCGCCCCGTCTCTTGACCTGGGGTTCAGGCTGATTTGGTCTGAGAGCTGCTCGTGGGTTATAGTGCCTCTGGTGATACTGCCAAAACGCTGGAGACCCGACCCGGAAGTTCCGTCTGATGGGCGCCTTGTACCAGAAGACGCAGTCTGTGATGCGATTCGACTTGGATGTGTTATCAAGCACTAAGCACTCGTAATTCTCGGTACACGCGTCCATGACTTGACAAAACTGATCAAAGTTTGGAAAGACGCCAAAGAACGCCTTGTAGAGGTTCTCGCGGTTCTGTCGCACGTTGTCACGGAGCGCAAACACGTAGTCCACGTTGGTTCGGATCATGGGTGTCATGTCCATACAATACTGGGTCGTCATCATGAAGAAGATCTTCCAGTGGCGTCCGTTCATAAAGAGTTGACGGATTGCCACATCACGCATGAAGGCTCGGTCATACATACAGTCATCCATAAGCACAAAGACGGGAGTACACTTTCCAATGGCCAAGAGCTTCTTTTGACGTTCGATGATCTTCTCAAGGGCGTCCCGGTTATAGTCACCGAAGACAAACAAGTCTGGAATGAACTGCTTATAGTACCCGTTTCCCTCCTCAGTCCCTGACATGGCAATACCGGCAGGCAAGTGCTTTTTGTGCCACAAAATGTCCGTCACTAGAGTTGACTTTCCCGTCCCACGCTTTCCTATAAACACACATACCTTGTCATCAGCCATTTTGGACGGGTCAAACTTTCGGAGTTGCAAAGACATCCTCCTTCCTATAATTTCAAAACAAAATAGGAAGTGTCCTGAAGCGCGCCACCTTAAAGTTTCTGAACGTGTACCGTGTATGAAGACTGGTCAGGGAGACATGGACACCGAAGGTATCGAAAATGCCGCACTGGACTTGTTCCTCCCCGTATTGGAATCAGCAACTGTACTTGCCGGACACTATTGTAAGGCGTGTAAGCGAAACACTATCATGCCCGAAGACATGTCATATGGACTCATGTATGCAGCCCGGAACGTGATGGGCAAACAGGTCGGGTCTTTGTACCCGGAGATTTACGAGGACGAGGAATCAGGCACTGATTCCGAGGCGGACCCCGAGGCGGAGGAGGACGAGGAATCAGGCACTGATTCCGACCCCGACCCCGAGACCCCATGGACTCGGTACGATGGAACAGAGGATGAAATGGCCCTGAAAATGAACCAGTGTGCCGATACGTGGGAAGAGTGGAACCCTGAAAACCTAGCTGAATGCGCGTTGAAAAACGCTGTGGACAAAAACTCCTTTTTTGGTAGAGAATGAAGTACTGGGTGGTCGAGGACGAGGACGAGGAGGTGGAGGAGACAAAGTACTCGAATATACTTCAAGAGGAGGAGTATGAAGATGAAGATCCCCCAGAGGCTTTTGAAGGACTTCAAAAAGGTTCGAATATCACAGACGAGTTTGATCAGTCAACCGTGAAACCCTGGGACCCCTCAGAAATATTTGTGTATATATAGTACAATGGCATCCACCGTTATGAGTCTTGCGACCACCATCGAGTCTCAGGGCTTGAACTCTCTGATCGGAGGGTTCTCCTTTGCTTCGGCCTTGGCATGGTTCGCCGTCGTTCAGGCCGTGATCGAGAAGTACGTCAAGTCCGGACCAGGTATCAAGGCGCACCTCATTGCGGCGCTCCTGACCACCCTCCTGTCCATTCTCGTGTTCCTGATCGTCAAGTCATTCGTCAAGAATGTGGAGATCAAGGAGCCAGGTCAGCCACTGTTCGCGGTGACTCGTTAAAAGTCCCAGTTCCACGGGACTGTACTCCTTCAGGTGCGCACGAGTCGTGGTCCCACAGGGCCTGGGCCAACTTGGCCCCCAACTTGGCCCCCTTGTGGCCAACTCTTCCAGACTACAATACCAGCAAGTAAAACTAAAATGATAATCCACCAGTGAAAACGCCTCTTTGGCTCGGGTGGTGGAGGCGGCATGACTTTCATCGCCTCCACGATTCGTTTAATCTCAATTTGTTCAAGAGGTTCAGGGGGCGGGAGCGTCGGCCGGGGATCAGGACGCAGATACACGCGCAGAACAAAGGCGTTTGTGTTCCAGCCCCGAAAGTTCAGTAAGTTCCCTTCCCGGTCGATCCAGCGTACTGTCAAGCGCTGGAGACTGTTGATGGGTTCTGGATAGTCCACACTGACCCGGTAGTCCTTATTTTCATGAAAATTCTTGATGCATGACGACCCAACATCCATGATGATGGGTGCAAAGGCCCTGTTTACATTCGAACCGCTTATCGTTCCCGTCGTTCCCTGTATGGCTCCAGTGTCAACATGAAACGGCGTTTTCAGTTCATCCACGTCCAAAAATACGTAATCGTTTAGGGAAAAATCTACAAGGGTCGAACTCCTTAGAACGTATAACCCAGAATACATGGGATCTGTGACGGGTGCAAGAGACGCCACCAAGTCAACACCGGGCACCATACCAAGCATCAGGGCCAGTTCACTTGAATGAATTTTGATTGAAAATGAAGAAGGGTTCGTGAACAAGTAATGACCCTCGGAGACGAGATAGTTGAGCGCAGGGACGTTTGAAGTGGCTGCAGTGATGGCGGCGGCTAACGTATATGCCGAGTAGAACCCTTGGTTCAGACTGACCGAGACCGACTGGGTACCAGTCGTGATCTCCAAGACGTTTGAACCATCCGTTAAGTTGTACATGGTGTTCGGAACTCGAGCCGAGACGAGATCAACGCGCTCTACATTGCGGAGAGGCCGTGTCAAGTGCAAGACATACGAGTTCCCCTCGGGGTACAGGGTCACGTCTCTGTTCTGAGAATCTGCAAAGAGGAGACGTTCCGTCATCTATTTTTGAGAAAGAAACAAATATAGGACATTTTCAGTAATGGATCACTTTCTTGAGATTCCAAAACCACCTCCTCCTCAACCCATTGCTGGTCAGTCACGAGGATCTGCTGCAGGTGCCATGACGGCTCTTGCAGCACTGGGACCCCAAGAAAAGTACATGTTCGGTGGCGAGTCTCTCTGGGTTCCTGAACTCAAGCAACACTCGCCATTCGTGACGTCTCATCGAATGCTCAACCCACTCCAATCGACAGGAGGTCTCTTTCTCGATCCCACTGCAACGTACTCCATCGATGTGAAACCTCGGGAGTCGGCCGACCTTTTGACAAACATGTACCTGTCTGTCGCTTTACCCGCTTTACCACCAGGGTACGACTACGGACCTCTTGTTGGTCGAGCCATGATTCAAAAAGCAGAGTTTCTTATTAACGGTGAAGTCATAGAATCTATAGAGGACGATTGGTACATTATCCGGGACCAGCTCTTTTTGGACGCGGACGAAAAGCTGGCCATGTACCAAGCCATCAGTCTCGGACAATCAGAGGCAAACACTGTTCCAGCAACGTCCCAGGTGAATATGCTGGTCCCATTGGAGTTTTTCTTCTGCCGCCGTCACTCGCACAACAGGACGGATGCACAACGGAACGAAAAGCCTTATTTCCCCCTGTGCGCCTTGCGAAAACAGACAATCACTATTCGATTCACGTTTAACACGGCCGCTTGGATCACGGCCGCTCCATATGACGTCGACGGAAACCCTATAGATCTCATAAACCCCCGAGTTCTCTTACAGGAAGTTACCCTTTCGGACGCTGAACGCCTGTACTATATGACCACGTCCATATCGTACCGTGTTGTACGTGTATGGAAAGAGGCTATCCAAGAGTACAACAATGGTCAGGTTCGATTGAATTTTAGTGCAAAATTCCCAGTGTCTATGATTGCCTGGTTTATACGAAACAATCTTTATGAGACTCCGGAACCAACATATTACAAACAGAGATATAACTATGGGTACACGACCGAGTACCTCCCAGCAGCCGTCCCCATAACCTTTTTCAATGGCGTCAAGATCAAGTTTTTGGACTGTATAGAAAGTGCCGTAATTTATCTGAATAACAAGAACATTCTGTCAAACTTTCCAGGGGCCCTGTACTATAGTTATCGTCAGCCCCTTCAGCACGACCTTTCAGTCCCGACAAAGAACATGTACATGTACTGTTTTGCAGACCGTCCAAAGGACTATAACAATGCAAAATACATCAACTTTTCAGATTACGATTCACAAACATCTCACCTGGACATTACGTTCAATCCCTCACTGGCTCCTCAGATTGCTCAAGGGTATACGCTCTACCTGTATTACTATGGGTACTCAACTTTACAAATTAGCGGAGGAAGCTCGAAATTCATTCCTTGAGTACTAACAGAGGAGCATGTCACAGTCTGCTCAAATTATACTTGGCGCTCCGAATCCTTTTACAGTAAATCCATCCATAACATACTTTAAAACAAGTTACGAGCCTCAAGACTCTCCACTCGGTGAATCATTCGAAATTCCTTTCGATAATCAACAGGTTCGGTTCGGAACGACAAGTGAGTGTACTATTCCTGCATATGGAGACCTGTTGACAAGCACCTTTTTACGAACAACGTTACCGGCTATTTACCCACCTCAGACAGGGGCGTACGTGTACCCTCAAACCTCAACCTCTTTTTCAGGGGCATTACTTGTTCAAAAAGGCTTGACGTTCGTGACAGCCGATGGGTCCAACCTGACGGCAAACACGGTCGGGAGTCACTTTTTCTCGGTGGGCGCCGAAGTCATTTTGACCGGGACTGCATACTCGTTCTTTAACCTTGACGGCGTGTATACGATCACGAGTATTCCCACGGCGAACTCTTTTGTGTGTTCTTCGAGTCTTGCGGGTATTTCATATAACGGAACAGTCTCGACAGTTGGGATTCAGTCAGCACCTGTTGTGGGATACTATTCGACCCAAAATTTGAACTTGTGGGCGGAGGTACCTGTGAACTTGACGTACAACTCTATCGGTGGGCAAATTACAGTACAAAATGCGTCACTTGTTCCAGGTCAAACTATAAATGTTTTCAAAAGTTTAGCAAACCTTTCTGGACAGTATACCGTTGCAACGTCGAGTGGAAACGTGTTCACCCTCGTGAATACGAGTCTAACCGTACCTCTATTTGTATCCAGAGTAACTTCCGGTACCCCTCCCTACAGCATGCTATCATATGACGGCATAAACTGGGCTTCAGGTCTAGGAGAGGGGCTTGATAGCTCTGGCGATCGTGTAGCATATGGAAACGGAATTTTCGTCACTATAATTTACGATCCTCAAACTGATTCATATTTTTCTTTAACTTCGACGGATGGAAACATCTGGACACAATCTCCTCAGTCAATGCCGTATCCGGGGTTCAGGTGGATGAATTTAACGTACGGAAACGGTTACTTTGTAGCTATTGACCCAGATTCGTTGTTTTTGATCACATCTTCAGATGGAAACAATTGGACTTCGAACTATTCAATACCCAACGGATACAATTGGTCATCACTCTCGTACGCCAATGGACTTTTCATGGCTGGGGGCTACGGCACTTATTACATGATGACTGCAACTGATCCTACAGGAACGTGGGCGGGAGTTGTTGTGCCAGTTGGATTGTGGTCGGCGGCCACGTACGGAAACGGACTTTTCGTGGCTGTAAACTCTGGCACCAGCTCCCCGAGTGTTATAACCTCTACAGACGGCGTCAGTTGGACACCCAACAATTCAGCTCCTCACCCTAACCCATCATATGGAGGAAACTGGTTTTCGGTAACATACGGGAACGGCGTTTTTGTTGCCACGGGGTACGGCGAGGAAGGATACCCCGGTGCCATGACGGCAACTAATCCGACGGGGACGTGGACAGTCCGTGCCATGCCACGTGAAGGAAAATGGACTGTTGTATACGCAAACGGACTTTTCGTGGCTGTAAACAGTTACATAGACTATTTTCAAGAACTCCATTTTCCAGCAGCCGCATATTCAACGGATGGCGTACAATGGGACACAAACCCTACAACACCCGAAAATCAATGGGGGCTCCCAGCAGTGAAACCAGACGCATTGAATGAACTTAATTTATTCGAAAATTCGATAACAGTTACATACGATCCGAATCAAAGCAGGTTTATATTTTCTTCTGTTGTGTACCCGTCCATAACATTTGCAAACGCACAAGACGCTGCTTTTTGGGGGTTTGATTACCTTCAAGGACCTTCATTCCCCTTTGTGAATGGACAATTGACGTCCCAATGGACATTGACTCAAGGTGGATGGGTGCAAGGGTTCCTTCCACCGACCCTTTCGAACTACGACGATTCGGTCGCACACAAACTGGTCAAAGAGGCTCGTGTACTCGTCGGTCGTCAGGTCATCAAACGGTTTACGGGCGAGTACCTTGAACTCATAAACGATCTCACAATTCCATATGAAAATAAGGCGATTCTCAAACTCATGAACGGGACTCTGGATTTTACACAAGCGGTTGCGTCCCGTGAATATTACGTGAATATTCCTCTTGGGTGCGAATCCATTCCCTTGTGCGCCTTGACACGTCAACAAATGAGTATCGAAATAGACTTTGAAGAGTACCGAAACCTCTCGAATGATCTTAACCCTGGAACCGGAGACTTTTTCGACCAGGCGTCTTACCTGACCTATAACGTCTCTCAGAACCTTCTCGGGGGTCAGACGTTCAACGTTGTTGGTACTCTTTCGTACCAAAACTACATTCTCATTTTAACAACGAATGGAACGTTTATCGTGTACGACACGACGAAACCAATAGACGATCCGGGATCCTATCAGGTCATCACGGCTTTTACCGGTCAGACTTCGGGTTTCGTAAACTTTGTTATTCTCGGAAACATACTGTACATTCAACTCTTAAATGGGTACGTTATTGGCGGAAACCTCGATGAACTGATCCAAGGGAACACGTCATCTTTCGCATCAAACAACTACCTTCCTATGAGCGTTTCGGACGCGGGACCACCGACGGGGACCATGGTGTGTGACGCTCGGTATTTGTACTATGCCCAGACGAATGTTGCCTCGAATGTCTTTTTTGTTCGATATGATACACGAACCCCGTTCCAAGAGCTTGGTGGGTACGAGTCTTTTAATTTTACTTCTGAAATAAGTGCCAACACGAGTTCAGTGTACCAGCTACTGTCTACAGGAAATGAACTTATTGCCTTGACAAACACACCTGGAACGTTTTACACTTTCCCAATTGTTGGAGACTTTTTAACAGAGTGGATCCCTATAAGTTTTGGATATGGACAAGCGACTGAAAGCGTTGTTATAGGTCTGGACGTATACTTATTAGTTTCTTCATCATGCATTGTAAAGTATTCAGACAGACAATTCACCGAGTATGATTTTTATGAAAGATTTGTTTCGGTTGTTAATAATTCCCTTTATGATACCCCCTTGAACCAAACGATTAGTAGTATTACCTCTCCAGATGGAACTACCTGGAGGCCTGCGACGTTATCGCGTTTGGAGTGGAATAGTGTCGTATACATTAATGGGCAATTCGTAACTGTGAGTTCTAATGAATTTACGACGTCAGATGTGAATTTGCTGATCCCAAGTGTATCAATTTTAAAGACCGGAAACATATGGAGAGATAATTACAATACGCCAAGTTCACATTGGGGAGCATTAACGTATGGGAACGGATTTTTCGTGGCTGTGAGCAGAACCTTTCCGTATGTAATGACGGCAACTGATCCGTCGGGGCCATGGACACTCAACACTTCAATAACAGCCGTTGGCGGCTTGGCTTCAGTCGCATATGGGAACGGTTTTTTTGTGGCACTTCCATGGTACTCATCTGATCAGGGTCTATACCTATTAACGGCAACTGATCCTACAGGACCGTGGACGGAGAATACATTAGCACCAAGTATTAGTTTTGGGGAATCTCTTACGTACGGGAACGGGATTTTTGTAGCTGAAATTTTAGATTATAATCAAGGTTCCCAAGCTATTTTGACGGCAACTGATCCAACAGGGACATGGAATGAGGTATTAGATTATCGTGGGCGTATAACATATTGTAACGGCTTTTTTATAGGTCTTTCTGGGGATTACGCGCCGGTTGATACCTCCACGGATGGAATCAACTGGACACCGAACTTTTCAGCACCATACGGGTCTTGGACTTCTATCGCTTATGGGAACGGGCTGTATGTAGCTTCGGGCTCTGGTTACAACTATATGACGGCAACTGATCCAACGGGGACGTGGACGATTCAAACTGTTCCAATTCAAGGCTCTTCATCGATAGCATATGGGGGTCTTATTCCGTACCTCGGTCCCATCAAAAACCTCCACGCCGTTGGATCGACTATTTACGCATCTGCAAATACTGCTTCCCAAACGTCGATCATCCAGATCGATACGACCAAAGATCTTTCAACAGTGGGTGCGTATCAGTACTACTCTTCGTCCGGAACGCCCCCCATTTCCTTTGCAGGAAACGTCCCCTCAATCTTTGCCAACGGTCCTCGGTATCTCTACATATTCACGAACGACCCTTCACAGACGACGAGTCCAACGAATGCCATTCGATACGACCCGTACCCCGTGAATCCGACGCTCCAGGCATCCATCATTGCAGATTACAAGATTCTCCCACCGGGTGTGCCGAAACCGACGTGGGCCGAAATAAAGTACGTCCAAAATCAACACGTCACGGCAGACAACTTTGCAGATCTTCAGATTCTCGGACCCGTCAAAGAACTCATCGTGACGGGGGCGGCGAGTGCCGCGAACGTGTTCCAGTACTCGAACCTGGACGGTGCCGTTTCCTTGACCATCACAGGAAACGAAGAGATCCTGACCCCTGACGTCGGCACGGTCACGGGTCTCGGTGTCATGGCTCCGTTCCAGACGCACACGGTCTTGCCCGTTCGAAATTTGTCCGTCATTCCGTTCGAAGTAAATCCCGAGTCTCTCGAGCCAAACGGAACCATTAACTTTTCGCGTCTTCAATACCAGAACTTGTCCAACGGAAGCTCCGTATGGGCATCGTCATATAACATTCTCAGAATTGAGAGCGGCGTAGGCGGTCTAAAGTTTAATTCTCCTTACTAAATATGGTGGTTGCGCAGTTCACGCACCAATACGTACGCCTCCAGTATCCACAAGACGTCCATTTTGGCGATGATATATCTATATGGATCGCCAAAGCGGGTGGGGACATTGCACGCCGGAATATGATTCTCCGTGTCATTTGGCCAGAAGCATGTGCCGTTGATAACTCGGCTGGAACCCGTATGATTGATTTTTTGGAACTTTTATACGATGATACGTTGATTGAGAGACACTATGGTGAGACTATCGAGATCCACAACGACCTGTACGTCCCCCAGGGGAAACAGGATGCTCTTACCACCTTCACGGGCAAAGGTATCACGAGTAACTTGACGGCGTACTCCATCTTACTTCCCTTATCGATCGACCTGCCCTTGTGTGCTCTTGACAAAGCCCCGGTCCTCCGTGTGAAGTTCCGTCCGTCCCTTGAATTTTCAACTATAAATTGGACACAACCCATACAGGTTGACCTCTTTGTGGATTACATATACGTGAGCAAGGCTGAGAGGGACTATTTTCGGAACACGCCTGTGTTTTACCCTACACAGACTATGCAGCGCCTCATATTCACAACTGGGGCGAACCTCACACAATGTGTTTTCCTGACAGAATTCACCCGCATGGTCAAGGAACTCTATTGGGTTATTCAAACGGATGGTGAAGATGCATACAACTTTACAAACAACGGTCAGGACCAACTCGTCAATCTGAACCTCCAGTTTAACAATGTGGATGTTATACCCGTTGAGGTTGGGACCCCATTATTTCTTCACGTGATACAACCTCTCGAGTTTCACACACGGGTTCCAAATATGAACTTCTATATGTACTCTTTTGCCCTTGACCCGGAAAGCAGGAGACAGACAGGTGAAGTGAATTTTGGATCAATATTGAGACAACTCCATACCCTGAACCTGACCCCATGTGCTTTTTCACGACAGGTTCGCGTGTATGCCCTCTCGCATAACGTGTTGCAACTCAGGAACGGAGCCCTCGTGTCCATGACGGACTCTGCACAGGAAGGAGGAACACAAATATCTTAGAGACTATTAGAATGTACAAGCCCATTTATCCAGGGACGTACTATTTCAACAACTTTACGTTCACATCCATGGGGAATTCAGGACACAGAGGACCGACGTCTGATCAGACGTATGCCGATGCTCCGTGGCCTTCATCATCGTATTTTTCGATCAAAAATGGTCAACAGAACTGGACTGTGCCCGCAAATGGGACGTACCAGATCACGGCCGCAGGGGCCTATGGCGCAACACCCGGACGGGTCGTGACGGGTCAGGTGACGCTTCGTGAAGGCCAGGTTCTGACTATGCTTATCGGTCAACAACCCACGCCCTTGACGGCGAACGTCGCAGATAACGTGACGGTTGGTGGTGGCGGCGGGACTTTCGTCGTGACCAATGGAATACCTTTGATTGTGGCGAGTGGCGGCGACGGGTCCGGACCAAGTTCAAGATCAGGGTCCTTCTTGCCTTCTGGAAACGGGTCAGGAGGGTCTGGGGCTGGGTACTACGGCAATGGGACTCAAACAAACCCGTATTTTCAATTCTTGGTTCCAAATTCATACATCAATGGAGGATACGGGAACAGGTACGAGTATGGACAACCAACACTTCTCGAAGATGGTGGCTTTGGTGGCGGCCAGTCGCCTATCAATTTAGTAACAAATATCGATAAGATTACAGCAAGTGGAGGTGTTGCAACGTGTTATACACACGTCCCTCACGGGTACCCATACAACTATGTCGTGAACATATCAGGGACTACATACTATGACGGCGCCCAACAAATTCAAGTCCAGGCTTCAAATGCGTTTACGTTTAGCACATCGAACACGCAGACCGTGACGTCGGGTACCGTCTCGGGTATTTCCTCCGGATCATCAGGTGGTGGTGGGTACACGGGAAGTCCGGGAGACGGGACGTCCGGTGCAACCTGTTACGCCGACCCAAGCGTCCAGAACTTTACGGATCTGGGTGCCACCTCGGACGCATCGGGCTACGTCACAATCAGTCTCGTGAACCCTGTACCCATAACGCAAACGCCAACGTGGAACCAAACGTGGACGTACCAACCTTCCGCTTTTCCGTACCCGACGACATGGTCTGCGTGTGCGTACGGGAACGGGACGTATGTCGCTGTTTCGAACAACGGCACGTACCCTGTGACTTATTCACCGGACGGGCTCAATTGGTACACGCAAACCTATGGGTCGTCAGTTCAACCCTGGGTCTCCGTGACGTTTGGTAACGGTCTCTTTGTCGCCGTCGCAAGTAATGGACATTCAATGGTTTCACCGGATGGTATCAACTGGACGGAAGCGGTTGGCAACGGGACCGCTTGGACCTCTGTAGCGGGTGGAAATGGAATTTTTACGGCGACTGCACCAGATATCGGTGCTGCGTACTCGCCTGACGGTCTGAATTGGACGACTTCTTCCGTGGTTCAACCAGACACGTGGACGGCCGTGACGTACGGACAAGGAACCTTTAACATTACAAACGCACCTTTTATATCCAATGGTCAAAATGTTGGCGACGAGCTTGGCTATGCCATCGCCTTGAGTGCCGACGGGTCTATTTTAGCAGTTGGAGCTCCATATGGAAATAATTACAACGGAAATGTTTACGTATACACAAACGGGCAGTTGTCATACACCTTACAAGGTCAATATGAAGGGTTTGGTTACTCCGTCGCCTTGAGTGCTGACGGGTCGATTTTAGCAGTTAATGAGCAGTACTACACCAACCCAAGGGTGTACGTATACACAAACGGGGTCTTAACATATA
>Ga0214166_1000742_pt1 | contig 15699 bp, 17 predicted proteins | sample TroBogepilimnion_27_FD_153005 | JGI IMG/M metagenome (GOLD analysis project Ga0214166, IMG submission 153005) | Freshwater microbial communities from Trout Bog Lake, WI - Practice 18AUG2009 epilimnion v3 | ecosystem: Environmental > Aquatic > Freshwater > Lake > Epilimnion/Euphotic zone ...
CAGCGGTAGCTGGTATTTCGACCAGACCACATAATCTCGCGACCATCTCTTGAACCTGTGATTTGCTGGCCGCGCCATAGCCGGTGACTGCGAGCTTGACCTGTTGTGCAGTGAATTGCCTAACTGGAATGCCAGACTCTCCGGCCAGGGCAATTGCCACGCCACTTGCTTGTGCAACTGGTATCGCTGTTTTTGCATTGCGCTGATAGAACACACGTTCCACAACTACCGCGTCTGGAGCGCAATCGGCGTACAACGAACGAAGATCGACCAAAATTTGAGCCAAGCGCAATTCCACGCTCAACTCCGGTGAAGTCTCTAGGGTGCCAGCCCGCAGGACTCGAAAGCTCTCAATCCCGTCGAGAGACCCCTCAACGAGGCCGAAGCCGCACCTGGTCAAACCGGGGTCAATACCTAATACGAACATACGTTCGATAATACCTACCCGCCAGCCAAAAAGCGAGGATTTGTGGTCTGTTAGCCCTCGTAGCTGTTGAGGATTTCCTCGGAAACGTCAAAATTCGCGAAAACGTTCTGAACGTCATCGTGGTCATCGATGGCGTCCATGAGTCGCAAAATCTTGTGCGCTTCAGCCTTGTCCTCGACCAAGATCTGGTTCTGAGGAACGAGTGTCAGTTCTGCTGACAGCACCTTGACCCCGTGGGCTTCCAGTGCGTCTCGCACCGAACCCACTTCATTCGGTTCAGTCGTTACGAGGTAATTATCACCATTCGCGACATAGTTGTCCGCTCCGGCCTCCATGGTCCACTCCAGAAGATCATCTTCGCTGAGTGGACCGGCAATCTCGAGCATTCCTTTGCGATCGAACTGCCACGACACCGCTCCCGGTTCGGAAATTGATCCGCCATTTTTCGAAAGTAAGTGCTTAACCTCAGCGCTGGTGCGGTTTCGGTTGTCAGTCAGCGTTTCAATAATCACCGCGATACCGCCAGGGCCGTAACCCTCATAGTTGATGGCCTCGTAGCGAACACCTTCGAGCTCGCCCGTGCCACGCTTAATGGCTCGCTCAATCGTGTCCAGCGGCACCGAATTCTCTCGAGCTTTGGCATACATGGTGCGAAGCGAGGCATTTGATTCCAGGTCTCCGCCACCTTCGCGCGCAGCCACCTCGACCAGCCGAATCAGCTTGGCGAATACCTTGGCGCGGGCAGCATCCTTCGCTCCCTTGCGGTGTTTTGTTGTGGCCCATTTGGAGTGACCAGACATATTTCCTCCTGCCCGACTAGAGCGTACTAATCGTATCTAATTACAACGATTCAACAAAGGCGCCGTGAATTCGAGAGTCTGCCGTGAGCTCGGGGTGGAATGAGCAGCCCCAGAGGTTGCCCTGGCGAATCAGCACCGGATGATCTCCGTCTTTATCCAAACTCGCAAGCACTCTGACTGAGTCCGAGACTCGCTCAACTCTTGGTGCTCGAATAAAGACCGCTTCGTATTCACCCAAACCATCAACTTGAACCGGAACTTCGAAGCTGGCTATTTGGCGACCATAGCCATTGCGTCGAACGGAAACATCGAGGGCCGAAAAACTCCACTGATCGGCGCGGCCATCGAGAATCTCGCTCGAAAGCAGAATTAGGCCCGCACAAGTTCCAAAGACTGGAAAATCATCACGTATCAACCCCGAAAGGGATTCGGCCAAGCCAGAGCTCTTGAGCAAGTGTGCGATCGCCGTTGACTCCCCACCGGGGAAAACTATTCCGTCTAGGCCGTTTAGATCATCCGGACGTTTAACCGCAACGGTCTCCACTTCCAAACTGTCGAGCATCTCTCGATGCTCACGCACATCGCCCTGGAGGGCAAGCACGCCAACGCGGGTCATTACCAACCGCGCTCAGCAAGGCGGGTTTCGAGCGAAGCGGTCTCCCAACCCTTCATCGCCTCACCCAAACCAGTCGAGACCTTAGCGACGACGCTGGCGTCTTGGTAGTGAGTTGTTGCTTCGACGATCGCCGCAGCCATACGCACCGGATCTTGACTCTTGAAGATTCCCGACCCAACGAAAACGGCCTGCGCGCCTAGTTGTAGAACAAGTGCCGCGTCAGCTGGCGTGGAAATTCCCCCAGCGCAGAAGAGTGGTACGGGCAGCTCACCTCGCTCAGCTACTTCTTGTACGAGCGGAAGTGGAGCCTGTAGATCCTTGGCCAACGCGTAGAGTTCACTCGCGTCAGCGGTTTGCAACCGACGAATTTGTTGGTTGATCGTGCGAAGGTGACGAACTGCCTCAACGACGTTGCCAGTTCCGGCTTCGCCCTTGGAGCGAATCATGCAAGCTCCTTCGGCAATACGACGCAGTGCTTCACCGAGATTGGTGGCGCCACAGACAAAGGGAACGGTGAAGGCCCACTTGTCGATGTGATTAGCCTCGTCCGCTGGAGTAAGTACCTCTGACTCATCGATGTAGTCAACATCGAGCGCCTGGAGAATCTGTGCCTCAGCGAAGTGACCGATGCGAGCTTTGGCCATTACCGGAATAGTCACGGTCGCCTGAATCTCCTGAATCATCTTTGGATCACTCATGCGAGCGACGCCTCCATCGCGACGGATGTCACTCGGTACGCGCTCAAGTGCCATGACCGCAACCGCACCTGAATCTTCGGCAATCTTGGCCTGCTCGGGATTGACGACATCCATGATGACGCCGCCACGAAGCATGTCCGCTAGGCCTCGCTTAACGAGGGTTGAACCGGTCTGTGCGCTGTTACTCATGGCTAACAGCCTAATGGGGCGTAACTACCATTCCTTCAGGGCCAGCGCCCGCAAAGAAACATCGTCATTGTCCGAAAAATCTGCTTCGAAGCGGTCCGCGTGAACATCGAAAAAGACCCATCGGGCCCTTTCGAACAGTGGTGTCGAAACGAACGAACCTTTGACATTCCGGTGTCGAGCGCAACGATCTAGGGCACCAGCAATACCGAGTGGGTACCGAATTGCCGCGGCCGCTACCTCGTCGGCGCGGTAGGCCATGCCTGTCCCCGCTAACGAGGCCCGACTCTTGGCGTCTAAATCTTCGACCGCTGACAAACCTTGACGAACACTAAGACCCATGCGGACTCTGGCCAGTAAGTGGGCCACGACCCCTTCCACTTCAATAAGTTCGAAGTCCTTCATGGCCGCGCTGGTGATGAAGAGGGAATAGTTCTCACCACTCGGCACGAGGCAAGCGTTGTAACTCGGGTCATCGACAATGAAGGCGCTCACGTTGTCCACGCCAAATGTGGCGGTGAGGCGCTCGAGAACCGTAACGAGACGTAAGCGGTCCTTGGTTGTCCCACCGGCCTTGAACTCAGCGAGAAACACCGAACCGAGTGAGCCTGCTCGCTGCTCGATGCGCTGTTCAACCTTGCGCAAATCAAAGGCGTACAGACCCGCTACCGCTACAGCCGCAATGGCAAGAAATGGAGTCAGAACAATTCCGGCTAGCAAGCCCGCAACGACAACACCAACGGCAATGGATTGAGGCGTACGTTTGCGAATCGCGTACCGAACAGCAGCGCGTTCGTTGCTCTGACGTTCTTGTGCCGATGGCAGATAGGGATTCTGCCAATTCGGATCGAGGACTGGCGCCACGTACCGCGGTCCGCGTTCACGACCAGATTGTCGTCGAGAGCGATTGCGGTTTTTCGTAGCCATTGGGTACAGACTACTAAACGCGGTCAAATCGCTGTATCGCCTCTTCGTAGAACTCGAGGTAAGAATCCATCAGCGCCTCCATTGACCAATGCCTGGCGTACGAGAGTGCAGATGCCCGTTGTTCATTCGAGCTACCGGTAAGCGCCGTTTGCATGCCCGCAGCGAGTTTCGCCGGATCTGAGGGTGGCACCAAGATTGCGTGACCCCCGCTCGCTTGGCGATAGCCGTCAATGTCGCTGGCCACAACTGGAATTTCACTGGCCATCGCCTCAATCAAAATGAGCCCGAAGCTCTCACCATGCAGTGATGGAGCCACCAGCGCCGACGCACTTCGAATCTCTTGTCGTTTAATTTCATCAGATACGCGCCCGAGAAACTCAATAGTGGAGTCGGACTCCGAGAGCGACCTGAGCCGGTTCCCCTCGGGCCCATCGCCAATAATTCTGAGCTTCCACTTCTCGTCGCTCGATCTGTTGTGTAGCTGCACCGCCTCAATGGCAGTAGCTACTCCTTTGCGCTCCTCAAGTCGCCCGATGACTAAGAATGTCGGTGTCGTAGGGCGAGACAATGGAAATTCCTGGAAGCGTTCAATTTCAAATCCGTTAAACAGGACTCGAGGCTTCGCCGCAAGCGACGACGTGTACGTCTCGGCGGCCATCTCGCTCACAGCCGTAAAGAGGTCAATCCCCCTACTCAACTTCGCCAGCAAGGGTCTCGTGAGGGATATTGCGGGACCAGCACCACTGCGGTGGATTGTTCCTACCGAGGCAAACTTGTGGGCCAGAAGAGCTTTCCAGCCCAGGAGCGGAGCGAACGGTTCGTGAAAGTGCACAATTTGTGGGTCGAAGGTCGAAATCGCATCGAACGCTTTGCGCGCAGCCGACCACGAAAGTGTCACCGGCGCCTTAGAGCCGTTGGCCGGAAGAGAGAGCAACTTTCCAAATCTTTCAACGTGCGCCGGTGTGCTCAGTTGAAATTCATCATCACTGTCTGGCGCGAGCAGTAACACCTCGACACCTCGACGACTCAAATCTCGACTCATCGCGAGAACTTGTTCCTGCACTCCCCCCGGTACGCTCATCGCGTAGGGCGATACCAGAACGCACCGCTTAATCACGAGTGAACCTTGGTTGCAGGTCGTGCCATTGTTCAGGAGCCCGCCGTATAAGCCCCTCTAACTCTCTTGCTACGAGCTGGGTCAGTGCCACCACATCCGACCTGAATTTCCCCGACCGTTCGAACTGGATGGGTGGGTTTACCACCGCGTGGTGTCCATCAATAGGGCCCGAATAACACGCAGCCGTCAATAAGGGGGCGCCCGTGCGCAACGCCATCACTGCCGGCCCTGGCGGCAAGGTGACGGTCTCTCCAAAAAATTCAACCGGAATTCCGTTGTTTTGGATGTCGCGATCGCTCAACAGCGCGACTGTTTTGTTGGCGGACAGGGCGTCGAGCAACGCTGAACCGGCTTGATCGTTTAGACCGATAACCGAAATTCCCATCGCCTCACGCTTTTTCTTGAACCATTCAAAAAGTGCGGGTGGCTCAAGTTCTTCAGCGACCGCGGTGAGGCCAAATCCAATTTTGTCCAGGTACGCTCCGCCCCACTCCCACGATCCAATGTGAGGCAACACGACAATCACGCCCTTGCCCTGAGCCTGAGCCCACTGAAGATTCTCTAAACCTTCGGACATGGCGAAACGATTGACAATTGACTGTGAGTCGAGAGCAGGAAGCTTGGCGCCCTCTGCCCAGTATTTTGAGTACTCCACGAATACGCGATCTCTAAAGCCAATAAGGACGTCAGTAGACACCTCGTTCAGGTCATTTCCTAGGACATGGCGCATGTTGCGCTTCACGTTGTGTCGACTTTGCTTGTTGCGCGCGCTAGTGAAGCGTGAAATTGACTTGGTGATCCAAAGGTCCACCCGCAGTGGCAGATGCTCGAGCATCCAGCCGACAAACTTAACTATCGCGACCTTCAAAGTCGTCCTAGAGCTGAGAGGCGCGCGAAAGTGCGCGTCGCTGGCGCCGTGCCTGAGTCCGAGTGCGCAACGAAGGAGTTGTGGAAGGTACGGGCTTTACAGCGATCACCCACACACGGCGGAATCTTCCAAATGCCGTCATCCACGTCAAAACCAACATCACCCACAGGACTGGCAGCAAGGTGGCGTTAGTCAAAAGTGCCACGCCGAGCAAAATCATTCGCTCGGCGCGCTCCATGAGCCCGCCCTTAGCGGCGAGGCCAAGGGACTCAGCCTTGGATCGTTGATAGGAGATCATGAAACTCGCAGTAAGAATTGCGAACGGCAAAAGGACCATCTCGCCGTGATGATGAGAAATCAGAACGAACGCGACGCCGCCCATGAACGCGGCATCCGAAACCCGGTCAACTACCGAGTCGAAAAAACTCCCGCGCTGCGAACTACGTTGCGAAGCCTTCGCTACTGCGCCATCCAGCAGATCGTGAATTCCCGTCAAGGTGAGGAGAACAATTGCTTGCCAGTGCATGCCCGCTCCGATAGCGAACATGGTTCCGAAGGAAAAAAGCAATCCCGAAAGAGTCAATACGTCCGCAGAAAATCCAACCTTGACGAGACTGCGACCAACCGGCGCGATGATGGCGTCTGCAGATGTACGAAACTTGCCGTCAAACATTGTTCCTCCGAGCGCTCACCCAAAGCCTACCGAAGTGAACTTTAAGCAAGCTGTTCATAGACCTTGCTCCATGTCGACTCTAGGGACTCCGGTAAAACACGCGTCTCGCCAATACTGGTCATGAAGTTGGTATCACCGCTCCACCTTGGCAGTGCGTGGGCGTGCAGGTGTTTGGGAATACCAGCTCCGGCCGCCTTACCGAGGTTCAACCCCACGTTCATGCCGTCTGCGCCGTACGCCTTTTCCAAGGCGACAACGACGGTACGAAGCAATTCAGTAAAGTCCCGATATTCCAGGTCGCTCATATCACCAAGATCTGCCAGGTGTCGTTGCGGGAGTACAAGAAGGTGGCCCGAACCGTAGGGAAACGCATTGAGAACACAAAACGAATATTCAGTCTTCGCGAGGACACCGGAGTCACTTGAGGGAGCACAAGTAGCTAACGCGCAGAAGACACACTCCCCTTCGCTTTTGGCATTGGCCTTTGCCTCATTACTCGACACGTAGCTCTCGCGCCACGCCGCCGAGAACCGCTCAAGCGCCATGAAGCTCAGGTGAGCCGTGACTGGCCACTTCGGCCACCACGCGTTCGATAAACCCGTCGAGTGAAACACCACGCTCGGGGTCATTGCTACCTCGAGCATTAACGCCAACGGTGCGAGAACTCACGTCCTCATCCCCAACCACCAAGATGTAGGGGATCTTCTCCTGTTTAGCGTTTCGGATTCTTCCGCCGAGAGGTTCGTTGGCGTAATCAATTGATGCACGAATTCCTCGCGCCTTGAGCGCAGAGACGATCTCGAAGGCGTATTCATCGTGATCATTACGGACGCCCAGCACGCGAACCTGTTCGGGGTTCAACCACGTGGGGAGATTTCCCGCGTAGTGCTCAATCAAAATGGCCATGAAGCGTTCAACTGAACCAAAGAGGGCTCGGTGAATCATGATGGGGCGTGTGCGGTCATTCGAAGTCGCCACGTATTCGAGCTCAAAACGTTGCGGCAACTGGAAGTCCAATTGAATGGTCGACATCTGGTGGGTTCGACCAATGGCGTCGCGCGCCTGGACCGAGATCTTTGGTCCGTAAAAGGCTCCGCCACCCGGGTCCATCACGAGCTCGAGGCCCGCTTCGTTAGCAACCTTGGCGAGTGTGCTCTCGGCCTCTTCCCACTCCTCGAGGGTGCCAACGGCCTTTTCCTCGGGCCTAGTGGAGAGCTCAAGGTAAAAGTCGTTGAGCCCAAAATCCCGAAGCAGGGACAACACAAAAGTCAACAGGCTGGTGAGCTCATCGCGCATCTGATCGCGTGTACAGAAGATGTGCGCATCGTCTTGGGTCATACCGCGAACACGAGTGAGACCGTGGACTACTCCAGACTTCTCGTAGCGGTAGACCGAACCAAACTCGAACATTCGAAGTGGCAGTTCGCGGAAACTTCGAGGGTTTGACTTGAAAATTAGAACATGGAACGGGCAGTTCATTGGCTTCAGGTAGTACTTCTGGCCCTCGTCGAGTTCCATTGGCGGGTACATACCATCGGCGTACCAATCCAAGTGTCCCGAACGCTCAAAGAGTTCGGACTTGGTGATGTGTGGCGTGTAGACGAACTCATAACCCGCGGCCTCGTGGCGTTGACGCGAGTACTCCTCCATCACGCGGCGCATTGTTCCGCCCTTAGGGTGAAATACCGCCAAGCCTGGTCCGAGTTCACTCGGGAAGGAAAAGAGGTCGAGTTCACGACCGAGTTTGCGGTGATCACGGGCGATTGCTTGCTCTAACTGCTCAAGATGCGCCGCGAGAGCCTTTTCGCTTTCCCACGCAGTTCCGTAGATGCGCTGGAGCATTGGATTCTTTTCGCTGCCTCGCCAATACGCGCCGGCTACCCGCATCAACTTGAAGTGTCCTAAGCGGGAGGTGCGAGGCACGTGGGGACCGCGACATAAGTCAACGAAGTTTGGATTGTTCGAATAGGCCGAGACGACAGAGCTATTCCCTGCCTCCATTTGGTCCTCTTCGCTGCCACCGGCTTGCACCGCCTTGATGATCTCGACCTTGAAGGGTTGTGACTTAAAGAGTTCTAGCCCTTCGGCAAAGGTGTGTTCGCTACGCGTGAATGGTTGATCTTCGGCGACAATCTTGCGCATTTCCTCTTCGATGCGAGGAAGGTCGTCATCGGAAAAAGAAGCGTTGTTGGGCAACTCGAAGTCATAGTAAAAACCGTCTTTAATTGCCGGTCCAATCGCGAAGTGAGCTCCGGGCCACAGCCGCGTCACCGCTTGTGCCAAGACGTGGGCGGTCGAGTGGCGAAGTACGTCGCGACCCTCTTCGCTGGCGGGCGTGACAATAGAAACAGCAGCCCCAGACTCCAATGGCCGATTCAGGTCCGTTAGCTGACCATCAACTACCGCGGCCAAGGCATCTTTGGCTAAGCGCGCACCAATCGCGCTGGCCAAGTCGAGTGAAGTCGAGCCCGATTCCAGGGTCCTCTGCGAGCCATCTGGGAGGGTAACTACTACTTCACTCATACACGCCTTTCTTTGCTCTACAGCGTAATGCCCAGCAAGGTTGCGGCCGGGCCAACGTCAAATCCCTTATGGGCTGCGTCATCAATCGCGTTCAACGCACCCGGGGTGTTGAGGTCGTCGTCAAGCGCTGCGCGCACATCTTCAATCACCGAAGAATCACGTCCGCCGATGCTCGTTGAACGCCACGTTGATAATCGCGACACTGCGCGGGTTAGCAATTCATCTCGCCACTCCCAGTCGTGACGATAGTGCTGGCCGAGTAACGCCAAACGAACCGCCGTAGGTTCTGCTCGGTTGGCCAGCTGCTCAACAAAGACCAGGTTGCCCAAAGACTTGCTCATTTTCGTGCCGTCGAGACCTACCAGCCCAACGTGCATCCAGAACTTCACGAAGGGCTTACCCGTGGCGACCTCACTCTGGGCGGCTTCGCATTCGTGGTGGGGGTAGGCCAAATCACGCCCACCGCCGTGGACATCCAGAGTTGGGCCAAGGTCTCGCATTGCTAAGGCGGAGCACTCAATGTGCCAACCGGGTCGTCCCGCTCCATAGCGTGATTCCCACGCGGGCTCATCTTCAAGCGAAGGTTGCCAGAGGACGAAGTCCAGCGGGTCTCGCTTTCTTGGGTCGGTGGGGTTGCCCCCGTGAATTGCCGCGAGCTCGATCATCGATTCTCTGGACTCATGGCTCACTTGACCTAGCCGGGGGAACTTCGAAACCTCGTAATAAACCCATCCATCAACCTCGTAGGCCACGCCCGCATCGAAGAGTTGACCAATCAAGGTAAGGATTTCCGAGATGGCACCGGTAGCGCGTGGCTCCTTATAAACAGGCAAAAGATTGATCAACGCCATGTCTCGATCGAATTTGGCCATCTCTTGTGCGGCTAAGTCAAGGTAGTGAACACCGAGTTCGCGAGCCTTGCGCAACATGTCATCGTCAACGTCCGTAACGTTGCGCACCAGACGGGTCTCGTGCCCAGCGTCGCGCAACCTACGCTGCAACACATCAAACGACAAGTAAACAAAAGCGTGTCCCAGGTGCGCGGCATCGTAGGGTGTGATTCCACAGCTGTACATCGACACATGTGGACCGGGTTCGAGTTCAAAGACTCCTCGACGCGCGGTGTCATACAAACGCATTATCGAGCGAGGCCTTCCAACTTAACGTAGCTGTGCGCCTTGTTGCGAATATTCACCGAAATACAAACCGACGTGAACGCTTCAATGGTTCCCGCTAGCGCCAACGAACCAGCCTCGATTGCGTGAAGGCCAGGCATGGCCGAAACCATTGTCGCGACTTCGGCCATTGCGTCGTTGTCATTGGCTGACAAGATCACGTCGGCGTTAATTCCTGAGTCGAGGTCTTCCATCTGCGCCGCGGGCAAGTGGTTGAAAGCAGTGACGATCTTGGAGGTGGGAAGTACCGCCGCAATCTCCTGCGCGCAAGAACCGGCGGCCGGAAATACAGGACGCATCTCTCGTCCCTCTTTTTGCATGGCGTTCACCATCGAAACCACGATTTTGTTTTCTACCGAACTAGCCACATCGCGAAGGGTCTCAAGTGTGGACTCCCATGGTGTGGCGACGATTACGACATCACACTTCGCCGCATCAGCATTCGAGACTCCGTGAACCTTTCCGGTGCCCCGTGGCTCCAAACGACTCGCGACTTCGAAGGCGCGTTCGGCATCCCTCGAGCCAATGGCTACTTCGTAACCGGCGCAAGCCAAACGAATAGCAACGCCGCGTCCCGCAGGACCGGTTCCACCAAGAATTCCAACTGTTGTCATGTGCCCTCAATTACTGGATTATGAGAACTACGCTACTAACCATGGGATTGCTAACGAACCACAAAATTCTCGTCACCGGCGTTCTGACCGATGACTCCATTGCCTTTGGTATTGCCCAACGGGCCATAGAAGAGGGTGCCGAGGTCATTTTGTCGGGTGCCGGACGCGGCCTAAACCTCACTAAGCGCATTGCCAAGAAGCTTGGTGACTCCGTTGGCGAGGTCCTGGAGATGGACGTTACCGAACCTGCTCAGATCGAAGCGGCCGTCAAGGCCGTTGAAGAACGTTTTGGACGCCTCGATGGTCTCGTGCACGCCATTGGCTTCGCTCCGCAGAGCTGCCTGGGCTCGGGTATGTTCGTTGCGCCCTTTGATGACGTCAAGGTCGCTATGCAAATCTCGACCTACTCGCTCGCAGCGCTCGTCGGGGCCTTCAGGCCACTTCTGGTTAAGAGCACCGCTCTCGGCGGCGCCTCCGTTATCGCCCTCGACTTCGACGGTTCGCGCGCCTACCCCATGTACGACTGGATGGGCGTGATGAAGGCTGGACTCGAGTCTTTGGGTCGCTACCTAGCCTTTGAGGTTGGCCCCGACAAGATTCGCGTGAACATGATCGCCGCGGGACCAATTAGAACGATGGCCGCAAAATCAATCCCCGGCTTCCAAAACTTCGAAGACACTTGGGCTGACCGAGCACCGCTGGGTTGGGACGTTAACGACTCGAGTTCGGTCGCCGATACCTCGATTGCCTACCTGTCTCCGCTACTTCGCGGAACAACTGGCGGGATTGTCCACGTTGATGGTGGACATCACGCCGTTGGCTAATACATCTCGTCGTCAGTTGCCGACTGATTGATGTGACGATTTTCTTCGACCTCTTCGGGCGCTAGAAAATCGGGCATGTCCCAAATCTTTACAATCATGTGGTTCTCGGGCTTTTCGCGAAGGACCTCGAGTACGGCTCGGCGCACCATTTCCACCGTCACAATGAGCTCGGATGCCCCAAGGCTCTCGCGGCGATAGTTCGGGTGAAATTGTTCGGAGATCGGTGGCTCAAAGCCAATTGCTACGAGCGCCGCTTCGTCATCGTCGCTCAAGGCAATCGCCTCTCCAATGTTCAAATTAGAGATGACTTCGGCCGAAAGTAGCCCTTCGGGCTCGACCCAGAATTGAACGTAGCGACAATCGTCAAACTCGGCAATACAAACCAGGCGGCGCTCGTCGACGGTCATTGAACCAAGCAATTGCGGCAAATTCTCCAAAAACTCCCCTACTGAGGTGTCTCGGTAATTTTCATATCCAGTTAGCTCTACATATCTCATATGACCAAGATACGTAGCGGGTGTGACATCACAGCCCTAGAGCACTCCCCGCAACCAGCAGACCCAGAGTGGTCATGACACACGCCCCCACCACGCGCATAGTGATCAATCGCTTGGGATCTGCGCTTAACCACTCTCGAGCGGTGCCGGCGATAAAACCCCAAGTCCCGTCGGAGATAAAAGCCATTACCGAGAACACCGTGCCGTAGAGCAGCAGTTGAGCGGTTACGTGGCCCCGCGAACGATCCACGAAATGGGGGAACACTGCCGTGAAGAAAATCAAACTCTTTGGATTGAGCACCCCAACGACGAAGCCCTGCTTGATCGTAACTAAGACACGGGGGCGCGAACCGACTTGACTCACCATGGCATTGGCGTGAGAGCGACGGTGTCGGAATGCATCGATTCCGAGGTAGACCAAGTAACTGCCGCCCGCGAGCTGCAAGAGCGTGGCCGCCAACGCCGAATGGGAAATCAGTGGCCCCAAGCCCACCGCGACCAAAATTGCGAGCAGGTAGGTACCCAGGGTGTTTCCTAAAGTCGTGAGTACCGCGGTAGCTCTCCCCCACGCAATGCCGCGCGCAACCGTAAAGAGCACGCTCGGCCCAGGCACGATGATGATGATTGCCGAAGCGACGAAGAAGGCAACAAGATTCTGCGACGAAACCATACCCGCTAGCCTTCCACCAACTCCGAGACAACGCTAAGCGAAGCGCCAATGCTGTAACCAATCATTGCGCCAAAGACCGCCGTGCCAAGTCCCACCGTTCCGCCCAGTAACCAGCCAATGAACAAGACCGTTCCCTCAATTGAAAGTCGCACATACACAACCGAAATATTGAAACGACGATGAAGCGACGTCATCAATCCATCACGTGGCCCAGGACCAAGTCCCGTTGTTAAATACAGCGCCGAACCCACCCCGATCACTGCGATCCCAGAGACTACATATGCCCAGCGAATCCAAAGGCAACTCGACACGGGCAAAATTGCGACTGACACGTTGAGCATTTCAGCAATAATGAGCAGATTGGAGATGGTCCCCAGTCCTGGCTTTTCACGTAGCGGAATCCATAAAAGCATTACCGCACAAGAGATCAGCCCAGTGGCGGTACCTACGGAAACCCCCAAATGATTGCCTAAACCCTCGGCGAAGACTGTCCAAGGGCTGGCCCCGAGATGAGATTGGACCAAAAGGCCCTCGCCAAACCCAAACAGGGAGAGGCCCACAACAAGTGGAAGCACCATTCTGGGTCGCAACTGCCACGTTGACGTTGCTCGCCACGGTGTTGTTGGAATTGAATGTTTCAGTTTCAATTTCAAGAGTGTGCCTCATCCGTGAAACAAAAAACCCGCCACGCCCCATAGGAGCGTGGCGGGCAATTACAAAACTATTAACGCTTTGAAGTCTTCTTAACAGCCTTCTTAGCGACCTTCTTTGCAGGAGCCTTCTTGGCAACCTTCTTAGCGGCCGACTTCTTGGCTGGAGCCTTCTTGGCAGCAGACTTCTTGGCAGCAGACTTCTTTGCAGGAGCCTTCTTGGCAACCTTCTTAGCGGCCGACTTCTTTGCAGGAGCCTTCTTCTTCGCTGGCATCAAGTCTTCAGCCCAGTTCTCCAAAAGGTTCTCAGTGTGAGCAAGCTTGCTTGCCAACTCGTCCTTTTCTTGACGCTTAACCTGCGACTTCGAAGCGTTGTTGACATTCTTCTCGCCGCCAATGTAAGCGACAACACCCAAGACAACGAGGGCAATAAGTACTAGAACTGCGATTAGCATATTTCTCCAAATTATTGGGTCCCGACCGTAATTCGAGACTGGGAAAAGTGTAGTCAAACTGCAGACCACCCACGGCGATAGCGCTCTTTGAGAGTGGCTTAATCGTTTTCATCATGTTTCACCAGCAGAAACGAGTTGCTGATACTGACCCAGGGGAATGCGACGATCAGTACGGATGTCACACAGTAGATTGCTGCTAATCGGCGAGAATTCGAAGAAAAATCAGCCGTTTAGCGACTTCATTGAGGCTTCAGCGTAGCGATCTCCCGTGACCGCCTCCCGCGGAAAAGCCATCTCTATTGCCGCCAAGTCCTCGGCGCTGAGCTCAACTGAGCTGGCAGCAATATTGTCCCTCAACCATTTACGGCGCTTAGTTCCAGGAATAGGGACCACATCTGCACCTCTGGTGAGGACCCAAGCGAGTGCCAATTGGGCCACCGTAATCCCCTTAGTGCTGGCAATGGCTTCGAGCCGTTCAACCAACTCGAGATTCTTCGCTCCCGCTTCACCAGCAAAACGCGGATGGGCCTTGCGGTAGTCCGCGGCCCCGAGTACTTCACTGGCGGCGGACTTTCCTTCGATGACCTCGCGCATGGCCTTGGCCTCGTCGGTCAAGAACCCGCGCCCGAGTGGGCTGTAGGCAACAAACCCAATACCCAGCCGACGACATACTTCGAGTACCCCATCTTCTGGGTCTCGCGTCCACAGCGAGTACTCACTCTGGACTGCGGTCATTGGGTGAACCAGATGAGCCCGCTCGATTGTTGCGGGCGAGGCCTCCGAGATTCCGAGGTGACGAACCTTGCCGGCCTCGACTAACGACTTCATTGCTCCCCAGGTCTCTTCAATGGGAACGGTGCGGTCAACGCGGTGCTGGTAGTAGAGATCGATGTAGTCAACGCCGAGCCGCTTGAGCGACGCATCGCAAGCGGCTACTACGTACTCAGGCTCACCGTTGATGCGAATCATTGAACCGTCTTCGGCGCGCTGATTGCCAAACTTGGTGGCCAGGACCACCTCTTCGCGGCGTCCCTTTATGGCTTGTCCTACGAGGACCTCATTTTTGAATGGACCATACATGTCGGCGGTATCGAGGAAGTTAACTCCCTGGTCGAGCGCCTCGTTAATCGTGGCAATGGACTCTGTGTCGTTGGCCTCGCCATAGAAGTCACTCATACCCATACAACCGAGACCCTGCTCGGAAACTTCAAGACCTTGACCCAGCGTGCGCTTGTTCATGTTTTATCCCTTTACATAAATCCCTAGCCAGATACCTTCTGGATTTCTACGAGTGGGCGCTAGAGGACTCGAACCTCTGACCTCTGCCGTGTGAAGGCAGCGCTCTAACCAACTGAGCTAAGCGCCCTCGAGGCTATGAGGCTACCGCCGACAAATCCCGAACGCGAATGGCTCTCAGGGTAGCCTTAGACGGAGGGATTCCCCCTCGGTAAGTAGGAAAAGAGTTGAGAATGGCTACAAGAAGGGTTTCGGTCGCGCCACGCGAAGCTGTCGTCGGAGTCGACCCCCTCGAGCGGAAAATCACCCTCTTCGGGGTAGGTATCGCTTATGTCATGTCCCTGGGATCGGTCTATGGGTGGGTCAAGAACTCCCCCAACCTCTTGACCGCCAAAAAAGTCGCGCATCAAGCCTGTGCCGCGGGCTACCACCAAGTAGCCAGTCTCTGTGAAAAGTCAATTCCGGGCTCTAGGGCCGATTGGGCGCTCCAGTTTGGGTACATCTTTGTTTGCGCAACCCTGATGCTCATTTTTGCCCTCCGCCGAAGCCGGACCGGGATCATCTTCGCCTCCCTCATGTTGGGTCTGCGACTTGGCATCGCCGGAATTGTGTTTTTGTACGTTGGTGTTTGGCTTTTGATCCGTGCCTACCGACTCCAGAAGTACGGCGACCCCACCCTCTTTGGCTCAAGCCGCATTCAGCGTGAACTCAGCCAAGCTCGCCGCGCCGGCAAGGCCATCACG
>Ga0214166_1000744_pt1 | contig 15665 bp, 28 predicted proteins | sample TroBogepilimnion_27_FD_153005 | JGI IMG/M metagenome (GOLD analysis project Ga0214166, IMG submission 153005) | Freshwater microbial communities from Trout Bog Lake, WI - Practice 18AUG2009 epilimnion v3 | ecosystem: Environmental > Aquatic > Freshwater > Lake > Epilimnion/Euphotic zone ...
TAAGAACTTAGGCATAACAAATGCTCAGATAGCTAACAGCACTATTGACTTAACAGCTAAGGTTACTAACGCTTTGCCAATAGCCAACGGAGGTACTAACATAACGACCTATACCACAGGAGATATACTTTATGCTTCAGCAACAAACGTATTAAGTAAACTCGGCATTGGCTCAACAGGTCAGGTATTAGGAATAAGCGCAGGAGTACCTTCTTGGGTAAGTGCTTCTGGTTCTTCATGGTCTTTGACAGGTAACTCAGGAACCACAGCAGGAACTAATTTTGTAGGTACAACAGACTCGGCAGGGTTGATGTTTAAAACCAACTCTATACAGTCAGGTTATATAAATGGCAATAACGTTTCTCTAGGGCAATATTCAGCAGCTTCAAACTCTTCTGGTGCTAATAACACAGCTATTGGATATTATGCCTTAAATTCAAATTCTACATCATCCTATAACGTGATGGTAGGAGCATCGGCAGGTCAAAACGTAACAGGAGCAGGTAATGTTGGTATTGGATATAAGACCTTTTACAATATAGTATCTTCAGGCTCAAATAATATTGCAATCGGTAATCAAGCTGGTGAGTTTACTAGCGGAAGTGGAAACATTAACATCGGCTCGTATTCTTTTGTAGGTCAGACAGGCAATTACAACATAGGCATAGGTAACTATGCAAATCTTGTTACAGGAGCGGCAACCGGAACCACATTATTAGGAGGTTATTCAGGCTATCCAGCAGGAAACATAACAGGTAATTACAATACCTTAATAGGCTATAATGTAGCATCTACAAACCTATCTACAGGTACAAATAACATATTCATAGGACCTAACACAGATGCCTCGGTAGGAAATGGAACTATAACTAACTCAATCATTTTGGGTTATGGAACAACGGTGGGAACGTCTAACACCACTATCATAGGTAACACATCTACTACTCAGTTTCAGTTTTATGGTGCCTTGATGCCCTATTACTCTAGTGCTTTTAATGCAGGAACATCTGGAAACGTTTTAGTGAGCCAAGGTGCAGGGGTTGCTCCACAATGGTCAAGCACACCAAATCCTAACTTAACTTCAATTGTATTGCTTGGTTCAACAATTAAGGCTATGCCTATAGGCATCACACCTCCTATGGTTAACGGAACATTGACCATGTCCGCTGGTAACGCCTACATTATAGGAGTTTATTTACCAACGGCAACGACATTGACAGGCGTCAAATATAATTGCTATCAACAAGCGACAGGAACGACGTCGAGCGCGTTTTGTGGCGTCGCTCTTTATTCGTATTCAGGCGGAACATTGACTTTACAAGCGTATTCAACGAGTTCAACAAGTTGGGTTGCAAATAGCGGAAACCAATCAATAACATTTGGAGGTTCAAACAACTATTCTTCATCATCAGCACCAGCTGGAATTTATTATATCGCATTTTTTTATCCGACGAACGGAACGACAGCGTATAGAATTTCGACAGCAGGAAGTTCACCTTATAATACAGGAATGCAATTATTAGACTTTACAAATAATTCTTTTTTAGAGGGAAAGTTATCTACATTTAGCGGTTCAACACCGCCGTCGTCAGTAACTTCCGCAACAACTGGATTTTCTTCTACAACAAACGGAATTTGGGCAACCCTTTATTAAACATTAACTAACTAATAAAACCAAAAAACAAAATGGCTTACGCAACAAAATCAATCGGGTTAGAACCGGTAACAGAAATGCCTTTACAGGTTAACTTCTATCAGTTTCATGGGGATGACAAAGCAGGAATCCTTGTTGTAGCATACGAGATAGTTAGGTTAGCCCCTAATGGAGCTATTGTCGATGTAGTTAAATCTGGCAACTATGTAAGGCAGGACAAACCAGCCGTTTACTATCAGCCAGGTGATGTAATAACACCAGCAGAATACTATAAGGCAGGAGACCAATATACTCAGATGAATCAACAAGGCACCACAGTAACCTTGACGGCTATTGGAGGTGAGTTGAAGGCCCCAGCAGTCATTGCTACCGGTACGGAGGTTAAGACACCTGCCGACCCAGCCTACACCAATTTTAAGGCTTCTAGTGAAGGCCAAGCCTTGTTGGCTCTATTAGTCAATGACGTTAACCTGGTGCAATCCTTGGGCACTATTGATACAGATTTAGCCCAAAAATAAAAACTAAGAACTATGCTAAAGATAATTCAAACGACAAAGGCCCTATTGACTAGGTTCAATACGGACCACCCAGGGTTTAAGGGATTAGTTATTAACTTGCTTCTGGCTATAGTGGCCAAGGTGCTTAGTTTAGTACTAACACCCATCTCCATCGCCTATGCTGTTATAAGGGTAGTAGTTTTTGCCCCTAGAGGAACCAAGATAGCCTTACTAAGTCAATACTTCTTAGATATGGCTATCATGATTGATATGACAGGAAACAGCACATGCAGGTACTTTTTTAATGATATTTTGATTAAACCCAATGGTTATCAGTTTGGTAAGGATGTAGAGACAATAAGTAGTGTATTAGGTAAGAACTATGAGGCCAATACCTTGCTATTCATGGGCAAAGGAGTCTCTAACACACTAGATGATATTGAAAAGAACCATGTTATAAAAAGCATTAACGACAATCCTGAGCAATATTAATTAAATAAAATAGGCTTATTCTAATGGTGCCATATTGGTTAAAAACTGATATGGTACTTTTTTTTTAATATTTTTTTTCTTGGTATTAAGAAATTTGTACATTTGTATAACAACCAAACGAAAATTATATGAAAATCAAAGAAATTAAAGACCCGAAGATACAGCAGATGGCTGTAGCGGATGCAGCTAGGTACTATGGTCCTTATATCATGGACTTAAAGTCAATACTAAATTTAGACCTTGCGGAGTTTAGTGCCAACAAAACGCTTTCAATGGATAGGCAAATTCTTTATAGGACTTATTCTAAAGGCCTACATACTTCATACACCGACAAAGGACTTTTTTATAAGATTAAGCCATATAACCTACTTGATACTCTTAACTGGCCTTTTACTATATTTGTCTTTTTTAGGAGGGATAAGATTTATGAATTGCTTCAGCCTAGTATAACAGACAGCCCATGCTTTCTTGACGAATATGGGAATCGTAATTGCTATGGCAAACAGAACCCTAATTTTTTCGTTTTGGCTACCAACGAAGAAGTTTATACGGAGATTTGTAAAAAACAAATAGAGTCTCAATCCGCTAAATATATAAAGCATATAGAAGCCTCTACCGGACAGGAAATGACTTTTCCAAACGGAGTTGTATTTCAAGGTAACTACGAACAGGACTCAACAAAGGTAAATCCTTCACCTACAAAGATGTATAGCAGGACTGAGGTCATTGGCCTTATGTTACTTGCTCAGATTAAACACAATGACAGCATTGAAACAATGCTAGGGGATTTCGATGAGTATAAAGCAAAGAAGGAGGCTAACAATGGCTAAAATAAAGCTAAAAATACGTACCGCAAATCTTCATAAATCATTCGTTAGAGATATTTGGGGCAATGTTACAAATATTTATTGGAACAATATGATTAAGGAAGAAATTCTAAAATTAGAAAAGGAGATTAATAATGAAAATTAAGATAGCATCTCATGATGGTATTCATCAGTATGATGAAGTTTTGTTAGATGAAACAAAATCAAAAATTTAAAACAAATGGAAATTAAACCAACGTATGTTAACTTTTCACAAGCACTATTGCTTAAGGAGAAAGGATTTGATGTAAGATTAAAAAAGGTTTACAATATCCTAGGTGAATTATGGGATAGTCACTATCAATATATGGAAAACTCTAATCCTGACTGCGGAGCGGTTTGTGTTGCACCAGAGCAATGGGTTGTAGTTGAATGGTTTAGATTAAAACATGGCATTTGGATTAATATTGTTTGTGATTATTTTGGAAAAAACTGGTATGTTGAATTAAGAGTTTCTTCTGAGGAAATTTGGAGTAACGTTAATAAAAGACGTGACGTATTATTAGGAAGTAGCATATTTCTTCATAAAGCTTCTTCGCCTCAAGAAGCCACATCATCAGCAATAGATTATGTATTAACTAATTTAATTTGAGAAACAATGGATAAAAAGTGTGAAACTTGCAAATTTGAAAAAGAATCGCCTGTTTATGAACCTTGCTTGTCTTGCATTGAATCAGAGGGGTTAGATTTTTATGAATATGAGCATAAAGAGTATGAATTTGAACCACCCACGCATTACCTACACAAGGGAGGAGTTAGAAAAATGTTTAATAGATTTTGTGATAGTATTAAAGACTATGAACATGAAAGTAAAAATTTAACAGGTTTTGATGAAAGAGAATCTGTAGAATTTGTGAAAATATTTTTAGAAAAGGAGGCGAACAATGGATAAATACATTAGTTGCTTGAACTGCAAGTTCGATGATGTTGATTTGGTACTAGAGCCTTGTAATAGATGTATATTTAATCCTTTGGATACCAATTACCTATGCCTATGGCAACCAAAGGAACCATTATACACCAGGACTGAAGTTCTGGAATTGATGGGCAATGCAGCACTTGATGTTGCAAGAATTAAATACCTGCCCAAGATTAGAAGCCATAAAGATATATTAGATGAATTTGATAAAGTTAAAAACGAACAATAATGGCAACCTGTAATACTTGTAAGTTTAGAGACGTAAACGGTGGTAATGAACCATGCAAAAGTTGCGTAGGTGACGATGGTAGTGTAAATAACTACCAACAAGCCATAGATGACAGAATACACCTTCTTTACGATTCGGTTAACTTAACTATTGATGAACTTAAAAACATGAAGAAATGAGTAAGGTAATCACATTCAGCACCTTTTTTCCTGCATATATCCAACATAGACTTATGAAAACAAACTTTGAGGAAAAGATACTCAGCGGAGAAAAGAAACACACAATAAGGGCAGGAAATAGGTGGAAGGTTGGGGACAAATTTAGTCCTCGTGTTTGGACTGGTAAACCTTACCATTCACCCCAAAAGATAATTTGCGATGATTTGACCATCTGTAAGATTTATGAGTTTAAAATATTGGAGGGAAGATTATTTTTAATTAATAACTGTACTGAACTGTATGTGGATAAAGACCTAATTACTAAAATAGCCCAAAATGACGGATTAACATTAACTCAATTCGATGATTGGTTTAAAGGTGGCAGGAAAGATTTCGAAGGGCAGATTATTTGTTGGGACCCGACTTTGGAATATTATTAAATAAAGAAAAATTAAACAATAAATAAATAACAAAAAAAACTAGAAATGGAAATGAAAGAATTAAACCCACAAATTAAATTAGTTATTGCATTTTTAATATTAATCTTGACTTCATTTGTTGGAGATTACCTCCATACTTTTTTAGGGGATTGGTACTGCAACGGAGGTAGAGCAGATTACTATGACCATATTTGGCATTATAGTGGTTGCCTATATTTAAATGCTAGCCACGAGCCAACTTGGCACTATGGATTTCGCCATTGGGTGCTTATTGCAATGGGCTTTACCTTTTTTATCTGGAACATCCTTTTAATAAAAAAACATAAGTGATGGACGTACCTAACTTTAGAATACCTGGCACCCCTATTCCTAAAATACGAGAAGGAACTTATACTTATATTGAGATTAAAGGAACTGTACGGTTTGGTTATGAAACATGCGGTTATTACGGAAACTTAGAACTTGTATCTTATGGAGCTGAGCATCCTGAGCATTCATATTTCGGAAAATCTTATATCCGGGTACAACAACCATTTTATAAAGGAAATTTCTTTAGCCTTATTGATGAAGCAGACCTAATTAAACTATGGATTATGGAAAACGATTTAGAGCATAAGGTATTAAATAAAAAGAAGGAGTACCCCAATTATGTAAAACAATTCTTAATAATCGTAGGGGTATATATAGCACCATTCGTATTAGGATTAGTTATTTTTAGAAACATTACAAATAGCCATCCTAGACCCAAAACATTAAGCCACACCGATTCATTGGAGGTAAGGATTAAGCAACTTGAACAAATAATTAGTAAACAACAATAAAACATCCCTCTATGCAATACCAACGAATTAACCTTTGGAGATTTTCCAAAGACGTAAAAGACGTTACACCTAAGAAGATTGAGTTTAAGTTCTTCATGGCACATGGACCTACCGTAGGGTGCGAGTTTCCTATATACGATAAGGTAGGGGAGGACTATTTGGTTTACGACCAGACAGAGCCAGTAACGGAAATATTACCTGGAGGATTTTTTTTAACAAAAAATAATAGGTATAAGATAGAATTATTGTAGATTTACCAAACGAAAATTATAAGCCAAATGGAAAAGAGAGAAATAGAGTTAGAGTCCTGCATAATGGCAGCCTTGTTCAAAGCAACTATAGAGCAGACCACTATGTTAACCGGACACCTTAAGCAACGCCCAAAGCAACTGTTTGTTCAATGGCAGAAGCTAGGATTTCAGCTGTTGGAAGAGATGGAAAAGAACAGCATCACCGATGAGGAAACGCTATCTAAGCTGGCCGATATGTACCATGCTATTGATAACAAGATTCGTAAGGACAATCAATCTTACCTAAAATCATAATCATGGAATACGCACTAGAAATACTTACTGAGAGACTGGCTAGGCTTGATGAGAGTTCTTTTAAGCTATTGTTACAGACAGTCAACCCAAACGACCCTGAGTACCTTAAACAGGTTAACCAGAGGATTGACCTTGACGATGCCATATTATTAATAAAAACCCACTTAAAAGCAAAATAAAGCTATGAAAATTAGAGATATTAAAGACCCTAGAATACAGCAGATGGCTATTATTAATGCCATTAACGAAAATCCTGAGTTACATTTAGAACATATTATGAACTATCTTTTAAAGAACGCATTTATATGGGCCAAAGCACCTCAAGGAAGTCGTTTTTGGCAAAGTGTTAGTGAAATGAAGCCATTTAAATACTCGGAATTTGGCCTATTTTTTAAATCAACGCAAGGTATATTTAAGCAACAAGTTGACGAGCTTGAATTTAGATGCGCCAACGACCTTGCAACACCAGAAGAAGTTTATAACCACTTAAAACAAGAAGATATGAGTAACCCTACTTATGGTAAAAACACCATATATACACAAGAAGAAGCAAAAGTACAAAAAGACACCTCTACTTTACAAGAGCCACAAGAACGTGAAAATACAAGACCTTTACTTAACGGTGCTCTAGATAAAATCATAATACTTGAAGAAGAAAAGAAAGATTTAACTTCAAAATTAGATAACATTAATGACATGATGTCTTTTTCTAATAAAGGTTTTCAAAGTAAAATCAAAGAACTTGCAGCACAAAACGATAAGCTAAACAAACTGGTGGATGAGATTGAAGAAGAGTTAACTAAGAGAGCTGGTAATGTTTTTTATCCTCAGATAGATTTAATTGAATTAATCCATAACTACCGCAACCCATCCCTAGTAGGCACTACCCAAACGGTTGAGATTGATGGCAAGAAGTATGAGGTAACAGTTAACCAACAAATCCAATAAAACATGAAAGAACTATTGATTAAATTAATTAAAGAAAATAAAAATAACTAAAAATAAAAATTATGGAAAAACAAATTAAAAGATTTATGTTACAATTAGTTAACGAGGATGGAACTATTGATATTAAGATTCAAGGAGTTACGCCCAAGTTCGTTCTAGGATTAGTTAACGATGATGATACGGTAGAACTTAAGATGCAAGGCATGTTGCCTATAGAAGCCCTAGGATTTCTAAGATTCTATGAAAAAAAGCTATGGCTAGATATTACCAGACACAATGAGAAGTTAATTAGTGAAAAAAACAAAAAGGAACAAGATGACCAAGAAACTGTACGATAGGATTATTGAGGAAAGAAAAAAGGGTTACGTAATCCTTGCTACCTCAGAAGGCTTAGTCCTAGCCAACCTGAAGGCATTAGCTAACCAACCGGTAGAGGGATTGCTCTATGACCTTAATAGGACTGAGGTAGGAACACTAGCACTTATGGAACATGACCCTAAATGGGTTAATGACTATGCCGTAGCCCAGGTTATAAGGGAGTTAAAAAGGCAACTAGAAGAACGCAGATTCTCGCTTGATGATGTATTAACATTAATCCAACATGCAGACAACTCAGGCTGCCCTGACATTGAATGGTATAAAGAGGTTGTTGAAAGGTTTGAAAAAGACCGCCACACAGGTATTCAAATCACTAAAAATCAAAACAATGACAGACCTTAATTCAGCTGAGCTATGGAACGACTTTAAAGAGTTAGAGTCAGTTCTAAAAGAACGAATAGAGTTTATAGGGTATTTGAAAAAGGTAAAAGACCACCCTATGGAGCAGGAGATTAACCAAGCCTATGAGGTATTTGAACTAGGGCTTAAGCACCTTATTAAGTTAAGGGAGTTGCACAATTCATCTGTTAAATTAGATTTCAATAGTCCGAGAGATAATTTCCAGGCATGCGCTCAGGCTCATAAGGCTTTTCAATTTCTAAGAGATACGGTCCATCTGTACATATTTAAGGTAATTAACCATAACGAGATTGAGCTTCAGACCTTGACAGATTTTCAGTTAAACAACTATGACAAAAAATTTGACTTCAGCAGGCAGATTCAGGTCATTAGTGACTACAAGGCTAGATTACAAAAGGCAATAGTAGAGATTTCGAACTACAACAAGTATTTTCATTCAAACTTACAAATAGGTTAAACTACAATAAACTATTCGGAAGAACACAAGAATTTCTATTGCTCAGGAATAGCACATGGAGTTTTTTTAATTATTGAAAAACTTAAAAACCAAAATAAATGAAAAAAGTAAAGAGTTACCAAAAGAGGCCATTAACAATCCAGGCTATTCAGTTTGATGAAAATAATGGTCAACAGATAGAGGATTGGATTAACAGCCAATCAGAAGGAGCCGCTAGTTTCCATATAAGTATATCATCCACTATTGGAAGCGAGGTTATAACTAGACTAATATTTATGGTAACGATATATTTGGATGTACCAATTAATTGACTTATATTTGTGTTGTATCTAAAACACAAAGCTATGAAAAACCTAACAACAACCTTTAGTTCCTTCGCACAAATGTTAGAGTTATTGCCTACAGACAAGGCTTGCAGAGAATTTTTAGAGCAATTGCGTTGGAACGGTGAACCTGTTTGTCCTCATTGCGGAAGTGCAAATAAAGAACACTATGAATTGAAAACAAAAGGTGAATTTAAAGGTTTGCGTAAATGTAAAGATTGTAGAGAGCGTTTCACAGTAACAGTTAAAACAATGTTTGAAGGTTCACATATTTCTTTACGTAAATGGTTTATCGCTATCTATATTTTTTCATCTCATAAAAAAGGTATCAGTTCACACCAGTTAGCAAGGGATTTAGGTATCACACAAAAAAGTGCATGGTTCGTACTTGGTAGGTTACGTAATTCTTTCAAAGTAAAAACAAAAGTAAAGTTCACAGCACCCACACAGGCTGACGAAACTTTTGTTGGAGGTAAAAACAAAAACAGGCACGCTCATAAAAAAGTAGAAGATAGTCAAGGTAGAAGTTGCAAAGATAAAACACCAGTATTCGGATTGTTGAGCGCAGGACAAGTAAATACAGCCGTTGTAGCGAATACAAAAGCGGAAACACTAAAGCCTATCATTCACGCAATGGTAGAACAGGGTGCAATATTAGTTACAGATGAATGGACTGCATACAAAGGGCTTAATTCAAACTATCAGCACGAAGTTTTAAAACACAATGAAAAGCAGTATGTTAATAATTCGTTTCATACAAATTCCATAGAGGGATTTTGGAGTTTGCTAAAGCGTGGTATCTTTGGGATATATCATTCAACAAGCCCAAAGCACTTGAATAAATATTGTGATGAATTTTCTTACAGGTACAACACACGTAGTTCTACCGATGGCAACAGGTTCATTTTGTCTTTGGTTAATGCGGAAGAAAGACTTACGTACAAAACACTTATTGGGAAATAATGGCTAACGAAAGAAAAACCGAAAAAATAGTTAGAGATGCGCTAACTAAACTTGGCTACTATAAAAAAGGAATTAAAGTATATGAGCAACAATGCGATAATCCTAAAATTGATAAATTATTAAAAAATGCTTCCAAGAAAGGAAACAATAAAGGGTATCCTGAATTTATTATTCAGTCGGAAAAATATAGCGACCTTATTATCGTAATTGAATGTAAGGCAGATGTCAAAAAACACGAATCCAAAACTGGTGATAAATATTCTGAATATTCCGTTGACGGGGTATTGCTTTATGCGTCATTTCTGTCTAAGGAGTTTGATGTTATCGCTATTGCGGTAAGCGGAGAAACAAAATCGGAATTAAAAATTACACAGTTTCTTAATTTAAAAAAAGATAACAAACCGTTCTTATTTGTTAAAAATGAAATTTTAGATTTTGACGGATATTATAACGCTTATATAAATGATGAAAGGAAGTTTAAACAGGATTACGAAAACTTATTAGCATATACAAAGGAATTAAATGACCAGCTTCACATAAAAAAAATAAAGGAATCGCAAAGGAGTTTATTGATTAGCGGGATTCTAATTGCATTGCAAGACAGAGCGTTTAAGGATAGCTATACAAAGCATACAAGGGCAAGAGATTTAGCGGAAGCAATTTTATTGACGATTAAAAATCAATTAAAGAACTCGAATATTCCTGCCGACAAAATAAGAAATTTAGAGGGGGCGTATTCATTTATCAGTACAAATAATACTATAACCACAAATAAAACATTCTTTGAAAATTTAATTTCAGATATTGATAATAGAGTAAATCTATTTATGAAGACACATAAATATTTTGATACACTCGGTCAATTCTATATTGAGTTTTTAAGATACGCTAATAATGACAAGGGGTTAGGAATTGTATTAACTCCTCCTCACATAACAGAATTGTTTACCGATTTAGCTGAATTAGATATAGACGATATAGTTTTAGATAATTGCGCAGGAACGTGTGGATATTTAATTAGCGGAATGAAAAGAATGATTCTTCTTGCGAATGGACAGCCAAAAATAATTGACAGGATAAAACAAAAACAAATAATTGGAATTGAATTTCAAGACGATATTTATACTCTCGCGGTATCAAATATGATTATTCATAATGACGGAAAAAGCAATATTATATTGGGAGATTGCTTTGAACCAAATACGATAAAAGAGATACGTACCAAATTCAAACCGACAGTTGGTTTTCTTAATCCTCCGTATGCAATAAAAAAGGAAGATATTGAAGAGTTTGCCTTTATATGGAATAATCTTGAAATGTTGCAAAAGGGCGGAAGGTGCATTGCAATTATCCCTATGAGCTGTGCATTGGCGCAAAGCGGTGAAATGTTAAGTTGGAAGCAAAAGATTTTACAACACCACACTTTAGATGCCGTAATGTCAATGCCAGACGAACTATTCCACAATTCAAAAGTTGGCGTTGTTACCTGTGTAATGATTTTTACAGCCCACGTTCAGCATCCAAAAGGAAAAAAAACTTGGTTCGGATATTGGAAGGATGACGGTTTTATTAAAGTGAAAAATAAAGGACGAGTAAATGGCAAAGAAAAATGGAATGAGATAAAAAAGAACTGGGTTAATGCGTATTTGAATAAAGAAGTTATCGCAGGACATAGCGTAATGAAAGAGGTTGGTGCAGAACACGAATGGTGCGCAGAGGCATATTTGGATACCGATTATTCCAATCTTAATGACCAAGACTTTATTTTAGAACTGAAAAAATACGCTTCGTTTAAAATTTTAAATCAATGATGGTAGATACTTCAAATTGGGCGAAATTCAAATACGAGGATATATTTGAAATTAAAAAAGGTAAACGTCTTACAAAAGAAGATTTTGTCGAAGGCAGTACGCCATTTATAGGCGCAATTGATTCTAAAAATGGATATAGAGATTTTATTGGGCAGGAGGCTATACACGAAAGCAATACAATTACGGTTAATTATAACGGTTCAGTTGGAGAAGCGTTTTATCAACCCATCCCATTTTGGGCAAGTGATGATGTGAATGTTTTATATCCAAAATTTAGTTTTAATAAATATATCGCAATGTTTATTATTCCCTTGATTAGAAAGGAAAAATATAGATTTAATTATGGCAGAAAGTGGGAATCAAATAGAATGAAAGAGTCTATTATTTTACTTCCAGTTACGAATAAAGGCGAAGTGGATATTTATTATATGGAGAATTACATAAAATCATTAAAAAATGTTGAAATAATTGAATCTAAGTTTAATGATAAAATTAAAAAATCAGTAATCAATAAAGATGTTCGGCTATCTACAAAAAAATGGAATTATTATTATTTTTCTGACCTTTTTGATATTGAGAAAGGAGAGCGATTAACTATATATGACAGATTAAAAGAAAGCGAAAACATACCACTATTAACGGCTACTGCTGAAAATAACGGAGTGGTAGATTATATATCCTTTTCGGAATATAAGGACACTAAAAAAACCTTTGAAAATAAAATAACAATAGATATGTTTTTTAATACATTTTATCATCCGTATAAATATTTTAGTGATGATAACGTACATACATTAATCCCCAAATTTAACTCTAACGAATTTGTATCATTGTTTTTCGTTGGCATTTTAAAAAAGTTGCAATACAAATATTCATTCGGAAGGCAAGCGAGGATACAAAGGATTACTAATGAAAAGATTTATCTGCCTTCAGGACATGATGAACCAGATTTTGAGTTTATGGAAAATTATATCAAATCATTGCCTTATTCCAGTTCACTATGAAACCTAAAAAACAAAAAGGCTTATCCGACACCGCCCTCATAAAAAAGTACGAAGGTGGTAAGATAGACCTGAAAAACGTATTGAAGCCTGCGTTAAAGAAACCTAAGCAGGTTGCTTAACAAAAGTGCAAAAATTGAATAGAATAAAGAATTTTAAACAAGTGGTACACTAAAATATATCGTTACCATATTTATAACTACCCTAGAAGGAGAAATGAGAGCGGATATAGGAGACTTCATCATAAGAGGTATAAAGGGAGAGTTCTACCCATGTAAGCCAGGTATATTTGAATCCTCGTACATAGAAATAGCTGAACAGGAAAGTCCTATAAGTCAATAAATTACGTTAGTTAGCGGCAATGAATCAGCATAATAAACTGGTTCATTGTCGTTTGAACAAAAAAATGTATATTTGCATTACAAGTATCAATTAACCTAAACAAATAAAGATGAAAACTATCAGAGTAACAGATGCGCTCGTTGCGTTAGCACAATTAAGGTCATTGGGTGAACAAAAGTACACCGACAATGATGGGAAAGTAGTGGGCTATAAAGCCGCAGTAGTATTTCCTGGCGATAAGATTAAAACAAGCTATTGGTTAGCTCGTTTGCAGGACAAACTAGAGTCCATTGAAAAGACTTACAACAAGCAGTTACAGGCTTTGTTCGAGCAGTACGGAACAGAGATTAAAGATAAAGATGATAAACCAGTCCTAGGCATGGATGGTAAACCACAGCTTCAAGTAGATTTCCAAGCCAACCCACAATTCTTAGAAGAACAAAAAGCATTGCAAGATGCTACCGAAGATGTTTCTTTGTCTAAGGCTTTCAAGATAGAAGATTTCGATGGCATTCCTTTGTCAACGGATTTCTTTAAAGCCCTATTGCCTTTTATTGATGAAGAGGCAACAGAACCAGAAACCAAAACAGTTAACCTACCTCAATCTTAAAACTAGAGTCCCATGTTACAAACGAAAATAACGTCATACTTAGCCCACTTCTTGATTTGCTTGTACTTTTATTTTGCTCCAAGCCTAACACTACTTTATGCGCTTATTTTCTTTGTAATTATGGACACCATAACCGGGGTATATGCCTCTATCAAGAAAGGTAACAAGTTTACATCTAAAAGGCTGCGTAAGACCGTACCTAAGTTAGTTGGGTACGCTTGCGGAATCCTCGTTGCTCAGGTAATCCAGAACACGTTTACTTATGACCTCCCTCTAGGCAGGATATTAGCGGCCTTTGTTTGTTATGTAGAGATTAAGTCTATCAATGAAAATATTGAGATATTGACTAACATAAACATGTTTCAGGCCGTCATTGAGCAGGTAAACATTGCCTCTAAGGGTAAAGAACAACACCAAGAAGATAAAGACCAACATTAATAATCTAAACAAAAACAAGTTATGTACAAAGGAATAGATATTTCTCACTACGACCCACAAGTTGACTGGACCAAGACTAAAGCACAAGGTATTGACTTTGTTTATATCAAGTGTACCCAAGGAACAGGATTCGTTGACCCACTTTGCGTTAAACATGCAGCTGGTGCCAAGTCGGTAAGCATTAAAGTAGGTTATTACCATTTCGCAGCTGTAGAGCAAGATTGCGTAAAACAAGCTCAGTTCTTCATTGCTCAGTTCGAAAAACTACCTAAGGCAGAGTTGTTACCGGTATTAGACCTGGAGACTAACAAAGCCAATTTAAACAGGTCTCAGATTCATTCCTTCATCACCACCTTTCAGGCTGAGTTAAAGAAAGCAGGATATGGCATGATGTTGTATTCTTATGAGCCGTTCCTTGATACTAACCTAGACCTTAATCATGGACTAGGCACCATCCCTTTATGGTTGGCGCAATATCGCAATGTAGATGCACCTACCCTTCCACATGGCTGGATGAACGCTTCAGTATGGCAATATACTGATTCAGGTCATATTGATGGCATTTCAGCTATTAAAGTGGATATGAATAAAGGCCTTAACGATGATTTCCTTGTAGAATAAAGCCTATGATAAATACCGGGCATTATATTTTGGTATTTATCATGATATTCGGCATATATATCTTCATGGTCCTGACCGATTATTTTAAAAACAAAGATAGATGAGTAAGATAGCCTATTTACTAAAGCAGATTTACCTAACTCTAAGCAACAGCCCTTCAGAACTATCCCTGAAGAGGCTGGGCAGGGTAGCCTTGTTTAACACAGCCTTGGCCATGACTTGGCACTATTATTACAAGCACTACCCTACGATAGATACTCAGTCGCTATTGATGATTGTGGCTCCTTTGTTCGGATATGCTGGATTTAATGCCGTTATGAATAGGCAGGATAAGATTGATGACTCTAAAGCAGATGTTAACGTAGAACAACCAGAAAAAAAAGAGTGATATGTTTAAAAAGATAATTATTGAAGCATTTGCCATATTGGTTATTGGCCTAGTAGTTTATTTCGGAGTCCGTAAGATGTTACATACCTCTCCTATTGTTGACAGGACAAAGATTGAGATAGACAGCATTAACAATAGGATTAAGACCTTGGAGCATGTTAATGACAGTATTAACCTAAAGTACAAAAGCACCTTGTATAACGATTCTTTGTACCTGGTACGCATTGATTCATTGAAGAAAGTAAAAACCCAAATTAAAACTGTATATGTTGAAAAGACTAAAGAGGTATCTCGCCTCAGCCCTACTGCTGTTCATAATGAGCTCAATAGGATATTCCCAAGCAGATAACAGGAAGGATAGTTTAATTATCATTACTGAATACCAAGGAAAACAGATATTAGAC
>Ga0214166_1000754_pt1 | contig 15550 bp, 6 predicted proteins | sample TroBogepilimnion_27_FD_153005 | JGI IMG/M metagenome (GOLD analysis project Ga0214166, IMG submission 153005) | Freshwater microbial communities from Trout Bog Lake, WI - Practice 18AUG2009 epilimnion v3 | ecosystem: Environmental > Aquatic > Freshwater > Lake > Epilimnion/Euphotic zone ...
TTTTAGTAGCCGCTCCAGCAAGTGTTCGAGCCGATCTTTGTTCTGGGGTCATATTAGAATTACGTATGGCTGCAGATTTTTTATAAGATTCTCTTGCCTTTACTGAAACAAAATAATCTTACTCTGCTTTAGGCTTTTTAGGAGCACGTGGCTTTTTAGCTGCTGGTGCTTTTTCCGCTTTAGGAGCACGAGGCTTACGAGGAGCTTTAGCAGGTTTTTCTTCTGCTACTACTGTAGCAGGATTAGCTGGAGTAGGTTCAACTACAGGTGCAGGTTCAACTGCAGGTGCTGTTTCAACAACCGGTGCTTCTACCTTATAAGGTGCTTCTGTTTGTGCTTCTACTGACGGTTTCTTAAAGAAACTTTTGATAAATTTAATCATAGTGTTTTATCCTCCAAGTTATTTATACTGATAAATATTACATGTACAATTTTATTAAGCACATAACACTTAACGAAGGTCATGCTCCTAAGACCTTAGAGCAATTTCCATTGCCTTATAAAACAGACGATTTAGAGCCTAGTATTAGTGAAGATACTATAGACTACCATTACGGCAAATTGTATAAAGGCTATGTGGATCGCTACAACAAAGGCGAAGGAGATCCAGACTTTAACGAAGCAGGTGCTTTTTTACATGATATTTTGTTTAGACAATTCCAAAAACCAACTAATTCAAACAAACCCGAACATATTGCTGAGAATTTTATCAACAAGTATTTCAAGAGCTTTGACAATTTCAAAGATAAATTCGAAAAAGAAGCCATGAAGATACAAGGTAGCGGTTGGGTATATCTAGCCCGAGATGGTAGTATTAAGACTATTAAAAATCACGAGATCAAAATGGATATCATACTGTTAGTAGATTTTTGGGAGCATGCCTGGGCCCTTGATTATCAAGCAGACAAAAAAGGTTACTTAGCTAATCAGTGGAAAATTATCAATTGGAATTTAATTAGTTCTAGAATTGGCCGAGTGTCTTAAGACTACTTGCTGGCAAACTCCAAACATTTCTAGCTTCTACACCTTTTTCTTGTGCAAACTTTTTGGCATCACAGTTGCCGCATACGTGATAATAATTATTATCTAAGCGTTTAGGATCCATTGATCCTTTGTCTCTGTTAAACACTTCTCCACACGAGTCGCATTGAAGTATTACCACAGTCTTATTACGACTGTAGGTATGATGACGACCACGTTTACTAGTTCTAACGTGTTGTGTTTGACGGAATTCAGTGCCTAAGAACATCATGTATTTACATTAAGGTTATAAAATGTCTTTGATAAATAGAGTATCGAGGGCAAAAATGATTACCATTTCTGAATCAGCAAAATCAAAAATCAAGGATCTACTCCTTGAAGAAAACAATCCTAAACTAGCATTACGTACTTTCGTCCAAGGCGGAGGCTGTAGCGGATTTCAATATGGGTTTACTTTTGACGAAGAAGTCAATGAAGACGATTTTGAAATCCCACTAGATGAATATCGAGTACTTGTAGATGCCATGAGTATGACATATCTACAAGGTGCAGAAATAGATTATAAAGAAGATCTAATGGGTAGCAGTTTTAATATAAAGAATCCCAACGCAACAACCACATGCGGCTGCGGCAGCAGTTTTGGAGTATAAACAATGTCACAACAAATTATTAATGTAGGTATACAAGGTAACGACGGAACTGGAGACAGTATCCGCGAAAGTTTTACCAAAGTCAATCAAAACTTTACAGAAATCTATGCTGTTTTCGGCCAAGGTGGACAGATCAAATTTGGTAATCTTGCAGATGCTCCCGGTACAACTACATTTTCTATAACAAATATTAATGCCAATGGCAGTAAAGTAACTGTTACCTATAACAACCCGTTCAACCAATCTCAATTTACTGTGGGACAAACAGTTGTTATTAAAAATACTGTACCTTCAGGATATAATGGCATTTATACCATTACAGACATTGTTGACATATCTAATTTTAAATTTGCCAGTTCCTTAACCTCTACTGTGACAACACTAGGAACTGTAGTTAATACGGCTTACAGTGCCAATCAGGTTATTATGGCAAACACGGCTGGTAACGGTCTTACAGCAAGAACACTAGTAGCATCTAACGGAATAGTAATTGATTCAACTAATAACAGTAGTCTAACAATTGGTGTCAATCCAAATGGATTATTATCTGCCACAGCTCCTGTATTAGGTCAAAGTATTAATGCAAATTTACACACAATTGGAAGATTAGCCGATCCCAGTCAGACCCAAGTAGATTTGTTTAATTCAGTATACGGTGCATCACACCCTGGATTGACTACAACATTAGATCAACTGGCTGTTACCGTAGGGTATGCAAACAGTCATTACTTACAAATTAATGAAAGCGGTACGCTGGCTAATCCATTAAAAGTACGTGACGAACCTATTGTACCACAAATTAGTGATGTTGATTATGATCCAACACTACAGGGAAATTATGTAGCAACTGAAGCTATTCAGCGTAGACATGCTGTACGTAGAGACGGTGATAACATGACTGGTGCTTTAACATTAAGTGATCACCCGGCTCCATTATCAGGCTTTGGTACACCGAATGGCACAAATGATTTACAGGCTGCCACTAAATTTTATGTAGATAATAATACCTATTATAGCGGTGTTAATTTGTATGTAAGCACAACTAAAGGTGATGATTTACAAGCTAAAACTCCTGCAGGTCGTGAAGGTCGTGCATGGCAATATGCTTATAAAACTATAGGAGCGGCTGCATTACAAGCCGAGACACTAGTCAACTTATCTGGTAACGAGCCTGGACCGTATCGCCAAACTGTTGCATATACAATAGGACCTACACAATACAAGAGTATTGTGCAAAATACAGGAAGTCAAACACTACCGTGGTTAATTGGCTTAACTCCAGGAACTGGTGTAGACAGCGGTTATACCGATACAGCTTATTTGTTAGAAACAAATAAGGCATACATTCAAGCAGAAACAATTGCCTATTTGAATAGAAAGTATGTGGATTCATTTGTGTTTGATCAAACACAATGGTCTACTATTATTTCAAATATATTAACAGCTGTCGGATACGACTTGGTACTTACCGATAATAGTGGAACACTAAGCGACTATAATGTTACAACGCAAGCCAGCTTATTATTTAATGACAGCACAATTAGTATCATTGAAAATTATTTTATACAGATTAACGATGCTATCAATTATGCTAAATTACAAATACTAGAACTGTCTTATAATGTTGTTGCAGCAGAAAACTATATTGATCAAGTAATTAATGCAATCTGTTATGATATAGTATTTGGATCAAATTATCAAAGTATTCAAGTTGCATTATTGTTCAAAGACGGTGCAGGTACCGGTCTAAGTGCAACAGAAATTACTGGTGCATTAACAAATTTAAGCACAGTTATTGGAACCTCTGCAAGCTGGAATTCCGATATTACTATTAGTGCTGAATCCGTAACTAAGATTAATTTATTGATTACAAATATCAATGACATAATTTTATCAGGCACGGTTCCTGCTCCAGTGTTTCCTGCTGTACCTAATAGCACAACATCAGGCCAACTCAGTGCTCAGTATTTGTTAATAAACAATATACCATTTATTCAAGCAGAATTAATTGCTTACATAACAGCCAACTTTCCAAGTGTTAGCTACAATACAACTAGTTGCAAACGAGATATAGAATATGTAGTTTGGAGTCTAGTCTATGATATGATGTACGGCGGTAACAGTCAAACTGTCTATGCCGGCTTGAGATACTGGTTATACTCTAGTACACTTAGTATCGATCCACCATCTTTCTGGGAAACAATTTATGGCTACTTAGGAACACTAGTTGCAGATGTTATTACTAATACCGCACCAGCAATTAGATATCAACAAAGTGTAAGTCAGTACACTAATGAAACATACACTGGTGGTGACACACAGTCTAGCGGATTGGCAGCAAATGTTAATGCATTCATTGAAATATTAGGAAGTGTTGGAAGCCAAACACCTACACCACTAACTTTAGTTGGAGAGCCTGGATCGGTAGTAGTGTCGTCGGGTACAATTGCTGTTGTATACCCAACTGTTACTACCGCTGGATCGTCATTACAGGCAATACGCACAGCTATACAAAATCAAAAAGTTGGTGCATTTTTTACTGGCACTATTTCCACCGGATCATTAACCATCAATAGTGGCATCGGCGGCACTGGTATTATTGGCTTAGGCGATACTGTTACAGGTGTTAGCATCACTGACAATACTACAATAACAAGTGGTAGCGGATTTAATTTTACTCTAAGCAATAGTTTAACAGTTGCTTCTGAAACCTTGACAACTGGTTTAGTAGCAGGTGCATTAAATTATATCAATGCAACATATTCTGTTATCAATGATGATACTACAAACTCTATTATTACTGAACTATTTTCTGTAATAACTAATTTAATCAATGGCGGTATTGTAAGCCGTCAGGCAATTACTTTGGTAAATCCTGTAGGCCTGTCTAGTGCAAATGCTACTGCGCAAGCAACATTATTAAGTAATCTCACAACAGTTGCAAATTCATTCTCAACTTATTTTAATACACAGTATCCAGGAAGTGGCTACAATTCTACAGCAACTAACCAAGCTGTAGGTTATTTGCTAGAAGCAATTGCATACGATTTAACCTACGGTGGAAATAGTGCTAGCATTGCTGCTGCAGAAACATTTATTGCATCAGCTGGTGCTACTGGTCTTGGTTTAGAAAGCGATTATTCAGCATCAATAGCTAGCAATTTAACATCAACAATTCAGACCTTACTAGATAGCACTATTGCAACTGATTTAATTACTACAATATCAGTTATAGTCGGAGCAACATCAATTGCTTCCAGTGTTAACAATGGTATCACGACATTGACCGTTACCACTATTGTTGGATCTACTGTAGTTCATAATACATACATAGTTACGTTGCCTACAATCAATAGTACATTGTACAATCAAGTTTATATTAATGCTCAAAATATCATTAATTCTAAAAATAGTACAATAACAAGTAACACTATTAGCTATTTGTTGAGCACTTACAAGGGACAATTTAATTATAACGAAAGCACTTGCTATAGAGATCTTGGTTATATTTTAGATGCCATGGTTATCGACCTGTTGGTTAACGGTAACTATCAAAGTGTCAACGCAGGTCTTGCTTATTACAAAAATGCCAGTGCCAAGAGTGTTGCTATTGGATCACAATTAAAAGAAACACTAGATGGCATTACATTTGCATTTGGTAATGGCACAGGCGATGGTACTGGATTAGTTTACGCGGTACTTGCAAATTCTGCTGTTGCACGTTATCAAACTCTTGTACAACCTACACCTAATTTAGCCAAGTCGCCATCGGCCAACGCAATAACACAATACACAAATAATATTGCAATAACTTTAAGTATTATACAACTTGGTATAAGTGCAGCTCCTGCTGATAATTTTGGTGATGGATACTATACTGTTAACTTTACAAATGGTGGAAATGGATATGTAGATCAAGGACAACCTGGCGATGTACATATTATTCCTGGAAAAATTCTAGTAGGCGATACTTCAAATGCCTACGGACAAATTATTAATTACTCTCAAGGTAACACATCACCTTATGATACCGTTAATGTTAATTTGATTCAACCAGGATTTTTCCAAATCGGTGAACAACTCGACTACGGCGAAACAGTTAAGAATTTAAACATTACTATTTTTGTCGAAAGTGGAATTTATTACGAACATTATCCAATTCGTATTCCAGCAAACGTAACAATCAGTGGCGATGACTTCCGTCGTACAATTATTCGTCCCTTAGATGCTGTAAGTCAAAGTCCATGGCGTACTATTTTCTTCTATCGCGATTCTATTATCGATTCGTTGCAAACTGGTTTAATTAACTATGCTGGAACAGACTATGCACAGTCGTACAATACTTCATTGACTATTGGCGGCACTAGTGGAAGTTTTACTGCATCGTTAGGTAATAATGTTCAGGCTCCTGCATCTTGGATTGGTTTAGTATTAACAGAAGCCATTTATACTATTACTAGTGCTACTGTTAATACTAGTACAGGTATTGTAACTTTGGGATTTGTTCCAGTAGAAGGCAATTCAATGCCTGCACAACCTTATGTATCTGGTAACAATATTAACATAGAAGGAATGACTCCTACTAGTTATAACGGAACATATAAAATTATAACTTGTACCACTGCACTTAATACTGGTATAATAACATTACAAAACTACCAAGCTACAGCTAACGCTACAGCATATGGTACGATTAGTACCGGTAAGGCAGTTGTAAACACAGTTAGCGGAAATTTCTTAAATGTAACTACAGTATATCCGTTTAGTAGTCAACAAACATATACAGCAAATAATTGGCACTTGTTTGGTTCTATCAATTACGGACGTCATTATTTGACAAATCCATTAGATATTACAAGTACACCAAAAAATAATAAAGATATCGACGTATTCTTATGTAATGATGCAACACGTATCAAGTTATTAACTATGCAAGGGCATGGCGGATTTTCCATGGTACTTGATCCAGAAGGACAAATCAAAACTAAATCACCTTATGCACAAGAAGGTGCAAGTTTTAGTAGAAGCGTTAATCGTCAAACTTTTGCAGGTGGACAATTTGTTGACGGATTTGCTGGCAGATTATTCGGTACTATCACCGCTGTTGCTAATAACGGATTACAACTTACAATTCAAGGATATCCAAATAGCGGTTTAGATATTAGACCTCCGCAAACACCTTGTGCATTTTATCTGCAAGGCTTTAGATATCAAATTAATGAAGTAAATTCTTATTCAAGTTCAACTGCAACCGTTGTAGTTACACTAGATGTTAATACTATATTCAATCCAGGCAACTTATACAATAGTTCTAATTTCAGTAATAATTTAGGTTATATTATAGATGCTGTAAAATATGATATGGTATTCAATACCAATTACAATAGTAACTTCCAAGGTCTAAGATACAATGCTCCACAGAATATTGTAACGGCCACAGAACTTATCTTTGTAACTCAAGGTATTAGTTATGCTAGTTCTCAAATTGCTAATTTAAGTCTTAACTCGGCTGATAAACTTAAAATCACTAACGAGTTGACCTTAATCAATAATATAGTAACTAGCGGTACTTCTGTAGTACCACCGTTAGTGTTTACAGATCCTGTTGGAGTTAGCACAAATGTTTCTAATGCTCGTAAAATAATTTCAGCTAATAGAACATTTATTCAAACAGAAATTACAGCATGGATTGCTGCTAACTATGTTGTTAGTGCATTAAATGGTTATAGTGCTACTAAGAGCCAGCGTGACACAGGATATATTGTAGATGCTATATGTTACGATTTACTCTACGGAGGTAACAGCAGTGTTTACGATCTTGCAAAACTATATTATTCTAGCGGAATAAGTCAGCTTGGAATCAGTAATGAAGTGTGTCTTGCAGCGTATGTAAGACTTAATACAATTTTACAAGCAATTGTACAAAATCAAACTGTTACTCCAAGTGCTGGTAATTTAGCGATACAAAATACAATAAGCTATACAGCAGCAACTAGTTCTGAAGCTACATCAGTAGGTAATTTAATTGCGTTATTGATCGATTATGTAGCCGATGGCATGTTTAATGACCAAGTGGTTGCAACTATTACTTCAGGAACTAACTCGGTAACATTCTTATCTTATAGTCCATACTTAACAAATGGCGTTACTGTTACTGGCAATGGAATTCCTACAGGAACTACTATTAGCGGAATTAACTTTAGCACAGGAACAGCCACATTAAGCCAAAATGCCACAAGCAGCAGTACATTAGTTGCTGGTACAGGCTATGACGGTACTGTATTAACTATTGTAGGTGCTCCAAGTGTTGTTCGTACTGTGCCTGTAATAACCGGACAAAGCTCAACTGTACAGTCAGATGCGGCTACTATAGTTTCACACAAATCTGCTATTCAAACAGCCGCTGTTGCGTATCTTAATACTGGTGCAGGCATTGGTATCAATATCGAAATGGGTGGTAACAAAACCATGTTAAGCAATGACTTTACACAAGTCAATGACTTAGGCTATGGTATTCTAGTTACTAATGGTGCTGGTGCCGAAGCTGTTAGTGCATTTACTTACTACTGTTATGTTAGTTATTGGGCACTGAACGGTGGACAAATTAGAGGTGTTGCTGGTTCAAGCAGTTACGGTGTATACGGTTTACGTAGTTCTGGAAGTGACGTTACTGAATTGCCAAATGCTGTTGTAATGGCCAACGACATGGTTCAGGTTGCTAGAATTTATAAACAAGGTCTGTATGCAACAAGTCAAACTACAGCAACTAATGAGAATTTAACTTTATACATTATCGGGTATGAATATACTCCAGAAAATATTAGTGAAGTTGAAATTGATCATACTGCCGTAGGTGGAACTATTGTACGATATCTAGTTAGCACAATTACACATACAACTGTTTATGTTAACCAAGTAAACGTACTAGCACTAGGTTTAAGTACAGCTGGTACGAATGGATCAAGCACTACTGGATTACAATACAATTTATACGATGGCCAGCAGGTTGTAATCAGATCTCTACAGAACATAACATTTAATAATATTACAAACGTTAAACCTGTAAGACCTAGTACCGCATTGCAATATAATAGTAACTTAGGTTCTATATATCGTATTATTCAGTACAACTTATCAAAGAGTACCGGTGAACAATTACCAGCAAACACTGCCGTATTGAGTACTGATACTAGTTTCTCTTATTACAAATTTACAGTTGATTCTGTTAATATTCATAATGCCGACCCGGTTAATTATAACGGATCTGCGTTTGTGGCAATTAACGGCGCTGGTAATAGCACAAGCAGTACAACACTAACTATTAATCAAAATACTGGTACAATCTCTACTGGTATGGTAGTCGGCGGCATTGGCTTTACTAATCAAACTGTTACTAACGTAGTAAACAATGCATTTACATCAACCGGGTCTGTTGTAAGTGCAACCGGATTACTGCAAATCGGTGTACTAGCTAGCGGAACTATAGCAGTTGGTATGTTACTAACCGGTACTGGCTTGTCAGGCATCTATATAACTGCATTTGTATCTGGAGGCGGTACTGGCAATGGCAGCTATTGGCAGACTAACTATACTGGTACAGCAATTACAGCTGAAGCAATTAGTGGTGCAAGCAAAACTATTACCTTAAGTTCTGCTCCATCAGTAACTCCTGTTGGTCCAGTTATATTTTCCACACAAACTCAAGGTTATACATTAGGTGATAGTAAGATTGCTGTGTTGGCACTTACAGATAATAGTATTTTAAATCAGATCAATCAAGGATTCTACATCACTGGTTGGGGCGGTAAAGTATTTAGAGTAATTAGTTATACGCAACAAGCGTTACCTGCAACTGGTACATACAGCGGATTAAGTACAGGCACTACACTAGTATTAACTGCATTTGCAGGATCCATTGCCAATAATCAAATAGTAACTGGTACCGGTTTCAATGGTACACAGTATGTTCATTCCTATAGTCTTTCAACAGTTAGCGGAATAACAACAGCTACTATTATATTGAATACTGCTCCGTCAAGTACACCAAGCGGTGTTATTAGTATTGGACAAACAACAAACGCATATATTACTATCGATCCAATCAGTGTTGCTAACGTATCCAGCACAGGTACCAATGTTAATGCCTTAACATTTGCAAGTCAGACATTGGCACCGAATAGTAGTACTGCAAAATATGTAACATTTAATATTCCATATAGTGCAGGTGCTGTATTGCCTCCGATTGACAGTTATTTGACTGTGGCCAATCAAGGAAATACAAACTACAACGGAATTTATCAAGTTGTTTCAGTAACAAATTCAACTCAGATTACTGTTCCTGATACTAGTAATCTAAAAGTTGGTATGGTGTTAAGTTATATTAACTCAACTATTCCATCAGCTCAATTGGTTAGTATAGTTTCTAGTAGTCCTAGTGCAGGATATGTTACTGTTAATTTCAATGCACAATCAAGCACTCCATTCCCAGCTGGTAGTACAGTTGTATTAGCAGGCGTTACAGGAACTACAGCATACAATGGAACTTATACTGTAGTAACAGGAACATCGTCATATGTGGTGTTTTCTAGCAGCACATCAGGATCTGCTACACTGAGCGGTGCAAGTCTAAGTACACCATTCGCTAATATTTTAGCAAATCAAACTATTATTCAAAGTGTAGATAGTAGTACTAAATTTACAGTTAGTCCTGCCGCATGGATACAAGCCGGTGCGCAGATCAATTCTGCATTGCTAGCAACTGTAGCAAGTATCACTGTAACATACGGTGGTGCTAATTATTCAACTCCTCCTACTATTACAATCGGCGGAATAAACAGTGGCGGAGCGACTACACAAGCCATCGCAGTACCAGTTATGGCTGGTGGTAGTATTCAAAGTGTAACTATTGTCAGTCCTGGTTATGGTTATACTAGTTTACCAGATATATCATTAAGTACTGTAGCAGGAGCAACACCAGCAGTTCTTACACCAGTACTAACAGCAACACAAAATATTGCTGTAGTAGCCGGTGCAGGTGTTAATACTGCACAAGGTACTTTGTTATATAATACCGATCCAGGTACAAGCGGAACAGCAAGTGCTGTAACAGCTACTGGCGAATATATTACATTAAGTACTGTTGCTAATTTATCAGCCGGTAATCAGATTATATTCACTACACCAACAGGCGGCAGTGCATTAGGTAATTTAGTATCCGGTACTACTTACTATATTCTAACTGTAAATTCAGGTACCAATCAAATTACAGTAAGTCAGACACTAGGAGGTGCAACATTTACAGTATTGGCTGTAGGTACACAGTCGGGTGTTATGACTTTCTATAGTCCTGCATTTACATTTGGCGGATCTATCAGTCCTATTAGTTTTACTAGCAAATCATATGTTAGTGCTAGCAATACATACAGTGTGGTGCTTGGATTTAGCACAGCAACAGCGCCAACACAAGGAGCATATTATTACGTAAGCGGTAATACTAACTCACTATACAACGGTTATTATTTGTGTACTTCTAGCTCAAGTACTAGTATTACACTAACATATCCGTTTGATCCAGGTGTGTTCAGCGGCGCAACTACAACCAGTATCACTAAAGAAGTTACTAATGCTACTAGCAATAGTCTAGGATTAAGTAAAACATTCCCATACGGTGCAGGTGCAACTACAGCCACACTACGTCTAGGCTATCCCGGAGGTGTTGGTGCCCAAATTACTGTTAAGATTAGTACAAACCGTGTTACAGGACATGATTTCTTAAACATTGGTACTGGCGGTTATAACACCAGCAACTATCCAACACAAATTTACGGTAACCCTGCTATTGCAGAAAATTCAGGTAATCAAATTTTAGAAGAAACTGTAGGTCGTGTGTTCTATGTAAGTACAGACGAAAATGGTATTTTCCGTGTAGGACGTTTCTTCAGCGTTGACCAAGGTACTGGTACTGTTACATTCAGTGCAAGTATTGCGTTGTCTAACGTTGATGGTTTAGGATTTAAACGTGGTGTTACTGTTACAGCATTTAGTACAGATGGTACTATGGCTGAAAATGCCAGTGACGTTGTACCAGTAGAAAGTGCAATTAGAACCTTTATCGATAGCAGACTTGGATTAACTTACAGTGGTAGTCCAACTCCGTTAATTAATTTAATCGGTCCTGGATTCCTAGCACTAGATGGTAGTTTGGCCATGAAGGGTAATCTTAATGCAGCTGGATTCACTGTCAGTAATCTAGCAACACCATTCTACACAACAGATGCTGCAAACAAAGCCTATGTGGATGCAAGTTCTGCACCTTACGATAATTTATATAAACTAAATGATGTTAGTGTAAAAGCTACAGGTACTTATTTGTCACTAGGCGTGAGTGGTGGTGCTCCAACAATTTATACGGTAACATTATCCAATGTTTATGGTACAATTGTACCTGGCATGGTTGTAACTGGATCTGGTTTCACCGGCGGACAAACTGTATTATCTGTAAACATTACAGTTATCAATCCAACATTAGGCGGAGCAGGTACTATTACTATAAGCGGTAATTATAATAGTGTTCCAACTGGAAGTCCTATTATTTTAACATTTACTAGTGAAACATCTGGTAACTTACTAGCATATAGTGGTTCTAAATGGGTTAACGCTAGTACCAGCGGTGGCAATGTAAGTATTGTATACACCGCAGGTACAGGTGGTGCAACTGGTACACTCACAGCAACTATTAATAGTTCAACTATTGTAGATTCTATGATTAGCAGTACAGCTGCTATTCAACAAAGCAAATTGAGTTTACAAGCTGCTGGTACGCTGGCAAGTGCCCCTGGATCGTATACACAAAGTAGTTTAGGTCTAGCTGCGTTTAACAGTAACATATTCAGCGCGAGCCAAGGCTGGGTTGATTTATTACCAAGTTCAAATAGTACTACTGGAGTACCTTTAACATCAATAAGACAAATTGCTACAGGTACATTGTTAGGCAATAGAAGCGGAGTTGCTGCTTCTCCAACTACAATAACTCCTGCTCAAGTTGTCAGTGATGCTGGTGGTATTATTAATGCTAACTTTACATCATCCGGTATAATGAATGTTACTTATAACGGAATTAGTACTGGTAGTAATACTTACGGTGTGACACCAATTAGTACATCTGCTGCAGCTAGTACTATTGTTCAAAGTGCAAGCGATAAGAGTGTAGATGTTGGAAGTTTAAAAGTAAATGGTTCAAGTATAATCACTACAACAAATGGAAATACTGTAAACTTTGCAACTCCAAATGCTGCAACTGGTACAAATTATTTCATGACTAGTACTGGTACTACAACACCTACTACTACAACATATGGTACATTTGATACAACAAACGGTACACTAAAAGCAACGACCATAACTACTGGTTCGCCAACAACTGTAGGAACAATAACTGGAAATTATCAAGTTGCTGCTGGTAGTTTTATCGATTTTTACACTAACGGAGCTACATTACAAACCGGAATTATTACAACTGGTTCTCCAACCAATACCGGTACTATTACTGGCGTATGGAGTTTATCAGGAACTGGTACACAACTACAAGCCACATATAGTGACTTGGCAGAGTACTATCGCGCTGACGCAGAATATGCGCCTGGTACTGTACTAGTATTTGGAGGAGATGCTGAAGTTACTACAACTAAAACAATCAACGATACTAGAGCAGCTGGTATTGTTACAACTGATCCTGCATATATTATGAATGGAGAACTAGACGGAACACGGGCCTGTCTTGCACTGGCAGGGCGGGTGCCCTGTTTAGTCGTTGGTCGTGTTAAGAAAGGAGACATGCTGACAACTAGCGCAACACCTGGACATGCTGTCAAAGCACTGACGCCAACACTAGGAGCGATTATTGGCAAAGCACTAGAAGATAAAGACTACAGTGAAGCTGGCGTCATCGAAGTTGCCGTAGGGAGAATATAATGAGTTTAGAACTAATCAATATTGGCCAATCGGCAAACGACAAGAGTGGAGATGCTATTAGACTAGCATTTCAAAAATGTAATAATAACTTTGGTGAATTATATGCTAGTCTAGGAACTGGTGTAGTTCCTGCTCCAGGAGCAGGAGATGCTAATAAATTACTAGCAGTAAACGGTTCAGGAACCGGTTATCAATTAATTCCTGATAACTTTGGCAATGCCGTACTAACTCTAGATGCTATGCCGCCTGGAAGTCCTAGTGCAAACAATTTGTGGTACGACGACCAAGGTGGAAGATTGTACGTTTACTATCAAAACAATTGGGTAGAAGCTAGTCCTCCGTTAAGTCAATGGAAGGCAATTCCTCCTACTAGCGCACAAGGTGCTAGTGGCGATACACAAGGTGAGTGGAGCGCAGACGAAAATTATTATTATTTCTGCACAGCCACTTGGCAAGGCCTGGGTACACCTATCTGGCGCAGAGTTGCATTTGATACAAACAATGCTTGGTAATAAGGACCTACAATGACCGCATTAAATTTTCCAACGCCCACATACCAAGGGCAAACTTTCCTTGCGCAAAACGGAATTACCTACACTTGGGATGGTACCAAGTGGATTGTAGAAGGTAGTCAGTTTGGTGGCAACACATACATATTACCTCCCGCAACCAATAGTCGTTTAGGCGGTGTTACTATTGGTACAAATATCAATGTTGATACAAATGGTGTTATCAGTATTCCTAATCAAACACAAGCTGATTGGAATGAGACAAATACTACAAGTATCGACTATATTAAAAACAAACCAACTGACTTAGGTGCATTTACTAATACAGCTGGTTATGCATTATTAACAGACCTTACTTGGAATAATATTACAAGTGCTCCAAATTTTGCTGTGTTACCTACTAGCACAGCTGGCTATTTGTACAACAACGGCACTGGCACCTTAAGTTGGGCTAATCCTACAAGCAGTAGTGCGATTGACTGGGCGCGCATTGGTTATACCATTGGGCAAATAGTTTTTGATCCAAACAATAAACAGTTGTATTATGCTAATCAAACTTTTGGATCTGGAAGTTATCCTCCAAGCTATCCTGGAAATCCATATTTTACATTATTCACAAATAGTGGAAATGTATCTTCTCTAGTCAACGGTGATTATACAGTAAGTTTAGGCACAGATGGTTATTTAAACCTTCCTAATGGATTAGATGGTCTTGGAGCATTGATACAAAGTTCCAGCCCTATTAGAATTAATAGCAATCAAAACTTTTGGACATTTGGGTCTGATGGTGGATTGACATTACCTAACGGTGCCGCAATATCCAGTACTATTATTGGATTCCGCCAAACATTCTCAACCAACGGTGCCGGACAAAACAGTTCAGACACTAACTCACTGACTGTGGGAATTGCCGACCCAGACTGGGCTGCCGCAATCTCGGCCAACCCTAGCAATTATTATATACGATTTGCCTTTGATGATTATAACAGTCAACACCCTATTAGTGGAATAAGCGGACCTGCACTTAACACAAATATCTACACCCTAACAGGCACCTGGACAGCAGATGGCGGTGCATTCCCAATCACTATCTCCAGCTATGATTATGTTGACGGTATAACAACACTTAGTTCAATCAGCGGAGCACAAATTGCCACAGCAGGCGGTTCTTGGCTCTTTGGCCAAGATGGTAGTTTAACTATTCCTACCGGCGGCAAGATTCAAGACGGCAACAACTATCTAACAACTTCAAATTTAGAAATTCAAGGTAGTCTAAAAGGTGTAGATGGTAGCATAGGTTCAACAGGACAAGTATTAACACGTCAAAGCAATGGTGGTGCGGCTTGGGCCGCGGCTACAGGTGGCGGTAGTTCTAGTTTGGTCAACGGTAGTGCTACCTTAACTCTTAATTCAGACGGTAGCGTATCAGTACCATTGGCC
>Ga0214166_1000756_pt1 | contig 15533 bp, 7 predicted proteins | sample TroBogepilimnion_27_FD_153005 | JGI IMG/M metagenome (GOLD analysis project Ga0214166, IMG submission 153005) | Freshwater microbial communities from Trout Bog Lake, WI - Practice 18AUG2009 epilimnion v3 | ecosystem: Environmental > Aquatic > Freshwater > Lake > Epilimnion/Euphotic zone ...
TCTCAATGGTGCATTCGGCACGATCGTGGTTGGCGGCGGCGGAGCGGGTGGCGGCGGCGATAATTGTCAGCGAGCAAGAAATGCTGGAGATAACATCACCAGCGGTGGCGCAGGAGGAACGTCTGGCGCTGCTGCTTGGAATGCAACTGGTGATGGCGGTGGAGGTGGAGGAAACGGTGGAGGTTTAGTTGGTGGTGCCGGCGGTGGATATTCCCCGTACAACTGCGGTGAAACTCTTGGTTACGGTGGAGCAGCTGGCACAAGCACATCTAATTTTTCTGGCCTCACTGGCGCATCACTGGCGCTCGGAAGTTATTCCCCAAGTGCTTCAGCAAATGCGTATTTGACTATTTCTTGGGTACTCGCACCTTTAGCCCCTACATCTGTTACTGCTACTCCAGGTAATACGAATGCATCAGTCTCGTGGGCAAACGCCGGTAACAATGGATACACAATTACCGGTTATACAGTCACCGCCTTTCCTGGTGGACAAACATGTTCAACTAATAATCAATCATTGACAAGTTGTACCGTCTCTGGATTGACTAACGGCACCTCCTATACATTCACCGTGGTTGCAACCAACTCACAGGGAAGTAGCGTGCCTTCAGGCGCTTCGCCTGCTGCTATACCAACCACAGCGTGTTCAGTCTCAAGCAGCACAGTTAGTGGATATACCACCCTGACAATTTCAGGCGGATATTGCTACTGGACCAACACAACTGGACTCACAACGCTTGATGTAAAGGCTATCGGAACAGGCGCCAATTACAGCGGGAGCGCTCTGTCTGTAGCAAATGCAAAAACGATAACTACCGGTGGCACTGTAAATATCTCGTCAACCGCAAGCATCGGATATGGAATTCCTTATACCCTTTCTTACGATGGCAATGGGTCCACCTCTGGCACCGTCCCTGTGTCATATACAACTACTGCAGGATTTGAAAACCATGCGGCAAGCGGCAACTCCGGCACCCTTACGAAGGCTAACTATGCTTTTGCTGGATGGAATACTTTGGCAAACGGCACTGGAACGGCTTACGCAGTAGCTGCGACCGTCAACGTGAACGCAAATATCACTCTGTACGCAAAGTGGTCGCAATACGCTTTGACATACAATTCGAACTTATCAAATAGTGGGCTGCCCCCAGTGACACTGACCAGCGGTGGCAACATCACCCTGGGTACCGGATCGCTCACTCGTTCTGGCTATTACTTTGCTGGCTGGTATACCAATGCAGCCGGTACAGGAGGCACGCTTTACCAAGCGGGTGGCTCTTACAACTTGTCAGCCAACACCACTCTTTACGCATACTGGTCTAAATATGCTCTGACTTTTAACAAGGGTACTTCGACGAGTGGCACAGTCCCCGCAACTATCTACGGAGTTGGAGGCATCACTTTGCCCACCAACCCTGGATCTTTGGCATTAAGCAATTACTACTTTGCCGGGTGGTATACAAATGCAGCTGGCACAGGCGGCACGCTCTACGCCCCAGGAGCGTCATACACAATTACGGCGGCAACGACTCTGTATGCATCGTTCGCTCAGTACACGCTGAGTTACGCGGCGGGCACGGCTATAGGAGGTACTGTTCCAACTTCTTCAAGCGGTGTAGGAATCGTTTCCACTGCCAGCACCACAACATTGGCTATCACTGGCTCAACTTTCTCGGGATGGAACACCAAGAGCGATGGCACTGGTAGTTTTTATGCCCCTGGCTCCAATATCAACCTGGTCGCCAATATCACTTTATATCCAATTTTCTCGCAATACACGATTACCTATGCCCTTGGAGCTGCCACATCAGGAACTGTTCCTTCATCGCAACTAGGTGTCGGAACAGTAACTCTTGCCACAAATTCTGGGGCGCTTGCTAGAAATAATTATTACTTCTCCTCATGGAGTAAATCACCTGATGGTTCGGGCACTCCGTATGGAGCGGGAACTTCCTTCACCCTTACAGGCAACACCACCCTCTATCCATCCTGGGGTCAATATACGATTACGTATCATTTTGGTTCTGCTACCGGCGGTTCAGCGCTTTCAACACTTGGAGTCGGTTCTGTAACTTTGGCTTCAAACGCAAACGGATATACCTTGGGCGGTCAATCCATTTCTGGATGGAACACTAAGAGTGATGGCACGGGTACTCCTTACGCGCTCGGTGCATCATTTAATTTGGTAGCTGCTGCCGATCTTTATGCCCAATGGCAAACAAAGTCTGCATCCGTGCTCTCAATCGCAAACACAATTCTTGATTTCACTTTGGGTACCATAAGCGGCTATACCCCTCAAATAGTGCCAATAACGGTAACTGAGACAACTGGCGCTCACAGCACGAGCTCCTTTGTTGTAACCGTCACCGGTAACAACAGTTGCTTGCTATCTGGCTCTGCCAATACAACCTTTGACAGTTCGACTGCCGGAGAAACGGCTGCAACCGGGTTTAGCATCACTTCATCTGCTATCGCGGATTGTTATGTGACGATTACTCGTCCGGCCGATTCCATTTATGGCGTATCAAGCTCTACGACGAAGGACTTTCAGTTCTACCCAATCAATCAAGTCACGCCGCTTGTGGTTGACAATATAACCACCCCGACTGCTTCGGTAGGCACGCCAATCACTCTCGACTTCCTAAAGCCAAATGTTGGAGATGGTTCAGGTGCCGTCAGTTATGCAGCGTATGGCAATAACTGTTATGTGACAGTGTCTAGTGGTAGTTACAGTCTTAACGCTACGACACCTACAACGTGTGGAGTGATCGTCACCCGCGCTGCGTATCAGCAATGGGCAATAGCAACCTCTCAAACCGTAGCCTCCTTTAGTTTCACAGCAGTCGGTCAGGCTGGATTCAATGTTGTAGGCACTTCGACTTCAGTTCCGTTCGGGACATCTATCACTCTTTCGACCACTGGTGGAAACGGTAATGGAGCAGTAAGTTACAAGGCCTATAACAACTCCTCAGCGGCGGGTTGCTCGATTAGTGGCGTTACTTTGACATCCACAAGTATCGGCACCTGTTCTGTTGCGGCCTATAAGTCTGCTAGTGGCTATTACACGGGCCAAAATTCCAACGTAGCCTCGTTCACCTTTACAGCAATCGCTCAAGCTCCTTTGATAATTACACCGAGTGGTTCCTCGCTCAACGACGTTTCGCCAGCAACCATTACTCTAAATACAACAGGTGGTAGTGGGTCTGGACAGGTGACTTACTCAGCAACCCCTTCAAGTAATTGTACGATCATCACCAACTCTGATGGTTCTGCCACTTTGAGTGCCGCGGTCACTGGCTCGTGCGTGGTTACTGCATGGAAATCTGCCAGCGGTGTCTATTTAGGCGTGCTTTCCAATACAGTCACGTATCTTTTTGGTTCAAATTCAGGCTCACTCTCGCTCGTCTATAGCTCAACAAAGGCAGTGGCAGACCCAGCAGGCGTAATTGGAATTAGCCTCAGTGTTTCAGGAGCATTCACCCCTGGTGGTGCAATTACTTTTAGCCGCTACAACAACGGAAACTGCCATTTCACAAACGTAAACACGATTAGTGGTACTGCAACACTTTTCTCCCTTGCGGGTGGTAGCTGCGATGTCCAGGCCACTCAGGCAGCATCTGGTCCTAATCTTTCTCAAAGCACTGGATTGGTGACATTTACCTTCACCGCTCCGTCACAATCAAGTCTCAAGATTTCATACTCCTCACCTAACACCTCCGCTTCCGTGGCATCTAGCTCAACCATGAACATAGTTACTACTGGTGGTTCGGGTGCTGGGCTTTACACCTACTCAGTGCAATCACTCTCAGGAGCAACTTGCAGTACGGTCACGCCTGTTGATGTCACTGTTACATCGAGCCCAAGTTATGCCTCTTTAACATCCTCAACCCCTGGCACTTGCGCGGTGACAGTGGTCAAGAGCGGAGATGTCAACTATTCGTATGCGACTGCGACCGCCAGCTTCCTTTTCACTGGTCAAACTCAACCTACGTTAGGGCTTACCGCCACCCCTACAACAGGCCAAGCGCTATCTAATGTCCTGATAACGCTGACAGGTGGATCAGGAACTGGCGCAATCACCTTTGCCGTAAGTGGCGCCGGTTGTTCACTTGTAGGTTCAAATGGTGGTAGCAATACCACGATTAATGTGACTGCAAGCATTGCATCTTCTTGTTATGTCTCTGCTTCAAAGGCAGGAGATTCAACGTATACATCTGCAACTACTTACCCTGGCCTTGTGGTCAATTTCACGAAGGCAACTCAATCTGCGCTTACTTTGGTAGTTGATGGAAATGCACCTGCAACAACTGTTACTAAGACCGCAGACTTGTCTTACCTGCTGACCACTACAGGTGGTGCTGGAACTGGTGCAATTACTTTTACCACTTACGGCAATGGAAATTGCGCTATTACGCCTATCTCTGCAAGTCAAGCCAGCTTGACTTCAAGCTTTGCTACGGCAACCTGTTCCGTAATTGCTTACCAATCTGGAGATTCAACATATTCGGCGGCGTCATCTAGCGCTGTATCCCTATCGTTCACTGCAGCAGCGCAATTTGCTCTATCAATAACGGGGGATGCATCAACAGCTGCAGTTAACGCCAATATTAATTTGAACGTCACTGGCGGTAGCGGTACTGGTGCCTACTCTTACAAAGTCAACAATTCCTCCGATGGTGGCGCGTGTGTGGTAACTCCTTCTGGTGCCACTGCCACTGTCACAAGTAGCACGGTCGGTAGTTGTTCAGTAACGGTTGTCCACTCCGGTTCTGGGATCTACCAGTATCAGGTAGCTACTTCTACCTTATTTACTTTCGGTACTGCGCAATCATTATTCTTATCTGTTACGAATGTTGGTACACCACCGCTTCCACCTTCAGCAATAGCTGGAACTCCACTACTACTGTCACTCAGTGGTGTTAGCGGATCTGGAATACTTACTCACTACTCCGGCGCTTGCACCATCGTTGTTGATCCGATTACTGGTGCAATTACAGCGAATGCCACATCTCCTACGACTTGTAACATAACGTTTACAAAAGCAGGGGATGGAACCTACTTTGCAGCTACTTCAAATACGATAACCGTAGCCTTTGCAGCTGCAGTGCAGTCGACTTTAACAATAAATGCAACTTCAGTGTCATCCATAGCGGGTGGAACAATCGCCGTTACGACATCTGGAGGATCAGGGTCAGGCGCCGTGAAGTTCACTCTGAATCAAACAGGCACTGCGTGCACGATTACATCCCAGGATTCAGGTGCTGGAACAGCGAGTATTACACGAGCATCATCCGGTAACTGTTCTATCCAAGCAGTCAAATCTGGCAGTGGCGTATATGGTTATGCCGTATCGCAAACGTTGAATCTGGTCTGGGGTCTAATTACTCAAACCATCCCACTCACAATCAGCAACGATCCAACAACATCAGCAGCCGGCACCGCAATCACTCTCACAACCAAGGGTGGTCAAGGTGCAGGAGCAGTTACCTTTACCGAGATCGACTACAATCCAAGTTGCGTTATCGTAGGAAATCAGTTGTCAAGATCAACCTTCGGTAACTGCTTAGTGAGAGCGACCAAGGCATCTGATGGAACATATTCTGCGATTAACTCTCAGAATATTAACTTCACCTTCTATGGTTCGACTGCTCAGACTCCGATATCAGTAACTGCGGCCAATACTTCTGCAGCACTTGGGCAAGGCATCACTCTTTCGACGGTAGGTGGAAGTTCTACTGGAGCAGTCAGCTATGTGATCACTGGAGGAACGGGAGTGGGGACAATTACGGGCAACACTCTGACGGCGTCCTCGGCGGGAACTCTGACTGTGGTTGCCACCAAACAAGGTGACTCTCAATACGCGTCAGTGGTTTCCAGTGTTTACACGTTCACGTTTACGGGGTGATAGTGAGGGTCAGATCTATCGTTTTCTTAGCCTTGGTGCTTCTGAGTTTAACGCCAGTTAACTCAGAAGCTAAGGTGAAGAGTGGGTCTGCAAAGACTGTTTCGGTTCTTGTTCCCGCTTTTTCGGTTCCCGTTTCGGGGTCCACTTCTATTGTCCTCAACGCTCCACCATTAGCAGTGCCTGTAGGAACTGCAATTGATATGTTTAAGTACTCTAAGTACACAACGCCATCCGATGGAAGCGTATCTAATTTGCGTTATGCAGTGACAGGTAAGTATTGTTTTTTATCAAATAACTTATTGAGTGCTCAGCAGCCAACCGTCTGCACAGTTTATGGCAGCGTTTCAGGGGGACTTTTTACCCCTGGAGCAATATCCTCATCTGCACGTTTCTCTTTTGGGCTTCAACAAAGTCCGCTCATCGCGTCTTATTCAATGACTGACACTAACCTCCCCAAGGGATCCAGCGTTCTTCTGGCTACTGTGGGTGGTTCAGGGTCTGGCTTGGTTCATTATTCAGTTTTACCAGGATCTTCCTGTTCAGACAACGGAGTGGGCCCTAGTTCAACAAACACCCCTATATGTTCAATTTTCTCAGAACGAGTAGGTGCGGTTTGTAGTGTTGTAGGAAATGTTTTGACTGCAACTTCGCCCACGACTTGCACGGTTAACTCGTGGAAGGATGGCGATTCATCATACTTACCCGTTACCGCAATTCCACTGAATGTGGTTTTCGGTCCAGGAATAGGTGAACAACCCGTATTACTACCGCCGGTGCTCTACGTACCACCGACTCCAGTACCAGCGCCAGGGCCGACCCCGATTCCTCTTGTCATTAGCAACGATCCAACAACATCGTCAGTTGGGACTCCCATTACTCTGACGGCCAAAGGCGGTCGAGGTTCAGGTGTCGTCACCTTCACCGAAATTGATTACAATCCAAATTGTATTGTTGTTGGGGATCAGTTGAGCCGTTCCACCTTCGGCAACTGTCTGGTCCGAGCTACCAAGGCATCTGATGGAACTAATTCTGCGATTAACTCCCAGAGTATTAATTTCACTTTCTATGGTTCAACATTACAAACTCCTTTGTCGGTCACGGAAAGTAATACTTCAGCCAACGTTGGCCAAAGCATTGCGCTCTCTACCGTAGGTGGCAGCAGTACTGGTGCCCTCAGCTACGTCATCACAGGAGGGACGGGAGTGGGAACTATCACTGGAAGTACTTTGACAGCCTCGTCATCTGGAACTCTGACTGTGGTTGCCACAAGACAAGGTGACTCGCATTATGCCTCAGTGGTGTCAAGTGCTGCCACATTCACGTTTCTTAGGTAGAGGGAAGTAATTGAATGTGGAATAAGCAATCGCCGTCCTCCAACCCCACTCCCTTTCGTTATTTGTTTTCAACAGCGTCTTGGGTTCTCGGAAAACATCACCTCATAATTTTATTAATCGCTTCAATCGTTCAGGTGCTGATTGCTTCACTAGATATCGTATTCTTAGCACTAATTAGTCCTTTTGTGGCTTCGTTTTCAGAAAAGGTTTCATCCTCCAATCGCTTTAATATCTTAGGTTTTTTTTCGATCTCGGCTAAGAGTACTTTTATTTTGATTGTAGCAACTGTATTAATAAAGAATGTCTTCGGGCTTTCACTTCAGAAAGTGACTCTTAGAGCTTTTGCAGATCGCGAAGCCGAAGTAGGTACCGCTTTGGTTCAGGCATCTCTCTTTGAGCGCGTTGATTCGAGTAAGTCAGGACACTCTTCTGAACTTTTGCAAACATTCACTTCAGTCATCTCAAACTTATTCACCATTCTTTATAAGCCATTAATCGGGTTCATTGGTGATTTATCCACGTTGTTCGCAATAGTCTGCGGTTTGTTATTTCTCAACTTGCAAGTAGCTATCATGGCAATTACCTATTTTTCCTTGTGTGGCTTTCTAATGATCAGATATGTAGGAAGACGGCAGCAGCAAATTGGAAAAGATGCATTAATAGCTGGACAAGCGTCACTTCGAAATTTTACTGAAGTGAGACTTATGAGTCGAGAGTTGCGCTTAAGCCATAAGGATCAAAAGGCCCTAGAGATTATGAATCGGAATCGCTTAAGAATTACACGATTACAGGCATCTAGTACTTTTATTACTGTAATTCCAAGATACCTGCTTGAGCTCATCCTTATAAGCGGAATTGGCCTACTGGTTCCATTTCTACGACATTTTCAACACGACCGTCCGATATTGCCGACGATAGCTCTCCTTGTTGCTGCTGGTTACCGTATATTGCCATCACTTAATTCCGTAACTCTTGGAATTGGGAACTTCAGAAGTTCTATCGCATCGCTCCAGCGAATAGATTCACTAGGGAAACGATATAACATCAGGAATTCAGATTTTGAATTTGATCAAACTACAGGAGCTCGAGAGCAAAGACCTTTTAAGGGTGATTTATTTCTAGAGAATGTCCACTACAGGTACCCTAATTCCGATCGGGACGTTCTTGCTGACTTCAACCTCGTCGTTAAATCTGGAGAGACGGTGCTGATTAAAGGACCAAGCGGTTCAGGTAAAACCACCTTGATAGGACTCGCCACCGGTTCTTTGGCTCCCCGGATTGGGCAGGTGGTCGCCCGAAGCAGCGATCAAGATCTGGTCTTAGATGAGAAAGTGACTGGCATTAGCTTCTTGAGCCAGGATGTTCCGCTTCTTGATGAATCCTTTGTTTATAACATTTGTCTCGCTGAACCATCGGAGAATGATTTGACTCGCGTGCATCAAGTCGCCCAAGACGCTGGGCTTCTGCCACGCATCTTGAAAAGCCCGATGGGGTTTGACACCAAAATTGGCGAAAATGGTTCATTGCTTTCAGCAGGAGAGAGACAGCGACTTGGGATCGCACGGAGTTTATTTTCCAGCCCGACCCTGCTTATTCTTGACGAACCAACTGCAAATCTTGATGCTGAGTCTGAAAGGCAAATTTGGGAGACATTAACCGACCTCAAAGGCCAATTTACGATCTTGCTCGTAAGTCACAGGGTGGTACCCGACGAAGTTTATGACAAGGTTATTATGATGCCTCAAGGTAGTGGACAAAAATGACTAGAGAAAAGTTAATTTGCACCAGTATTGATGATGCCTATCTCTGGCCGTGGATGGTAATGGTCTACTCGGCAGTGGTAAATTGTGAGGAGAAAAATTTCCACATCATCTTAGCCAATATAAATGGAATGCTCTCTGAGAAATCGATACTTCTTGCTAAGGAATTTACAGCTACGCTTAAACTGGGAATTGAGATTGTGGAGATCGACACAACTCTGAATCCGAAATTTCAACATCAATTTAACCTAACAGTGTATGCCCGACTTTTTCTCATGGACGTATTAGAGAATGATTTTCTTTGGCTGGACGCCGACCTTTTGTTGCTACCAGGATGGGATCAAATCTTCTCAGAACTTGGGGATAACCCAGGAAATGACGTGATCCTGTGTGGAGTCAATGATAGCCAGTTATCTCTTCAAAAATTTGCCAGAGAAGGCAATCGAGCTTTTATCAAAAGTAAGGGTCGATATGTCAATTCAGGTGTAATAAAAATATTTGCCAAGAAGTGGCAGGAATTTGAAAAAGAAGAGGACTGGCAGGAGATGGCCCTAAATCTCGAAAAATATCAAATTAATTTGCCAGATCAAGACGTTTTAAATTACCTGTGCGCCGATCATGTTTCGATATTACCCGCCGGGTTCAATTTCATTGTGGGGGATGAGGTTTCCTTTCAAGAAAGGATATACATTAAACATTACGCAGGGTCTCCAAAACCATGGAAACTTGACCAGTCGGGGAAAGAATCTCTTCTTGGAATACAAGGAGTTAAATATTTTTCACCTAAGGATTGGATCACGCAGTCATCCGACGCTTTCACGCACTATCCTATGTATTGGCAGGTTGAGGACGAACTTATTGACTTCTTGCGAAAATCGAACCTGCAAGTAGCGGAGAAGTGTGTAAAACTGAAGTTTAATACAGTAATGCCTCTTGATTTAATGCTGCGTCTGAAAATTTCTATTATGCACTTAATTGCCAAGCGATATCGATGAATAAAGAAATGATCACTCAGATTTTATCTGTTCCCAAGACTGTATTTTCGGAGAAAACTGAACTATATAGTTCCAAAGTAGATAGTTTGGAATTGCTGAGATGACCCCTTCCTTTACTGTTGTAATCTGCTCATTGAACGGAGCCACAGGCTTGTCGGCAACTCTCAAAGCGTTGTGAAGCCAGATATCTCTAGAAACGAATGTATTGGTAGTTAATGATAGATCAACTGATTCGACAGGCGATGTTGCAAAATCACTTGGAGCACGAATTGTTCGACTTGAGAAGAATATGGGTTTTGGTCATGTTCGACAAACTGCTCTGGAAAATTGCAATTCTGATATTCCCGCGCTTGTCGATAACGAGTGTGTAATAGCAAACGATTGGTTCCAAACATTACTTCTAGATTGGTCTAGCCTGGGTCCAAACGTCGTATCGTTAACAGGAGGCCCAATTTATTACTAAATGGAGGCCTTGCATCAGCATTTTTAAAACGTAATAACCCTTTTACTCCGGTCAGGACTTTTAACGATGCTTTAAAGATTCTCTTTCAACGCATCACGCGCTATCTTAGGCTTAAAATTGATATGGGTTCTGGCTTCATTGAATCCACAGGAGATGAAAATTTATTCTTTAGAACGGTTGACCTGGTGAAACCTGGAGGCTGCCAAGTTAATATGAATTTGGGGAATGAAGACGAGGATGTATGTAAGCGCCTACGAGAGAGGTTTGGAAGAGAGTGTATTTGGTTTGATTCTGAATTGAGAGTTGACCATGCATCAGTGAATACATGGCGCTCCTTAATTGCGAGAAGTTTTAAATATGGAAGAACCTAGCTATTGACTGGAGATTAAGCAGGGGAGTTCCAACGTATCTTCCAATTCTGATGATTTTTTTGATGGTTAGTGCCATTGCGCATGTTTTCTTGTCCTGGAAAACTTCTATGTTAGTAATGCTAGGTGCCTTTGCGTTCTTAAATATTCCGCATATAAAGAGATCTGGCTTCTCGGTCACCTCTATTGTTCTGGATCCTGTATTTAGTATTGCAATTGAGGTTTTCACAATATGGGTTTTTTCTGGACATTAGATCCACACTCTTGCCGTAGAGATGTAGGTTATGTGGAGCTAAGCAAACCAAATTAATTATATGACTAATCTAAAGAGAAGGAACAACATCGCCTATTTGCTATTTTAAACCTTCTCTTTTCCTGCTATGGCTTGCTCGTAAATGATCCTTTGAGGGGCTAACCCGACGCGCATAATCTTGGATGAAATAAGTTGTGGAAAGAATGATAAATTTTAAAAGTTAATAACTGTCGAGCATGCCAAATTAATAGGGAATTTTAATCATGAGTCTCCAAATTTCTTCCGAGTACCCCCTTATTCATCAAATTGCTTTTTCGTCTCAACCACATCTGTATTCCCCCAGCAGCTATAGCTTGGCCTTAAAGGCTCAATTTGGGGAGCAAAATTACCGACTATGGAACTTAGATATGGCTCATTCTTTCATCTCTGATCATTATTCTCACGATGTCGTCGAGGCCTTTGATACGCTCCAAGCGTTTGCACATAAAGCAAATATTTTAAGATACTGTCTTCTCAACACAATGGGTGGAATCTACGCGGATGTGAGTATTAGTCAGGTGAAGTCCTTTTCTTTGCAGGGCCGCGACATGGTCATATTTAGAGATCTCAACAGCGACCGTACGAGTTGGAAGGTGGCCAATAGCTTCTTCTTCTCGAAACCCAATAACCCTATATTACAAGAATCTATCGAGCAGATCGTTTCAAATGTCCGCAATCGCTATTACGGACATGATGCTCACTTCATTGGCGGTCCAAGTGTTTTTGGTCGAGCAGTTGCCAAATATGGACTAGAAGTTGATTTGTTGATAGGACAATATTGGTGGTTCAAATACCGTAAGAATAAATTCGTCTTACCGGGAGGACAGGTGGTAGCCCGTCATAAGCGCGGCGGTGCATTCCTTGGAGGCCAATCCGGTATTCAGGGTGGCAATAATTATCCTGCACTTTGGTCGGCCCGCAAGGTCTATGGAGAAGATCTGCAAAAGTGAAATCTTCTCCTTCCCATTAACTGCCATAGTAAAAGCACTATTTAAATACGCCGCGATCTTCCTTATAATCCAACGGCGCTGAATATTGTGCGTATTTGATATGACGATTGCACTCTGTTGAGAAATAATCGTTGTGAATCAATTTTTCTCACCGGAAAAACACTAATTCGTTAGCGCACCACCATGATGAACTATTTATTATTCCGCTAATATTACAAGTGGCTAGAGGCAAAGTTTATTTCTTAACGAATTTTTCTAGAGCAAGAAAAAGTTACTCATTTTTTCAAGAGTAGATTTCCCCATATTCAGCAAGTATTAGATTCGAAATTTGAATTTGATGATGGCTTAAATTCATTTGAGCATAGATGAAGGTCGCTTTCGAAACATAGTCGCATTAGTGGCTTCGCAAGAATTTGATCAGATCGTTGCACCCAAAATCGAAAATTCTCAAAAGGATGACGATGCGGTGTTGCACAATAGCCCAGGAGATATCTTTGCTGTTGCAAGTTCCTTCTGAATCAGGGATTGCTCGCAATGTAAGGACAATGGATCTAAAGAGCAACGTACTATTGATAGAGAAAGAAGGATTCTCGGTCGTCGCAGCGACCAGAGTCACACAGCGATTTTCGACTCCTGGTAGCAAGGCATCTTGATGCACTTTGGAGAAGCGGTGGACTTTATCAATAAATAGGACGGTCTCTCGTCCTTCGGCAATTAATCGTCGCTCAAGCAGCCTATTTGAGTTGGAAAAAGAGAATCAGGGGGTAAGACAATTAATTCCTAGTTCTTAAATTGGTGGGTTAACCCCTACATCATCTTGTTTTGCAAATTCATGTGAGACATTTGAATTAACGTTAGTTTGTGTTGGTAAACGATATTGGACTGTTCGCGATTTCAGACACTGCCGATGACAATTACTGATTTAGTCATCTTATGGATCAACCTGGATGATCGCCCTGATCGAGCTAAGGAATGCGTTTCGCAAATACAACAATTAAAATTAGGTTCGTCTGCGGTTCGAATTTCTGCCGTCAATAGAGAACAGGTGGGAGTGTTGGCTGATACCGATAGCCAGCACTATTTTCAAGGAGTAGTAGCCTGTAAGAAGTCGCACTTCAAGGCCATGGAGTCATTTCTAGAAAGCGACAAGAGCTACGCTTTTATTCTTGAAGATGATTTTCTTTTTACTGATTTATTGACAAAGAATGAGATATTACGTCTTTTGCTTGAAATGAAAAGATCATACATTCAGCTACTGCAAGTTGGATTTCTTCCACGTGGAAACACTTTAACGGGTCCTTTCTTTAAGATGGCGAATAAGTTCGCCTTCTTAAAGGAATTGATTAATATCAAATTATACAAAATACGGGGTACGAACAAAATTAGGCGGTGGACTCTGAAACCAGGTTCACATGCTTACATTGTCGATAGGAAGATGGCCCTATATATTTTAGATAATTCAGATTTAGAATTAAAGATTCCTTACGATTTGTGGCTATCAAAATTGAGCAGCAATGCTAATCTGGAGAGAAATACGCCGAAAAGTGCCAGATTGCGGTTTTCTATCGTTAGACAAAATGATGCCTTCAAATCTGATATCCAATTATGAATATTTACCTCTGACTCTAATTCTTGGGTTTGCCGTAAATGATGCCTTGCCTAGCCCTTAGTTCGAGATGTACTCATGCAGAAAAATATATGCTCTTTTTCGTATAGAAGATTCTCTTTCTCCACCGCACTGTCTGTGAGGAGTCTGTTACTGTAACAATGTAACGATTCTTTTCACGATCGAAATAGATTGATCCTTGACGGTTCACGCGTCGTTCCAATTTTTCGGTGACTCTTAGGGTCTTTCCCTTCTACTTATTCTTTCGAATGTATTTCCTTTCCTAGATGTTTAAAGAGAATTTCGTGGTTGAAATCGCACTCTTGATTAGCGTAGGGCCGAGTTAGCGTTTGCTCGATTTATACAATAAGCCCGATTTACGCTGATTTAAGAAATGAAACCATTTTCATATTCGAAGCTGGTACTTTTTAAAATTTGCAGGCAACCCGCAAGTCGTCCGTAATCCCGCAATTTATTCGAGATTTAGAGTGCGTTGTGAGGGACTCGAACCCCCGATCCGGTGATAAGTTGAAATAAATTGAACAATTTATCAGTCTAAAAGGTTGACCATAATTTTTTTTTATGTCTAAAGTTTTATCTATGGATTATGTAATCGCATATGTCAAAAAAATTCTCAAAAGCATTTTGCCATTCGTGGTGTTGGACAGGATAGGTTTTTGGTTGTCCAGAAAAGAACAATTTGTTCAGGGGACTTGGCCTCGCCGGCGGGCCATGGCAACTCTAAGAAAATCTGTTTCTAATCCTGAAACTTTTGCACAAAAGGTTCGCTACAAGATGGCTTTTGACCGAAATCCGATTTTGCAAGTCTGGGCCGATAAAGTAGCTGTCAGAGAATATGTTTCTGAAACAATCGGGTCAGAGTATTTAAACAATATTTTTGGAACTTTTCGAAACCCAGAAGCTATTTCACTTTTAACTCTACCAAAAAATTTCGTAATCAAACCGAACCATGCCTCAGGAGCCGTCATTATTGTTTGGGAGGGTGCGGTTCGACAGGATTCGTCATATCTCGAAAGTTTTATGCAAGTCAAGTGGGGGCGAATCCTAATCAATCCGCTTGATTTGAATTGGATAGTTATTAATAGGATTCTGAGAAAGTGGATTAGTCAGAATTATTATTACGAGCCAGGGTTTTTCCCCGAGTGGGCCTACAAGGACATCAGGCCGCTGCTCATAGTTGAGGAATTTTTGCCTCAGGGCGAAAACGGTGTCGCACAAGATTTTCGTTTCTTCCTCTTTAATGGAGTGTGTGAATACATTCGCTTAGATATAAACTGGAATGATCAACCCACAGAGACGCTATTCGACACGAATTGGTCTCAAATAGACGTAACTTTTGATAAATTTCCACCAGCACAACCCTTGCCGGAGAAGCCCAGCGAACTCGAGTTCATGATTAGCCTAGCCGAAAAATGTGGACAGGGAATAGATTTTGTTCGCTGCGATTTTTATTTAGTAGATTCACGTATAATTTTTGGAGAATTGACAAATTATCCCTCGGGGGGCGGTCGTGAATTAACCATAAATCAATCTCTTAAAACTTTTGGGGAATCTTGGAAACCCGATAACCTCTATTGAGTTTTTTTCATTAGATAATTACCAAGAACTTCACCTAAACTCAATAAGTGAAACTTGTCTGCAACAAACGTGTCCCGGGATTGATACAACAACTGATTTGAAATTCACTCATATCCTGGTTGAGCTATTCCCAGCGTACGAAAAAGACTCTGGTGCGTTGTGAGGTGTCCTGTTCCACGACTTATGTCTCTCATGTGTCGAGAGATATGTCCCTCTAGCGGGTTTAATAAGGGATGTCACAGAGTCCCCGTCCTAACTCCC
>Ga0214166_1000766_pt1 | contig 15437 bp, 20 predicted proteins | sample TroBogepilimnion_27_FD_153005 | JGI IMG/M metagenome (GOLD analysis project Ga0214166, IMG submission 153005) | Freshwater microbial communities from Trout Bog Lake, WI - Practice 18AUG2009 epilimnion v3 | ecosystem: Environmental > Aquatic > Freshwater > Lake > Epilimnion/Euphotic zone ...
GGAGTTGATTACGCGGGGAGCGGGAAGAGGCGGGCGGCGTTGTCGCATTCATGCAACGCGCGAGCCGTCATTTCGGCCTCGTCGCGGGCCTGGCCGTAGTCATAGAACCCATAGGCAGACTCAACAACCTCGCCGGCGGCGTTGGCTACCTCGATGCCGTAGCACTCGCCGCGCACGTAAGCGACAAAGTCCCCAAGGTCTCCCAAGACAAAGCCGGGCAAGTTTTTGTGCTCGTTAGCGATGTCGGCCGAGATCCAAGCAAAGCCCGAAGGCGCGCCAACGAGATCCGACAGATTCACCATGTCAAAAGTGACGTCGCCGTCATCGTACCGAGACAAGTAGTAGCCGTTCGGCTCGGGTTGTCCGCTTGGCGTTGCGTTGTACAACTCTTGCGAGTAGATCTCGCCGGCCTTGTCGAAGATGTACCGGGCCATTTCGTCAGTTGTGCGCGGGTTGTTAATGTCTTCGATCCTGATCCAAGGTTGCGAGCCCCGGTAGTTGTGGTGAATCTCCCATACAAGGGACCCGGCGGGGATTGTGATCCGGCGGGCCTCTTCGTTGGTGACTATGTGAAGATCAAGCCACTCACGCGGATCTTCCGGGCAGTTGTCATCTATGACGCGGGCGACGTACTCGCCTACCTTGATGTCGTAGTTAGTCATTTCTCTCTCCTACTGGCCGGCGAACACTCGCCGCCGATACCATGGCCCCCGGCCCCGGTTGCGATCCGGGCTCGGCGCGCGTGCGCCGGGGATATTGCCGTTAGCGAATAACGCGGCCCCCCTTCTCGTGAACGCGGCGGGCGATCTCTCGGCGAATCTCTGTGTGTGAGGACCCCAAAAACTTGCCTTCTTCTGAGTAGATGCCAGGATCCCCGGCAATCCGGTACCAGGCCGTAGCGTTCGTGATCTCGGCGCCATAGGTGCCCCAAACCTCTACGCCGTTGCGCGTGTGGGAGTACGTCATTAGAAAGACTCCCAAACGTGAACGCCGCCGGCGACGTCCTCGGTTACGTAGTCATACGACAATTCTCGGGCCGCGTGCTCCCAATCAATGCAAGTGTGCGGCCATTGTGCGTCCGCGTTGATCAGGCCGCATTCCTCGGCAAACTCCTCGGCGTACTCTTCGAACGAGGACCAGAACCCGCGGTAGGCGTCCCGGTGAGTTTCGAGAGTTTCGGCGTCCATCTTGTAGGACCCGCCGAAAGCGCGGATGAACGCGGCCAAAGCTTCGGCTTCGCCCTCTTCGATCTGTGCCAAGAACTCGGCGGCCTCTTGCGCAGTCTCTGGCGAGCACTCGCCGCGGATTGCGCCCGCGTAGTTCTCGTGATCGAAGACTTGCCATTCTTCATGTGCCAAAGCGTCCGGGGCGTTGCGGTGAACCGCTAGCACCCAATCGGCGTCTTCTTTGGCGTCCGCGGCGGCGGCGCCATCTACCCAAGCACCTACAAGGGCGCCATTGTTGTAGCAAGCCAGGCACCCTACCCAAGCAGCGGGGGCACCGTCCTCGGGTGAGTATTGCGCCATTACCTCGGCGCGGTTGTCATTGATAACAGTTGTCACTGTTCTCTCTCCTTGTCCCGTTCGCCTTGTGCTACTTGGTGACGGATAGGACTGTCGCGGGGTGACAGAGGAATGCAAGATATTGTTTCTAGTAGTTGCCTAGTAGTTATCTAAGAATTATCTGTGTGAGTTGCCCCGCTCATGTCACTGTGAGGGGGCATGTTCATGTCGCATTCGCCCCACAGTGGGGGCCGCCGGGGCGTGATGAGTGAGTGACGGCGCGGCAATATCGGCAGCGGGGCGGCCAAGGGACCGGCGTGGGGTGCGGGCCGCTTGGGGACCCCCCCGGCCAAAAAGTCAGATGAGGGGAAACGGCAACTACCACGGGTCACTTTTCACACACACCAAAAAATCCCCCAACTTTGAGGTCACCGGGCGACAAAAGGAATAACACCCCCTCTTCGCTATCCATTCCCCTTCCGCCAGTCCTGACTCATTCCCACTCATTCCCCCCTTAGGGGATGGGAATGAGGGAATGGGTCATCACAGGCCTCTGGACCGGCCAAGGGAATACTGCGGGAATGTTCGGGAATACGGCGGGAATGGGTCGTATGCGACAGATCCGCACCCCCGCACAGGTATCAGTGCCGGACCCAACCACCCGGCAGAAGGATACGAACAATGGCCTTTCTAGAACCGTTACCAACGGAATGCCCCAACGGCTGTGACGCTGGGTTCATTCACGTCACCAACGAGGTCTGTGTCCGCGAGGTCACAATCTTGGAAGGATCTGTCTTTTATATTCACCAAGACGGCGAATACCCCGGCGGATTCCGCGAGTCCATCGTGTGTGTGAAATGCCGCGAAGGCATCGAGTGCTCGCCTGACGACTATGTGATGGCCGGTGAAGACGAAGACATCGACGCCGCATACGAGGCCCTGATAGCGGAGTGATACTTGCACGGGGCGTGCAGTTCCGCACGGTCATCGTGCATGACAGCCACGAAGAAAACCCGCGCGCCCAAGTCCGTCAATCTGATGAAGGGCGACTGCCTCACCGAACTCAAAAAGCTCCCCGACTGTTCCATTGACAGCATCGTGACCGACCCCCCGTACGAACTAACGTCAGGACGCCCGCCTGTGGGCTTCGATCACTGCCTTCGCGGGGTCTTTCTTGAAGTCCAACTCCCACAACTCACCAACGCGGTAGCCAAGGCGCCGAAGTTCAGCAAGTTTGATCGCGAACTTCTTGACGTTGTGGGCCTGCGTCGCGTTGTGTTCGGAATAGACCCGAGGGTCGGCGTGCCAGTAGGTTCCGTTGACTTCGAGAGCAACCCCGTCTTCGAGCACGAAATCAATAACGCCGATGTAGCGGCCGCCATCACCACGGACCCCGACTTGTCGCTCATAACCGATACCAAGACCGTCAAGAACAGCGGCAACTTTGTCCTCCAACTTCGAGACACGGGACACTCGCCCTTCTGCCAAGGCTCGTGCGGTTGCGTTCGACAACTTGCGCCTGGTCTCCTCGGAGTGCCCGTAGTTATTGGCGGCTATGCGCTTCGCGACGCCTTTGGCCTGTCCGCGCCGAGCACCGACCCTTCCAGCCTCAGTGACGGTATAGGGTGCGGCGACGACTCTCTTGGAGAGGCCAGTGGAACGGCCTTTGTAGTGGCAAGCCCGGGAGCAGAACTGGGCGCCGTGCTTGCCTTTGACGTGGCTCGCGGGGCGTTCGATCTCTTTACCGCAGACGGCGCAATGAAAGGTGACGAGTCGTTCGAGCTTTTTAGCCCGCAGCTCGTAGGAACACTTTCGGGAACAAGTGGTCTGCCGACCGTGTTTGAGACGACCGGGGTCAGCCAAGTAGTTGACCCCGCAAACTGGGCACTGTCGTTCGATCACCTTGTCCTCCCTGCGCGGGTTTCATCGTTCTTGGGTGACAAACGTTCGCGCGGGGGCTTTATGGGAAAGACCTGGGACGCAACAGGAATAGCGTACAACGTCGAGATGTGGCGCGAGTGTCTCCGTGTCCTGAAGCCAGGTGGACACCTGCTGGCCTTCTCCGGTTCTCGCACCTACCACCGAATGACCGTCGCCATCGAGGACGCAGGCTTTGAGATTAGGGACCAAATCATGTGGATCTACGGCTCGGGCTTCCCCAAGTCGCTGGACGTGAGCAAGGCGATAGACAAGGGCATGGGCGAGAACCGGCAGCGCCAACTTCGCTTCACCGAGTGGATGCGCTCCACCGGCATTACAGCCAAACAAATAGATGAAGCAACGGGAACAAAAATGGGTAATCATTACACGACCCACCCGACCCAGCCAGCCATCGCCACCGCCGACCTATTCGACCTACTTCGCCCACTACTGCCAGAAGTCCCCGAGGAAATCGAACGCCTAGTAGCGGAGCGCACCGGCATTGAGTGGACTTCCTACAAGAACCGTGAGGTGGTGGGAACACGCAGACAGAGAGGAACGCCAAACGGAGTTGCTCCCTTCAATACCGCATCGTCGCCAGTCGAAGAACTCACAGCCCCCGCCACCCCCGAAGCCCAACAATGGCAAGGCTGGGGAACAGCCCTAAAGCCAGCCCACGAACCCATTGTCGTCGCTCGCAAACCCCTAACAGGAACCGTGGCTAATAACGTGCTGGAGTGGGGAACGGGTGCGCTGAACATTGACGGGTCGAGGGTGGGCTTGCAAGACGGGGAAATCAAGGTCGGCGGCTTCGGCAACGGGGGCATTGGCTTCGGTGGTGGTGACGCTTCAGATGTTGAGTGGCAAAAAGACACTAAGGGTCGCTGGCCTGCCAACGTCATCCACGATGGAAGCGAGGAAGTGCTGGCAGGGTTTCCAAACTCAAAGGGCGGTCACTGGCCTCAAACCAAGACCACCGGTTTCGGTGACTTTGGCGGTGGCTCATCGGAATACTTTGGCGCTGGGCCGAAAGACACAATAGACGGCTCTGCAGCCCGTTTCTTCTACTGCGCTAAAGCAAGCAAGGCAGAGCGCAACGCTGGGCTAGAGGGGTTGACTGAACAAATGCTGACAGGGCGTGACGAGGGGCAAGACGCTATGCAAGTGCCGTACAAAACCCGTTCCAAAGTCACCGCCAACATCCACCCGACGGTCAAGCCACTTGCCCTTATGCGCTACCTAATCAAACTTGTCACACCACCAAACGGCACTGTCCTTGACCCGTTCTTGGGTTCAGGCACAACCGCCGTAGCAGCCGTTTTAGAGGGCTGTGAGTGGATAGGGTGCGAACTCACGCCCGATTACCACCCGATTATTGAAGCCCGTGTTGAGTGGGCTAAGTCGCAGGTGGAACAGCAAACTCTATTTTAGGCAAGGACTTGTTGTTTAGCCTCGGCGGGTGCTGAACCCCAGATTACTACGCTTCCCAAGAATGCTTGGTTAATCCGAGTTCGTGGGCTTTGGTGGGGTTATCTTCTATCCACGAGTTGTGGTGATTACAAACGAGGATAATCCCCGACATATCCAAGAGGTTCGCATCGCTTTGGCCCGACCGAGCGCGTGAAAGGATTTCGTGACCGTTCACATCTCCGAAGCAAGGTGTTCCGATTATCTCTCTAACTGAACACTTCCAAGTCTCACGCTTGCCGAAGTGCTCGAGCATCGCCTCTCGGCGTTTGGTATTCACCTCACGGCGTTTGTCGCTTATGGGGTTGAGCCGAGTTCGCTTCATCTGCGTTGGCTTGCGTTCCAACGGCTTGCGCTTTAGGGCTTTGGTTTTCGTTTCAGCACTACGGCAGTTCTTACAACGAGGCAAGAACTTGTCTGGCTTGTCACGGCGAGGTATGAAGTCGCTAGTAGGGAGCAGTTCCCTACACGAACCGCAACGCTTGATGTCCACTACTTAGCGATGTAGATAGCGTTATCGGTTGTGTAGATAGTTTGGACCGTCTTCTCGGCGGCCAAATACTTCGCTACTTCCGTTTGGAAAGCGGGGAGTTGCGAGGTGTTCTCAATCACACTCAATCCAATAACTGTCAAACCCTCAAGGGCTTGTGCTTGTGCCGCAATCGCTTGGTTAAGGGTTTTGCTTGGTGAACCAATCGCATTGTTGAGTGCGTTTATATCTTCCGACAAACGAACGAAGTATTTGTTGGTGGTAGTGACATTGTTAGCGGCGAGTGCTTTCTGTGCATTGTTGTAATCCGCAAGAGTGTGCTTTTCAGCAACAACGAAAGTTGGCTTCCAAATCTTCCACATAGCCGCTTCTGCTTGTGCCTTTGTGGTGGTGGTAGTCGTTGGGCCAGAGGTGCTAATGACGCCAGTCGACATAAGAAGAATCGTTGCTACTAGAGCGAAGACCACTGCGGCGACCCACTTGGTCTTAGTGCTTAGTGCGAGGAATCGCTCGGATGGCTTGATGGGTGTAGTGGTCATTGTTCGCCCCTTGCTAGTGCGTTTTGGTTATTAGAACTTACCATAGTGATACCCGGCACACTTACAGGCCCAGCCCCTAGAGCAAATCCACTGCTGAAAAGAACTTCGTTGTTGTTCTTCTCGGAGAACTCGTTATACATTTTGATAAATTGCGCTCGGACAGTTGAGGGATTATCCGTCTGGCAAATCTCCCACCAGCCGATTGCTTTTACGGTTTTGGAAATTGCTTCGTTCGACCAAGGTGGCCGTGAGAGGTTTTGCCAATTGTGTAATCCGTATCGCTCAACGGCATCTGCTACTTCGGCCCACGCTTCGTTGGCACTCATAGATAACACGCCAGCGATTTCAGCACAACGCTTTCGGATTCCCGCAATCGTGGGGTATCGCTCTTCTTTGAGAATCCAATCTTGGGCGGCCCTAAACACGAGCCCGACATCTAAGTCTCCGAGCATCGCATTCCACATCTCCACCGTTTCAGCACTCATAGTGAGATTTGGAAACGCCGCCGATAGGAGAGCGCAAACTTTTGCTGTGTCAATCCGTTCCACTATTCGCCCCTCTGTAGGAACTCTTCGATACCTCTAAAGCCCTTTGGCTTCTTGGTGTCGGTCTTTAGACCCTCACCGTCAGAGAGATAATCTTTCCAGCGTTGCTTAGGGCCGAAGAAAGTCGAGGCGTGGAGTGTGTATTCGATTTCCTTGCCTTTTCTGAAAGCGGCATAATTTACAACTGCTTCTCTCAATTCTGCTGGTGATACCCCAGAGCGAAGTACGGACTTTAGTGCTTGTAGTGCTGCCGAGCGACCTACCTTGCGGGGGTATATTTCCCAAAGGTCGTTGAAGACAGATTCGTATTCCGATTCCTTTTTTGCTTTCTCCGCTTTTTTAGAAGCGGGGGAAGTACTTTTAGTACTTTCTTTCTGTTTATTTATATAAAGAGGTGAGTCCTCTTCAGAAGGGACGAAATGTCCACCTATTCGGACAGGATGTCCACCTATTCGGACAAAATGTCCACCTATTTCTTCCTCTTCGGGAACAAAATCCGGGGTGATATCCACATCAGTTTGTGGGAAAAGAAACTCATATTCGGCCACTCTGCGACCTGATGCGGGGCGCAATAAACGCAAGAATCCATCTTCGACCATTTGTGCTTTTGCGCGCTGAACTGATTTGGTTGAGCAGCGACACAACTTCGCAAGATTTTCGTCAGCGATGAAGAGCCGGTGGTTGTAAGTGTCGTTTTCGATATTGCCGAGTCGTAGGTGAATTAGAAACATAATCCCGGTGTAGGGGGAGTGCTTTTCTACGTATGCTCTGCCAGCATCACTCATAGGTAATTCCTTTGTTAGTTCTAGAGGCAAAGACACTACCCTGCCGAGAAGGGCCAGCGCACGGCTTATTTGGGCCTAAAAAGCCAAAAACCCCCGGAGTGGTATCTCCGAGGGCTTTTGGTTCTAGAACGCCTACAAAGGCGATTTAGGGGGGTATGCGCCTATTCTGGCACTACCTCTGCTGAAACCTTTGCCTTGGTCTTAGCGATTTTGTTCAGAAGAGCGTCGGCTTCTTCGTAGCGAGACTCTGGCAAGTTGGCTACTTTGGGGAAGTTGCCCTCGGCCCACAAGCCCTTGAGAACCTCACGCTGTTCGGGGGTGAGTTGGCGAATCTTGCCGTCGAGAACATCACGCTGGGTAGCGGTGATGATTGGGTCGCCCGACTTGAGCCAAGTCAAGAACTCGTTTGCGCCATCAACGCCCTTGTTCGGTGGGAACACCTTGTCGGCCAAAGACTCACAACGGGTCTTACCGATAATCGTGCGGTGGTCGGTGTCCATCTCAACTACGAGGGTGAACTCATACTCAATTCCGTCACGCTGTTGTGGTGCTAGACCAACTTTCTTCGGTGAGGTGCGACCGGTGCGCTCGTCTTTCTCCAAAGTCCACTCGGTCTTAGAACGCATAGTGGCGATGATGTGACCGTTGAAGTTCAGAATCGCATCAACCATCTGTTGCTGAATTGGCGTAGCGACTTTCCAACCGGCGAAAGAGTTGCCCTTTGCCGCCGCACCTGCTTGGTCAACAAGTTCGAGCAATCCGCCTTGACCGTTGTAGAAGTGAGTCAAGGAGTCAACAACTACGCAAGCGTAGCCTTCTGCTTCAGCAGCCTTGAGTGCCTCAATCAAACGGTTTGGGTGGTAGGGGGCAGACATCGTAAGTGAGTCAAACTCAAATCGGTCGGCGTATAACTTCGCGCTATCGCGCTCGGTGTCAATAACGGCAATCTTTCCACCCTCGGCAAGTGTGGTAGCCCACAACAAAGCCGAGTAGGTTTTGCCTGACCCAGAGGGTCCTGTCACAGCGATTCGGGCCTTTGCTTCGGCCTTTACCGCCTTGGTAAATAATGAACTCATTTGGTTCACCTTTCATCTATTACTCAACAATTACTACGAGTGGTGAAATCTTACCAGAATCTATAGCCGTGTCAAGTCAAAAAAAGCCCTAAATTGCAAGGGTCCTTGCTATGTCACACCCTTTATACTAAACTAGGGTTATGGAAGAAATGACCAACCTGACTAGCCCCGAAGTTCTTGCTGAACTCGGCCTTGTGCCGATGCTCGATGCCACCTCTATCTCGGCTATGGTCAATCGCTACAAGGGCAAGTGCGCCGGGTGTGGTGCGAAAGTTGCCGAGGGCGAGGGTATCTACGCCAACGTTTCGACGTGGTGTGCTGAAGCCCTCTTTGGAATGGGGTGGGGCTTTATCTGCCCTAACGCAAGCGGAGTGGTTGCCAATATCGCCAAGCGTCACGAGGAGAACAAGGTTCGTGAAGCCAAGGTTGAGGAAATCAACAAGATAAGGGCTGCTGAAAAAGAAGCGAAGCGAATCGCCTACGCCGAGTCGGATGAGGGCAAGGCGGAAATCGCTGCACTCAAAGCCAAGCGAGCCGAACTCAAGAAGCGTGGGCTAAAGGTGTGCCGCCGTTGTGGTGGTGCAGGCGAATCAGAAAAGTGGACCTACACGGGTCTTGTTTGCTATGGGTGCGGTGGTAGTGGATACATCACACCCGAAGTGCTATAGTAGAGTTTAGTTATTGAGTAATAGGAGTGGTATGGAAGTTATCCGTGAGTTTGGTGCTGACTTGGCTTTTGCCGGTCTAGACACTATTGGTATGTCGGCGCGGGGTGTAAATCTCACCGGGCGTGACGAGATTGTAGTTTCGGTTGCCGATGGTGAATGGCGAGCCGAGATTGGTGGCTTTGTATCGGTTGAGCAAGCCGAGGCCGCTATGAGTATGGTCCACCAAGGAAGCCTCGTTCGAGACATAGTTGGTGAAAACAACAAGAACCGTTTTGACTTTGCCGTTGGCGTTCTCAAGATGATTGCTGACCAATCGTATGTGTTGCCTACGCCCGCTAAGGACAGCGAGTTAGATGACGCTTTGACCGAGAGTATCCTTGAGGACATTTTCGTTGAGCGTATGTCGGAGATGGAGTAGTTATGTCAGACAACTTTTGGACCAAGCGTGATTACGAGTTCCTAGACGAACGAGGTGCTGATTACTTCGTTCACGATGAGGGCGTGTTTGCTTTCCAAGCGTTCCGTATTTCGGAGAGCAATCCATACTTCGTATCCTTTGACCGAATTGATGCTGGTAAGTCGGCAAAGGTAGGTGACTTCGATTCCCTAGAGCAAGCACAGGCGTTTATTGAATACGCTCGCCGCAAGGGGAACTTCTACACTTCACCAGCAGGTTTCGTATCAAAGAAAAAGGAGAATAACTAATGGGGCTTTCACTCCAAGTAGATGACAGGCAGTATTGGAAGAGCACATACTCGGCTTTCGGAGAGTTCCGTAGAGAGGTAGAGCGAGCGAGTGGAATCACCACCGAGTCGCTTCTCGACAAGGGGTTCACCGAGGCTAATGTTCAGGGTCTATGGGCCGAGAAGCCTAGAGAGCCACTAGCGTTCTTGTTCATTCACTCTGACTGTGACGGAGTTATTGAGGCCGAAGATGCCGAGGTCTTGGCTAATCGCCTTGAGGGTCTGCTTCCGAACTTTAGTGAGGATTGGACTGAAGATGTTGAGGTGTTCATTGACACGCTTCGTGCCGCCGTTGACACCGGGCAACAAGTTGAGTTTTGGTAAAGGAGATACAGATGTCAGATTTTGATTTCAGCAACGAAGAGATGCCGAGCCTTGAGGACTTCTTGGCTCAAGACGGACAGCCCGAAGATTTCGGTAGCGATGACTACGCTATCAAGAACGATGACGAGGCTCTGTGGGCCGTTCGCCGTATCGCCCAATCGCAACGCCGAATTGACGAGGTGAAGCGACAGGCTCAAATCGAACTCGACCGAATCAATCGTTGGGTCGAAGAAAACACGGTCGGCAACCAGCGCGTAGTTGATTACTTCGAGCGCATAGTTGGTGAATACCTAGTGCGTATCCGTGAAAATGAGCAAGACGGTCGTAAGTCACTTGACTTTCCCGATGGCAAGGTGACTAGTCGCAATACGCCTAGCAAGGTATCTGTCTCGGATTTGGATTCGTTCCTTGAGTGGGCCGAATCAAACGGACACTCGGATTGGGTGCGTATCAAGCGTGAGGCTGATGTTTCCACTATCAAAAAAGTCGTAGACTTTAACGGCGAGGAAGTTATCGACCCAATCACGGGCGCGGTGATTTCCGGCCTCTCGCACACCGAGGGTGGCGTGTCGGTATCGGTAAAGGTATCCGAGTAAGGAACAAGGTTTGTGTTGGCGGGTAGTTCTACTCCGCTCTATTCGCCAACACGATTACAAAGAGAAAGCCCGCTAGGTCTGGTGATTAGCCAAACTTAGCGGGCTTCTTGCTCTTAGAGCAAACAATCGCTAATGCGAGATTACTTCGTGATTGAGGTGGGCTTTACTGCGCCGAGGATTCGGTTAAGTGCTGGGTACTTCGCCTCAAGTGCGTGGGCCAGAGTGCTGTATCCGGTCGCTACGGCTGGGGCTACGATTGCGTAAGCCTGCGTTGGCGAGAGGTTAAAGCCAGCCTTTGCTGCTACCGATACGAGCAGACCGACCAGAGCCGGAACTACATAACGAGTGATTTCAGCAGTAATTGCCTTTGGGTCCAATGCTGGGGTTGTTGCCATAATTATCTCCTTTTCAGAGTATCTAGAGCACCCCAGAGAAACCGAGATGCTTACTTATCTTACCGATATCCGAGTATCGGTGTCAAGGATTTAGGAATCTATTTCAGGGGCCGAATCGCGTTTTAGGAGTTTTTCCAAACCTTTTTCAGCATCCGCCCGGTGCCACCCCAAGTGCCGTTCTACCTTGTCTTCTATGGAATCTAGGCGTAGGTCTATGCGCTCGAATTGGGTATCAGCGCGCTCAAACTTGAGGTCAATTTGGTCAAATCGGGTGTCGTGGCGTTCCAAAATAGAGAGGATTTTTTCGCTATCGCTATGCCCCTCGGAGCGCATTTTGTGACTAGAGTGCCAGTTTCCAATCGCAACGATAATCGTTGTGAATGCGGTTATACACGCTGCGATTACATACGGCTGGGTCATAGCAGGATTTTAGACTGGGATTTCCAAATCTCGGTTGCTCTAAGAGGCTACGCCACAGTCGTAAATAAACATCTGCTGACTAACATTTGTAATCGCAAAGGATGCCGAGCCCGAAAGTTTCATAGCGGCTTGCCACTTAAATTGTGGCCCTTGACCAAGATTCCAAGTTCTCGGAGTTTGGACAGCGCTTGGTATTTCCCAAAAGGTTTGTGCGCCTGTAATCGTTATTTGTTTACCATCGTAAGCACCAGTGATATCTATTTTGGTGATTTCTTGATACTTACCGCCACCTTGTAAAGCGTTTGGTGCGATTACTCCGATAGAAACTTCGGCAAGGTTGCTACTTGAGTTTTGACCAGAGGTTCCGTTTGTGACACTCACGGTTGGCTCGGTGGTGATAGTCGCAGTGGTAGAGGCAATAGTTGGGGTTTGGTTGAGCAACTGAATATTTACATTGGACATAAAGGTAGCGGTGGTCGAGCCAAAGAACTTGCTATAGGTTCCGCCGCTGAAATACACTTCGTAGGCATTGGTGGAAACATTAGACCACGCCGAGGGTGCGGCCTGCGCTGTCGCCCCAGATGGATAAGTTCCGGTGAACCCCGTTCCTGTAGTTTGCCAATTACACCCAATAACCTGAACGCCATCGGCTAATCCAAACCCGGTTGCGATAACCGGGCCAGTACGGTTAATCATATTTGGAACTTCGTTTAGCCAGCCACCTACATTTGTTCCAATAGCGTAAACGCCGTTGTTTGGAAGAGAGTAGGTGTGGCTGTTTGCTACTGGCGCGCCCGTTGCTGAACCGGTTGGGAAGTCAACCTGAATAGCCTCGGTGTAGATAGTTGGAACGGATAGGGTGGGAACTGTCGCCTGTCCACCCGAAAGGCTTACGCCTGTTCCGCTATTCAGCAGTTGTGGTGCGCCCGAAATCGTAAAAGTAGTTGTTAGTTCGGCTCGGTAGATTCGGTTAGGCAAGTATGGCGTAGTGGATACGACACTTGGGAAATTGTGGATTGTGCCACTCGTGGTATTGGTGAACGCACTTGTGTCGGTGTATTCCGTTCCTTTTAGAACCACGACTGGTGAACGGAGTTGCCCGATAACTTCTTTCGGCGCACCCGCCAACGAGCCCATAACCCAAGCATCAGGGCCAGAGAGGGCTACCCAAACGGTGTCACCGATATTTGGAACATACGACTCGGAGAACCGAATACGGTGCATTGGTGTCGTGTCGCCCGCGAGAGTGATACTTACGAATGGATAACTGTGCTTCTTGGCGGTGGTGTCGTAGTTGGGGTCGTAGCCAATCACCACAGCCATACGGATTTCCGTATTTGGCTGGTGGCGAAAGTCGCCATCGTTCTTGATGAGTTCGGCTAAACGCTTGAAGTCTGTAGTTGCCATTAGTTGACCTGTCCTTGGTCGTATGCGGCCTGACGGATAGCATCCTTTTTACTACCGTGGCGACGGGCGCGCGCGGTGATTTGTAGGGGGCTATCAAGGTCGAGTGGAATAACCAATTTGTCCACGAAGTAGGAAACGCTTCCATCGCTAGGCAAAGTTGGGTCAACGACAATACAGTTCTTGCGATAGGTCACATTGGGGCGGAAAGGCTCGACATTCAGCACCGTATCTCCCGGCGATACGCTTTGCGAAAGAACCACATCTTGCGAAGAGAAGTTGTTTAATAAACGAATAGTCGTTCCTGCTGGAAGCGAGGTTGCATTTTTGGGAAGACGAACTGGTGAACAGATAATCGAACTGTAAAGTTGGCCCGTATAGACATCCATTTTGAGGTCGGTAAAGACTGTGGCGGCATCGTAGATACCCAAGTGCTTACGGCGAACCTTGATAATGTCTGCCACATCAAGAGCGGGATTCACGACTCCCTCGATAGAAACCTGCTCGTCAGCACCCACATACCAGTTGAGGTAAGTGTTAGCGGCGTTCTGAACCTGCTGAATTGTGTATAACTGCTTACGCCCAGACTCACGACCAACGATACGGCCAAGCGGTCCTTGATAGTAGGTAGGCGAAGTTGGGTCATTGTCAATCGCTTCAGCGCGGAGTGGAACGGCGACTCCAACGCCTTCGCCAGTCGCAATAACGAAGTTCACGGTCTTGTCGACATTGATTTCACGAGTCACTTTGGTAAGTAGCCCACCATCACCATCTAGGAAACTCCAAACTGGCGGTAGCGAGTTCGGGTCGGGAACGGTGCGAAGAACGAACTTGCCTCTCGCATCTACAAACAATTCAGCACCAAGCGCAGTTGCTAGAGCCGTAATGTCTTGCCACGGCGAGCCTGATGAGGTAGCACCGTTATAGGAACTACCCATAATTACGGCATCGGTAATCGGCATATCAACTACGCCAGAGAAGTCAAACTCTGGTGGGCCAAAAGCGGGGTGAACCGGCCATCGGTTATTGATAAGAATCTTTATGGCTTCCATAATCGTTTGAGCCACATAGGTCTGCTCTGGGGTGATGTCAAACGAAGAGATAGCCTCGACTGGAATTGTGTATGGGGTGCGACCTACCGTGACCGGGCCGGTCCATTGGTTTTGAGACAAAACGAGCGATATGTCAGACCCCTTAATGGTGGTCACGACATTTCCCTCTTTGTCTTCTTCAGTAGAAACGCTGGTGATTCGGAATACGCCCATAGGGATTAGTTCGTAGGCTTGGTTATCTGGCACAAGCAAGTTTTCTGGGATTGGGGCTTGGCAAGTCCAAAGGGCAGGGTCAATCTGGCTTGAGTTCCAAAGAACGCCACGATAGACATACAACTGGTGAGCGTAAACATTGACAGGGCCGTAGGCATCGTAAAGGTCGGGAACGATACTCTCGTCTGTGATGGTGATTTCTACAGTTCGGCGCGCGTCTTGGGCCGTGTGGTCAACCGTGACAGTTCCCTTTTCGATATTTAGGTTTGTCACTAATCCGTGCGGAGACTTTGCTTTCACCACGACCATAGGGCGATTAGACCCCAAAAGGGATTGGCGCAGTTTGTCGCTCATCTTTTGCATAGTTAACTTCCGTAGGTGTAGCCGTAGCCGGGTGGTGCGGCTTCTACTGTATCAATCACTAGTTCACGATAGGGCTGTGTTGATGCGTAGTGCGTGACCTGAACATCAGTTTGGATAAAGACATAGCGACGCTCGGCTTCTACAGGGTCAATCAGGATTAGGGTTTCGCCTGTATTCAGCAGATTGAGGAAGTTAGGCCACTCTGCTTCGTTTTCCCAGATAACGGTGAGTTTGGAGTCACGGCCCTGAACCACACCAGCGATTGTGTATGGTCGGCTAGAACCAAGTGGGTAGAAGATACCAACAGGGTGCTTCTGCGATTCCTCAACCTTGTTCTGAACGAGGATTGGGAAGCGTAGGGTGACATCGCTAGAACTAGAAATCCACCAAGAGTTGACAGTAAGTTGGGTCGGCCCAAGTGAGGGTGAGGTCAATCCAGCCACAGGGGTAGTGGAGTCGTTGTTTGTAGAGGTCGCTTGGACACGATAGTAAATATTCTTGCTAGGCGAGCATTCGTAGTCATCTACATAGGCAACGCCCGCTGCTGAAATAGGCAGGTTCTTAGCCTTGCGAAGCGTGGTCCAATTCGTTCCGTTGTCTTCGGTTCGGTCAATCTTCACGGTATAAGAGTCGTTAGCCTCGTTGAGCCAGCCAGAGTTGTTCCAAGTAATTGCGGCCACATTCGTTCCGATTGCTTGTGGTGTTAGCACTTCTGTGGCCAATCCAGCGGCCGTAGCGGTCGCTAGTGAGCCGGAAGCGTGGACATACCAAATAGGCGTGGTGAGTGGAACTGTGAGCGAGCCATCCCAGTTAGCGGCATCAATAATCACGGTTTCTTCGTTTGAGTTTCCATAGTCAAGAACAATCTGACCTGAATCAGCCAAGTCATCAACATTGGAAAGGTTTACGAACTTCGCACCGATAAAGGTGGGCTC
>Ga0214166_1000775_pt1 | contig 15306 bp, 18 predicted proteins | sample TroBogepilimnion_27_FD_153005 | JGI IMG/M metagenome (GOLD analysis project Ga0214166, IMG submission 153005) | Freshwater microbial communities from Trout Bog Lake, WI - Practice 18AUG2009 epilimnion v3 | ecosystem: Environmental > Aquatic > Freshwater > Lake > Epilimnion/Euphotic zone ...
GGGGGCTTTAGCCCCGCCACCCCACTAAAAACCCGGGGGTATTGTAATCAAAAACACGTGTTTTTACGCGTGGACACGACGTGGACATTTCACCGGACATTTCACCGGACAGACATAAAATTTAATATACGTAGTATAATATTAAATTTAATAAAATGGATAAAACTCATTTTATGGTCTAACGCTTTGGCTTGACCATAATGAGTAATCCATTTAGCCCCCTTTCCCCCATGCCACGATTCTACCGCCGCCGTCTTGACCCCAAGAAATACAAAGAGTGCAAGCTTGCGGAGTATTGGAAGAAGCGATGGGACGCTAACCCCGAAGCCCTTGCTGAGCATTTGCAGATGCTCAACGAGGCCAGGAAAGCCAAGTCCGAACAAAGGGTCGTCGAAATCAAAGCCGTTTTATCCCTTATCGACCCGAACCCCATGATGCGGTCGAGAATGGAATTGGCCATCATGGATACTTGGTGCGCGGTTTATGGGGAGAGGATAGATCGGGCGAAGGCGGTTGCGACCATCCGGTTTGGCATTAGGAAGGGTTTGATAGGCAAAACGGACTCTGGATTCCATTTCACACAAATCATCGGTTGAATTTGTCTTGGGGCGGTTTTCGGGGTTTTATGGTTGTATGTTCAATTATGACAACCAGGACGACATTGATAAAGTCGTTCAGTTAAGAGAGGACTGTAAGATCCTTGAGAAAATCGCCGTGAGACATTTGCAGCGGGCGCTGGAAATTAACAAGGATGCTCCCGAGGTAGCGGAACTTTTGCTCCGCGAAGCAAGTGTGATGCTCTTGGTCTGTAATGGCATTGAGCATATCCACGGTGAAAGTGATTTCTCGAAATAAATTGGAAAACGAGTATCGGAAGCTTTGGCGTAAAGCAACCCCAGAGGAAAAGGATGCTTTGCGGGCAACCGGATTTGACCCCAATGACCCTTTAGATTCCGGTGTTCCCAAAGCCCATCGGTATTTACTTTTGAATTCCAATAATGATTCCTTGGACGAGGACTCAAATTGGTTGTCTTATATGACCCAGCACCAATACCGAAAGTTTATTCACGAAAAGGCCGCGGAGGAAACGGAAGAAAAGTTTTTTGATGAAGCGCAAGTATTGGACGTAATTCGCCGCATCATTTCAGTCTTGGATGACTCCAATAAGCCCGAGGTAAAGATGCAAGGCACGATGATCTTACTTGCCCTTGGCGTTCCAGGGCAACCCAGCATGACTGAATTAGCCCGACAATACAAAGTCAATCGGGCAACCATTTCTTATCACGTCAAACGGATACAAAAAAAACTTAATTTGCCTCCCAGCGTTTATATGAAATCGGAGTATGCTTGTTCCAAGCTTTCCGAATCTCGCAAACGTAGCATCATTAAAAATGCCAATTCGACCCATTGATATTTCGCGCCGGCTTGGGATTCCCAAGCAAACGGTGAACAACTATATTTCGCAAGGGATGCCCCTCGATACGATTGAGGCCGCAGAAGCTTGGTATAATTCCGAAAGCCGCAAGGGTAATAAGTCATCCTATTCGTCCACGTCGATTGATGACATTGATGAACAAATTAAACTTCAAAAGAAAATCGTTCATGATGCTTACTTGAAGTATGAGGATAAGTTAAAGCAAGACGATCCAGACTGTAATAAGTTTTATGCTACTTATGACAAGGCGGCTAAGACCCTGCGAGAATTTGAGAAAAGCAAAGATGCTCAAGAAATCGCCAGCCAAGTTTATATCAAAGTAGATACGGCTATCCAGCGGTTCGGAGCCGTCACTTCGCAAATGCGCGAGGAATTAAATCAGTTGCCTACCAAGCTTGCCCCCAAAGTTAATCCCGACAGTCCAGGCCGCGCGATGAAAATTATTGAAGATGAAGTCCGCAAATTGCTGGAACGGATGAGTTCAATGATAGAAGTGGCCGAACAAGCGGTTTTAAAAGATGATCAACAAGAACCGTTGCCGGTCGAGACGGACGGCCCCGATGTAATCGAAATTCCAGATAACTCAGAAAACTCCGACGACTTTGATTAACAATCCTAAGACAGTCCATTTATTTGAAAATCATATTCGCGGTTTGCTCGCACCAGACCCAATGGGCGATATTGTCGATTGGCTCGAAAAAAATGTAAAAGAGGTTCCAGGTTCGCCGCAACCCGGCCCTTTCCGCATTGAATCTACCCCTTACCTTGCCCCTATCTTGCGGGCTTTGCTTGACCCAGAAATTACAACGATAGTTGTTATGGGTGCGGTGCAAATGGGCAAATCGTCCTTACTTGAGCTTTGGAGTAGTTATATTCCAGCTCGCGCTCCAGGGCCTACGCTGTTGCTCCAAGACGTTGATGACAATGCTCAAGATTGGCAAAAAGACCGCTTGCGTCCAATGTGGGAGGCAACCCCAGAAACGTTTAGCAAGATGGAACAAGCCGAACGTAATCAATGGAAAAAAACTCGCTTTCAACGGAATACAATTTGGGTGTTAGGTGCGAACAATAAAAAGAATCTCCAACGCCGTTCCATCCGCTACTTAGGCGGTGACGAAGTGTGGCTCTGGCCTAAAGGTCATTTGTCCGAAGCATTAGCTCGCCGCACCGCGTTTATCTGGCAGGGTAAAACTTTGCTGGTATCTCAAGGTGGTTTTGAAGGGGATGATTTCACTAACTTATGGTATCAGTCCGATCGTCGGGAATTAACCTTTGCTTGTCTTGAATGTGGTTTCCGTCAGCCGTGGGAATGGGAACAAATTATTTACCCAGAGCATGCTAAAGGCGGGGCCGGCTGGGACATTGATAAAGTCAAAGAAGGTTGCACCTACGAATGTAAGAATTGCAAGCACCGCTATAAAGATTCCTTTATCGTCCGACAGGAATTAAATAAGACTCTACAATACGTCCCAATGAATCCTGGCGCTCCCAAGGGTATTGTCGGATTCCATTGGAATAGTCTTTGCGCTCAATGGGGTTTAGATTGGGGCAAGCTTGCGGAATTGGCTATTCGGGCAAAGCAAGCGTTTGACGAACACGGCGACGAAACCCTGCGGATTGAGTTTAAGCAAAAACGATTGGCGATGCCGTGGGCCGAAGATCCAGATGAAGGGGGCGGCGAAGTTATGCCTCAATCCTACAAGATGCTGGAAATTTGGGAAAACGAGGGAGCTATGGTTGATGGTAAGTTACAAGACCCGCCCATTACCGATGAGCATAAAAAGAGTAAAGTCTTTGCTCGCTTGCGGTTTATGTCCGTGGATTGCCAGCGTAAAGGGTTTTATTGGATTGTGCGGGCTTGGAGCATTGATGGCAAATCTCGGATGGTTCAATGGGGTTATTGCGATACGGAGGAACAATTACGCGAAACGCAATTAAGGCACGAAGTATCTCCCTTGTTTGTTTTCGTGGACTCTGGTGACGGCCCTAATACTGATGCAACATATCGGATGTGCGCTCGCTACGGCTGGAACGCTACTAAGGGTTCGGGACAAAATGAATTCCCCCACCGGATTCAAACGCCCTATGGCATTAAGATTTCCTATCGCCCCTATCAGAAAGCAAAAGTTATCCAGGTAGGTCAATCATCCTGTAAGTTATATTTATATTCCAATCTTGTCCTAAAGGATTCCCTTACACGGCTACGTCGATCTGGACAGCATACTTACCCGGAGGATGCGGGTGATGAATACCGCAAGCAAATGCAATCTGAACACCGCACTAAGTCAGCCAATGGCCAACCTATTTGGCTTCCTATCGGTGAACGTGCGAATCACCTATTTGACTGCGAGACGATGGGAGTCTTGCCCGCTATCATGGCCCGCCTTGTAGGTCGTAATAAGTTAAAAGCAAAATCTGTGGATAACAAGGATGCCGACAAGGAAGTGAAACCGGGTGAAAGTATTGACGAGCCGTAAATCCTGGGCAAATTACAGTCAAGCTGGTCGGCGTTGGCATGGGCTTGGTATTCGTGGTTGAATAACAAAATCAACGTCGGCCAGCCCTTTTGACATACGGCAAGAGGTATGGCGCGAGCGCAAGGTATTTTCCTTATTTTAGAAATTCCTGACATTGAGGCAATCGTGGCACAAGCGGTCACGCTTCTCAAACAGGGCAAGACGATGATGGAGTATCAAGATTCTGGGACTCATGTAGTTAAGCAATTTCCGATGACGATTCAAGAAACGTTATTGGAAGCTCGATATGCTTTGATGGTTAAAGACCCCATTAAATACGGTTCACCCGATCGTGTCCGGGTAATCAATATGCTTAATAATTTCCGCGGGTTTTAATTTATGCAAAAGAAGCCAAAGAAGAAAATCTTACAAGTGCCAAAGGCCAAAGTGCCTAAAGCACCGAAGGCATCCTTCTCTGGCCCTGTAAAGCAAGCATCGTCGTCGGGGCCGGGAGTATTTTCAAATTTCGAGGCGGCAAAGTTCTCAAACAAACGTTCCTGGATTTGGAGTTCATGGCCGCAAGACTTCAAGAAAACGATGACCGTGTTCGATCGCATGGAAACCATGCGAAAGACCCGGTATCTGGAATTAAACGCTGGTCTAATTCGTCAAATCCTTTCGGACGTAGCTTTATATTCGGTAGGCAACGGCATTAAACACCAAGCCCAATCTGGGGATGAAATCTGGGATGACGTGGCAGACGCATATTTTAATCAATGGGCTTCGCGGGCTTGCGACATTACCGGTCGTTATTCTTTCTTTGAAATCCAGCACATTTGTTGCCGGTTAATGCACCGCGACGGTGAAGTGTTTATCATTAAGACCCGCGGCCCCAATAACCAGCCGAAGTTACAAATAATTGAATCTCACCGCGTTGGCAACGCTGTCGATGGCGCTCCACCCCCAGGCATGATTGATGGGATACAGTTTGGCCCTTACGGACAACCTATCGCATACAATGTCATCCGTTCCGACGGAAGCTCGCGCCTCGTCCCAGCCAACGCGGTGATTCACCTTTACGATCCTCAACTTGCATCCGGCGCTCGTGCTTATTCGCCCCTCCAACACTCGGTAAATAATATTATCGACATGATGGAAATCTTATCGCTTGAGAAATTAGCGGTTAAGACTCAAAGCGACATTACGCGGACGATTACCCGCGAAAACCCTAATTTCGACGGCACTCGCGGGGATTTTGAAGCGTTTGGTATGAAGCCACAGGATTACGGCGATGGGATGACCGATCCTAATGAAGCTTCGACGTTTATCGGAGGAAAAGTCTTATCTTTAGCTCCCGGAGAAAAGCTTGAATCCTTTGAATCGGCACGTCCTAACAGCACTTTTAACGGTTTCATTGAGCATTTGATGAAAGACAGTCTTAGCGGCGTATTGCCCTATGAATTCGTGGCAGACCCCACTAAGGCGGGCGGTGCAAGTGTCCGTTTCATCGTTGCTAAGGCCGACCGCACGTTCCAGCACATCCAAAATGTAATTATTCAGCGGATGCTGATTCCTGTATGGGGCTATATTATCGGTTCCGCAATTAAGGACAGTATTTTACCCGCCAATGATTATTGGAACCGCGTATCGTGGACGACTCCGCGCCGGGTCACCGTAGATGCGGGTAATGATGCTCAACAAAACCGCCTAGATATTGAAACCGGTATCAAGACGATTACCGAACACTATCTGGAACAAGGCGAAGATCCTAAAGCGAAGATGCGCGAAAACGCCGCGGAGAAAGCGTATATTAAACGCTTGGCTAAGGAATTTGATATTGAACCTTCCGCAATCTACAAACCTCAAAACCTTGGCATCGACGATGTAAATAAATCGTTTGAGCAAAACGGTGGCGAGAAAGAGCAAATGGATGACGGTGAAGTAATCACCGATCCAGATGACGATAATGTGGAGGAATAATTTATGCACGTAAGCAAAAAAATGTTAAAGAATTATGCGAAGATGCTTATTCATCCCCTCAAAGCGGATGAGTATCAGCAAAAGGTTGAGGATGCTTCGCTAAAAATTACCAACCTAAAAAAAGCTTCCGAAATGGAAGAAGTTTTGGAAATGATTTTTGGTAAGAAACCGCAAATGCGTAAAGCATTGAACGTGGCCTATATCCCGGTGAAGGGTGTCTTAGGTTCCGATTTAACCGAAATTGAATCCATGATGGGTTCCGTGGACGTTCAAGAAATTGAAGAAATGCTTGAGGACGCGGAATCCGATGAAGCGATTGATACGATTGTCATGGAATACAATTCCCCAGGCGGTTCCGTCACCGGTATCCCAGAATTGGCTCGCAAGATTAAGAATTGCACTAAGCGCACGATTGGATTCACCAAGAGTCAATCTTGCTCTGGTTCAATGTGGTTGATGAGCCAATGCGATGAAGTTTATTGCACCGAATCCAGCGTAGTAGGTTCCATTGGCGTATATGTTATGGTCTTAAAGACCAAGAAAGCGTATGAAGCCGAAGGTGTCGAAGTAGATTTGATTAAAAGCGGTTGGGCAAAGGCCGCGGGTTATCCTGGAACCGAAATGACCGGCGATCAGCATAAGCTTTTCGAGGAAGATGTGGCCGAAGTCCACCGCTGGTTTATCGACGCGGTTAAATCGGTTCGCACGTATGCGGATGAAGCCGATATGCAGGGTCAAACCTGGAATGGCAAGAAAGCCGCGGAGAAAATGCTGGTTTCCGGCATTATGGACTCTCTTGACGACGTTTTTGCCTACATTGGCGAGGATGTAGCAAAAGCATTTGAATTGATGGAAAATGGCCATGAAATTGGTGCAAAGTATGGTCATGGCGCGGAAGCCAAAGCCGATGTTAGTCCCGAACAAAGCAAGGACTTAAAGAAGAAAAAGAAAAAAAAGAAGGAAAAGGACGAAATGGATGAAGCTGAGGAATCGGATGAAGGCGACGAAGGCGATGAATCCGAAGATTCTGATGACCCTAATCATGGCGAAATTGAGGAAGAAGATATTGGTAATTCTGCCCCGATTGAAACCGATCCAGAGAATAAAAAGAAGCGTGGCCTTTGACACTTGGCATAAATTATGACATTTGAAGAACGTTTTAATTCGTTGAAACAAGCTTTCACCGGCAAGACCGCCGAAGTGGAAGCCAAAATCGCCGAATTGTCGGCTGTTAATGCCAAGGTCGAAGAATTGACCAATGCCCTTTCCGCAAAGGAAGGCACGATTGTAGAATTAACCGCAAAACTCGCCGAAGCATCCGACAAAGTTGCTTTAGCCGAAAAGACGTTAAACGAAATTAAAACTTCCCAGGAAAGCGCCGGAAAGAAAGCCGCCGTTATTGCCGCCTCCGTAGGTGTGCAACCCTTGGAAGTTAATCCTGCTCAAGCATCCACCGAAGCAAAGTCTGATGAAGATTTAGTTTTGGAATGGACGGCTCTCAAGCAAAAGGACGCTAAAGCCGCTTCCGAATTCTACAATAAAAACCGCACTGCTATTCTCCGTCACGCGGGCCTGTAATTTTTTCCTCTCTCAACCCTAACTCCCTAAAAAAATATGTCTAATAGTATTGGTGGATTAACACTCCAACTCGTCGCTGAAGAAAGCTTACGAACGCTCGTTCCACAGCTGGTTCCTCTGACTGAAATCGCAGTAACTGATTTCGGCAACCTCGTTGCTGAACGCGGCACTACGGTTCACACCCGCTACGCTTCGGCGTTCACCGCTTCGGTGTTCGACCCTTCCGCTGGTTTCGTTTCGGCTTCGGCTGTTTCGACCGATGTTCCTGTCACGGTTACTGATCTCAAATATGTGGACGTAGGTTTCACCGATTATGAAGCTTCTACGCTGACCTTGGAACGTCTACGCCGTTTGTTTTTTGCTCCAATTGCCAACGCTGTGCAAAAGAGCTTATTTGACGACGTGTTAAACAAAGTGACGATTGCGAATTTCGCAACCGCAGCTTACTCTGGCGCTAAAGCTTCTTTCAACCGCGTTGCGATTGCTAACGCCGCCACGAACCTCACCAAAGCTAATTTGCCCCACGAAGGTCGCAAGTTGCTCCTTAGCCCGGACGCTATGGGTCAATTAGTCCAAGACCCCTCTGTGGCTCAAACCTACTCCTACGGTGTTTCGGACGTTATCCAAAACAACCAAATCGACAAACGCTTGCATGGCTTCTCGGTTAGCGAGTATAACGGTTTCTCTGGCCTCGGCCAAGCCGGGACGGAATACTTAAACGGTGTGGCATCGTGCAAAGAAGGACTTGTAATCGTCACTCGTGTTCCAGCGGCTCCTACGACCGGTGGTGGCGAGCAAATGGTCGTGGAAGATCCAGACTCCAAGTTCTCGTTCGCTCTGCGTTATTACTATAATTGGCAAGAAGGCCAGCATCACATGAGCGCCTTGTGGTTAGTTGGTTCGGCTGTTGGTAATCCCAACGCTCTCCAACGCATCGCGTTCACGTCGTAATCATTTCGGGGGTGGTATCGCCCCCAATGCGAAAATGCTAAAGGGTCGCCTCAACGCCAGGGGCGGCCCTTTTATTTGACATACGGCAAATTGTATGGCAGATTTACCCTCAGAATGGGCTTTAGACGCTGTTGAAATCTTGGGGGAGATTCCTAAGCAAGTAACCGTTCAAATTGGCTCTAATGGCATTCCAAAGGCATTTGCGGCCCTATTGACACCGCCCTCGGTCATGCAGGACATTGAGACCGGCGGTTTTGTGAACCATGCGTTGTTTGATGCCAAGTTTTTGAAAACGGATGTGACCGCAAATCCGACTTACTTTGTTTATGGCAATATTATGAATTACAATGGTAGCCAATACCGGATTATGACGGTGATCGACCGTCCACCGTCCGCTTGGTATATTGTTAAGGTTCAAACGCTCACTCAATAATGCCACAAATCGTTTATCCTGGTCAGCTACGCGGGCGAATTCAGCAAGGGGTGAATTATGGGGTCGTGGCCACTCGAAATGTCCGGGTAGATGCCAAGGAATTGACGAACCTGTTGCTTGAATACGCAAAGCTGTTTAACAAAGCGTTGCCGATGGTCATTAAGGACAATGCTCGGTGGCTTTGCCAAGACTTATGCGATTTCACCCCTCCGTTTTCTGGGGATAAACCTTCTCCCCACAAAGGCGGCGAAGGTGGATTTGGCTTACAAGCCCGAAATAAGGGTCGAGCCGCGGTGCGTCGGGACATTCACAGTATCTTTCGTCCTTTGCATGATGCTTCCCCTGCTCAGATTGCGGAATGGGGCAATCCGGGTATATTTGAAATGTGGGCGGGTGAGAAAATGCAATTACCGGAACCGCATTATCCTCAATGGATTTTTGATTTAATTAAAAAGCATGGAATGGTAACGGAATCCACTTTCGCTCAATTTAAAGCGATTGAAGCAACTAAATCCAGCGGTTCCAATGTCCGCGCTAAGTATATTGTAGGCGGCGATGATGGCCAAATTAAAGCTTATCACGAAAATCGGCGTGGCGAACCCAATTATTATATTACCCAGAAAACTCGCGGTAATGAATATTCTGGTAAAGCAAAATCAATGGAAGAAATAACGTATATTGACGATTGGAAAGCCGTTAAGAATTATATCAATAAAGTATCCATGCGGGTAGGTAAGTTAAAATCCGGTTGGTATTATTGTGGCAAGCAACTTGGATATATGCCTTCGGCCGCTTGGATTGAAGGACAAGGCAGTAGCACCGGTCACCTTTGGCAATTTCTTGATCGTAGCCCATATTATGTAGAAATTGGTAATAGCATCGCAAAACGGCATGACGGAGGATGGTATGCAGCTCAATCAGCTATTGCTCACCGCCACTTTGCCCTGCGCAACGATATTGCTATCAATATGGTCAAAGCCAATGGAGCCAAAGGACAACGCATTTTCGAGGCCATGCTTCAACTGAACACCCTTGCTTCTCAAAGCCGTAAAACCGAACCTTTTTCTATTCAATGACAACCCCTCCGTTCCAAAGCATCCGAAGCATTATTGAGGATAAGTTTTCGGCTTATCTCGCATCCAATATGCCCGGAGTATCGGTGCATAAAGGTATTACCAACGAAGTCCGCACCTTGCCCCAAGTCATTATCTACGCCGAAAACTCCCAAGCCCCTTCCGCACTCGGTTCGCATAATAACGGCAATTATACCGTTTCTATTAAAGCTTATGTCTATTCCAGCGCGGACGATGATACCCTGGATACTCACCGCAATCGCGTCCAAACCTTAAAAAACTTAATGTGTGACCGCGCAACCGTTCAAGCCCTTTGGACAAGCTCATCGCAAGGGATGCTTTACGATATTTGGATTACCAATGATGAGGAAGGAATGTCGCAACGTCGCTATGGTAATGCGGTTGATTTTACCTGTTTTGCGATGCTCCCCCCCGCCCCTTGACATACGGCATAATTTATAAACTACTATGGCCACAGGATCACCTATTGAATACGGCGTTGCTTACTTTTACGGATTACGAGATTCTGGTTCTATTACCTACATGACGGTTCAATCGGATGATATTTCTCAATCCTTGGCCCTTGATGTGGAAGTGACCGGAGCCGCCGGCACGGTTGTAACGAACCGCGTTGATGACCGTCGGAAAGAAGTGACACTCGATGGCACTTTGTTAATTTCTGACACGATTCCTTTAATTGGGACTCAATTTACTTACGCCACGGTTCAATATATCCTCAAGAGTATTGACGATAAGGGTGTCAATCGCGACTACCGCAAAGTAACCGTTAAAGGCGTTAAGTATCAAGAAATCGCCTAATACGGCGGCATCCACGTTATGGATGCTCGCTATATACAAGCAACTACTGTCCTCCCACGCCAAGACAAGGTGTGCGGACGGACATTGTTGCCGTTTTGCTTACGTCATCGCATTTGCTTAGAAGCTATTGACTCACCGTTCCTTAACCCTCTGGATCGCGTCTTTAAGCCCCACGACGTAATTCTCGCCGCGCGGATTATCTCGACCTACGATAAAGCGAAAATGGGCGGTGATTTTAGCATTAAAGAGAAATGGCACATGGCCCGCTTAATGCTGTCTAACAAGTTAATGCAACGTTGCATCGGGATTATCCTGGGGGTCATTAAAACTTCTTGTTCCTATCCAAAACTTTGGGAGAAGGAAACCAAAACTAAAAAGCACGAAAAGTTGCCTTGGATTCTGGCCTGTGTTTCTAACAATGTCCGCAACGGTTGCACCTTTGAGGAAGCATGGACTATGCCAGAGGGTGAAGCGGTTTGGCTTTCTATTTCTCACGCAATCTTTAATGGCGCTAAGATCGACATAGTATCCACCGATGATGAAGTGATGATGGATAACTTCAAAGACATTATCGCCAAATTCAAAAAGGAAAATAACTTACCATGAGTAGCGACGTAACTATTAAAATCGGAGCTGATGTAAGCGAATTAGAAAAGTCGATGGCTCAAGCCGGTAAAAGCATTTTCGGCACAGTTAATGGTTCAGTATCGGCATTAACCGGTGCAACAAGCGGTGGCGGCGGTGCAAAGCCCCCACCCTTACCTAAGCAAAAAAGCTGGGGCGATAAACTTGGTGGTGCAAGCGGAGGAACGTTTGCTGGCATTGGAGCGATGTTTTTCCCAGAAGGTTATTTCATTGGTAAAATTATTGATGGTATTATTGGAGTTTTCCAGACCATTGATGGATGGATTAAGCAATTAACTCAATCGGCCAAGGAATTGCATAACTTATCAATCGCAACAGGTCTTACGGTATCAGAATTGCAAAAATTAAGCGGACTCGCGGAAGCGTCGGGTATCGGATTAAGCACTTTGGCTCATGCCTTTGCAGAGTTTAACAAGCGCCTGGGTGAATTATATATTAAAGGTGGTAATATGAACGCTATCTTTACCAAGCTTGGTATCAGCGCCGATTATTCTAAAAACAAAACAGTAACGGCTCAACAAGCTTTAATGGCTTTAACTAAGTCCTATGAAGCTGGGACTGATCAAGTAATGCTGGCATATTATGGTAATCAGTTATTCGGTTCGTCTTTCGAAAGTTTATTACCCGCAATCAAACGCGGCTCTGGAGCGATGAAAACTTTTGGAGAAGAAGCTTTTCAACGTTCGGAACAAACGATTGTTGCTTTAGATCGCCTTCAACACGCTTGGAGCTGGTTTTGGGATACGCTTGGAAGCATTATGCTGGAAGCCATTGGCCTTATCGTAAAACGATATGAACAAATGTGGGATAATATGTTGCTTATTGCAACGATTGTAGCTGCCAGGGCTAATCCTAAAGTTGCTGGACAACTTGCTTCAACCGCAATCAGTCCGATAATGACTAAAGAAGAGCGTCAAGATTTCGCCGCTAAAGCGATGATTGGAATGACTGCTGATCAACGCAAAGAATTTTTAGAAGGTTTTAACGGCGCTGGGGTTGGCAATAAACTTTCTCCCTTCGGTTTTCAGACCGCGCAAGGTGCATCCAATCTACAACAAATGGGAGGCGGCGACATTGTATCAGCGATGGCCTTTAGCCCTTTAGAGCGTATTGCCAATGCAACCGAGGGTTCCGAAAAGAGCTTAGAAACCCTTGTGGAAAGCAACAACGGTGAAGCCGTTGGCAAGATAATCAAAGGTGTTGTAGATATTACTAATTTCTAAAATGGCATACTCTGGCGATCAATCAATTATCTATGTAGGTGGAACAGGTGTTACCGCGCAAAAAAATCCGACTACTTACGGGGACAATATGGCCCAAGCATATATGGAGCCAAATTGGACTCTGGAATCGGATACTTTTGGATTGGTTCAATCAACGGTTAATTACAAACAAGATTTAACTTCATTTTTAGGAACTAATGGGATTCTTAATTTTCCTCGCGGAATGACCCATCCGGTTTTATCTTATTTATTTTTACACAAAGCATCGGCTTCCGTTGATAAAGGCAATATTGTAAATATTACGGCCAATTATTGCGGTATTGATCCAGAAATGAGTGATGGTTATACCATCCCAATCGTTAGCATGGTTGGTAGCTCATCCGCGGAGGACATTACTCATCACCCCAATTTCATTAAAAAGAATTGCACAAGTATTGCGGCGGGTAACGTCCTTGCTGGCCCACCTCCCCCTGCTCCCTATTCTTTTGATAGCAATCCGTCCACTAATCCAAATCGAGCATTATGGACTCCTTCGGCTCAGAATGGGGCTTTAATAACGCAACCTTCTTTTGTCGCTTTCCTGCCTCCCGATAACGGAACCGGAATCAATATTAAAGCTGGGGTTCGTTCTTACTATAAACCTCAAATTACGCTACGTTTGACGATGTATGTTGGCGGTGGTAGCGATTCATCTACCGCTGAAGCTAACGCGGGTAAATTGGCTTCTTACAATGGTTGGATTACTAAAGGATCAACTTTTAATTTGCCTAATGCTTATAAAAACTTAGCCGTTGATGGCGCTTATCCAGGAAATTTTCAATATTCATCTGATTTTGCCGCGTATGTTAATCGTTCGTTCCTGGTAACGAATGTGTCGATGGAATTGTTTGGTAAAATCTATAAGGTTACCGCTGACCTAATGCTTTCTGGAATCAATGGTTGGGATAAAGACATTTACCCTTCTATTCCGGGTGAAACTTAATGGGATCTCTTACCGGATATAATAATAGCTTAACCCCGACTTTTCAGCCGGGTGTTCCTATTTCTGCCAATGCGTTAAATCGTTTAGCGCAAGGGTATGAAATGGCGAAAACGACATATAGCGATGGGGTGCTTTATACGGCCAGCTCTGGCGGCGTATCTTATTCAGTCATTCCGCAATTTATTCCTGCCGCTCCAGGAAGTGTTCAACAATTCCAAGTTAATGTATTTTCTCAACCTAAAGCCGCGCCAGCAACCGGTGTAGATTGGTTCATTCAAATTGGTGCAGGGTATGTCATTGGCGGTTACGTTTTTGGATCTATTGATAATTCGGCGGGTTCAAAAATGGATAACACAAGGGTAGGATTGGAGTATTTTCAAATTAACAAAGTAGCGGTATCTCAAACCTCATCTATTATTCCAGATACAAGCGGAAACCCATCGCCATTTGTAAATAGCGGAGCCAAGATTAAGCTTCCAGACGCGGCGCTTGGAACGGACATCCCAGCAATAGAAGTGTGCATCATCCGTAATGCTTATCCTAAAACTAATAACGAATTACCCGCATTTTGTTATCAATCGTTTCCTTATTTAGCTGTAATTCAATATGGATCGGATGCGGATACTAAAACTCAACCTTTCATTACTGATGGCGGTGGTTTTCAAAATTACTTAGAATACAAAAGTATTCTTTATGGTAGTGATATCAAAATTCAAGTTTATGAACCTGGACATGGAGGGGAACCAACTACTTTAACTATTCCCGCAGTAAATTACCCTCAAGACGGCGAAAACCATTTGATGAATTATAACTGTCAGCGCTTGCAGATTGCTCAAGTTGAATGGGACAAAGATAAGGGTATTTGGTATGTAAATCAATTTGCCATTGGGACTTTGGCGATGCCTTTGGAAATAACTTGTAAGGAAACTCAAATATTAGATCAAACTTATCCTTATTTGACCAATGCTAATTACTCTTCAAATCAAGACTCTTGGTATTCCTCATATAGCGGTTCAGACGTAAATTACCAAAACGCTACACTTAAATACTCTTATTAGCCGTTTTTGACATAGGGCAATATTTAGCGGCGCTCTTCCCCCTTTATGCAGATATTCGACTTCAAAAAAGGTTCAAGTTTTGGGGCTACTTGCGTCTATACCCCCGATTCTGGCGGCCCTACTGATTTAACCGGGGTTACGATTGTTTCGAGCGTCCGTGATAGCCGTGGTTTTGCTTACAACTTTACTGTAAATGTTATTGATGCCACGCACTTTAGTTTAATCTGCTATAATACCCAACCTTGGTATCCTGGGACGGCTTTCTGGGACATTCAATTTTCTAAAAACGGAACGGTGTTTTATTCGGATACTGTCCTCATTAACGTCTTAAATAATGTCACGGTAAATCCCATCGCTACGACCGAACCCTACTGATGAGTTTAACCATCACAGTTCAGTCCTTTGCTAATCTTGGGGTAACGACCGGCTCCCCTGCCACGATTACGCTTAATACCGGTATTCCTGGCCCACAAGGAACGCCGGGTTCCGCGGGTGCGGCGGCCACGATTGCGGTAGGCACAACTACTACCCTTCCTGCTGGATCATCGGCAACGGTTAGCAATTCCGGAACGTCGAGCGCCGCGGTTTTCAACTTTGCGATTCCTCAAGGTGCGCAAGGTATTCAAGGGATTCAAGGTATCCAAGGGCCTCAAGGCCCAGCGGGTATCAACAC
>Ga0214166_1000777_pt1 | contig 15293 bp, 16 predicted proteins | sample TroBogepilimnion_27_FD_153005 | JGI IMG/M metagenome (GOLD analysis project Ga0214166, IMG submission 153005) | Freshwater microbial communities from Trout Bog Lake, WI - Practice 18AUG2009 epilimnion v3 | ecosystem: Environmental > Aquatic > Freshwater > Lake > Epilimnion/Euphotic zone ...
TGGTGGCGTGAGACTTTCAACTTAAAGGCTCAAAATGGCTCTGGACAGTTACACCAATGGCCCATTTTTGGGCACAAATAGAAATCCATTTTCTTATGAAAAAGTGGAGCAGATTGATCGAGATGTTTCAACTCCATGGTTGACTCTCGATCAGATCACCAATCAATTGAATTTGTTTGGTGATGAATCGCAAGATACATATTTGCAAGGGCTGGAGCTGGCCACCAGGATGATGGTTGAGGACTTTTTGGGGATGAGCATATTCCCAACGCAGTATCGTGTCTATTATGGCGCATACAATGGCGAAAGCGGTACTCAAGCATCATTGGACTTGCCAGAAGTAAGCCAGGCCACTCAATATGGTGCTGGAGTTGTGATCAATCAAGTTGGATACTGGGACTCGAGCACACCACCAGTTTTTACAATTGTTGATCCCACCACTTATTTTTACGATCCAACTGGCAATAAAGTCATTTGCAACAGTATTCCAAGTGAAATCAATCAAGCTATTACAAATCCGATTGTTGTGGTTTACACATCCAATTCAAGCCCATATGCTGCATATCCAGTGATTCAACAGGCTGGATTGATGATTCTCACGCATTTGTATAACAACAGATCAAACACCACATCAACGAATCTGAAAGAGATTCCCATGGGCGCAGCTGCATTGCTCAGACCCTATAAACCATTGGTGCTATAAATGGCAATTGCACGTTTTGAGCAGATCAATGTCAACAATGTCACCAATAGTGTGGACACGATTGGCCAACAAACCACAACCATCACATTGTGGTTTCAGACTCGAGCATTGGTTCAAGACGTAAGGGACGCAACGCAAATTGGCAAGGATGATCGGACGTACACAAAAAACGTCAAATTTGTGTTGAATTTCACACCCAATACATTGCAAATGTCTGAGCATCAAAATCTGTATTCAATCACTTGGCGTGGTCAAGATTATCGAATCAATGATGTGATGGAATCCAATGATCGCATGAATGTGTCATTCTTATGCTATAGAAACGACCCAGCGGTGAGCGTATGACAGTGCAGCAAAACATTATCAATTATGCCCAAGCCATTCAAAATGGTTTGGCTGCTGCAGTGTCACCAGTTCCAGTGTACGCAAACTTCAACAGAAATTTTGCTGCAGAGCCGAGTTTTGTGACCTGGCAGCTGCGGAATGTGCACCAGCCAGTCTACACTGGCGTGAATCAGGCAAACAAAGGCATTGATACACCAATTTTTCAATGCTCAATATTTGCGCAAAACATGAATGATTGCTTTGGTTTGTCCAATACGATCACTCAGGCATTGCATGGGTATAATGGATTTTTGGGCGTAAAAGGGTCATTTGCTGGTGTTTATGTGTCGAAAATTGACATTTCTATGCTATACAACACATATGATGATCAAGTAAAATTGCACCAAATAATCTTGGATTGTCGGATGGACATCCCATGTTGATAAAACAAAACAAGTTGTTTAATTTTTCTCAAAGGATTTAATCATGGCATTACCAAATCAAGTCTTACCTGGCTTTAGTGCATCACTCTGGTGCCAAACAGGTACAACACCCACACCACTCACATTGACTCAATTGTCCACATGGACTGCTGAAGTTGCAAACATTGTTGGCACTGCAGCCAATGGCACTGGCTCTGCTGGTGAGCAGCTCAATGTAGAGGCAATCCCAGCATTTGGACAAGATGATGCATCTGCATCATTTGCAGTGGCTGGCGCACGTCAATCCGACATTATTCCAACACAATCCAAGCCCACATCATTGACAATCACTGCAGCATGGAATCCAAGCGATGCTGGTTTGTTATTGATTAGAGCTGATGCATATTCAGGCATCATTGATCGTACTTTTGTGATTGCTGCCACATCAGGCGCAAACACAGTGGCTTATGCTTTCACTGGTCGTGTTTCTGAATTTACAGTTGATGCTGCACCAAATGCCGAGGCAAAGTGCAAATTTACAGTGCATCCCAGGGGCAACCAATACGGCTGGTCCAACAACACCTAAACAAAACACAACAAAATGACAATAATACAAAATAGCAATGATCTTTTGGGATACCTAGTAAGCCAAGCCGAGTCTGGTAAAAAAGACTGGTTTGGCTTTCCTCAACAAAAAATCACAGGCATCAATTTGGCCTTTGACATTGCAAAAAACCATGCCAGCTCGATGGCACCAGAGGAAGTGGTTGATTATGTGCTGCAGCTTAATTCTTTAATTTTCAAGAAAATTATCATTGGGAAATTAAATTAATGGCATATGTTGGCAGTTCTCAAAAAGGTTATGAAATAACCATTGATTGGTCTGGATTTCAAGAATTTGAAGATTTGCTTAATCAAATTACTGATGATTTTGGCGAAAAAGACGCAAACAACATTTTAAAAAATGCGTGTCGTGCAGCAATGGTTCCAGTGTTACAAACGGCCAGAGGTTTATTGCAAACACATGATAATATTGATACTGGCCAATTGATTTCATCATTACAAGTTGAAGCAAGAGTGCCAACTTCAAGAGATAAAAGGTCATTATATTCAACACCAACAATGGTGATGATTTCTCGAGTCACAGTTGCACCAGGCAGAAAATTCATATCAGACAATTCAAGCAACAAAAAATTATTATCTAAAACATTTAAAAACAGAAAAACAAACGAACGTCAACACATGATTAGCGATGCCAGAGCATTTGCAATTGAATTTGGTACGGCAAGATGGTTAAAAGGCGAGGGAATGCCATTTCTTAGGCCAGCATTGGAAAGCAATGCAGCAGCAGTCACAAATTCATTGACAATGGATTTAAAAAATGCCCTTTTAAAATACAAATCAAAACACATGACAACAGGAAAATAAAACATGACAAATCTGGCAAACGCATTTGGCTCCAAATTCATGGAGCAAAAAGACTCACTCAGAATCAGATCATTCAAATTTGGCGGTCACACATTTAAAGTCAAAGTGCCTTTGACAATTGAAACTGAGGCCATGTTTGAGCGAGCCAAAGTGGTCAATGAAGAAAAAGCAGAAAAATATTATCAGGACATGGCCAAAGAATTTCTTGATAATCGGGCCAAATATGAAAATGATCCTGAAGTCAAATATCTTGAAAACGATGTTTTAATCAAAGATCGATCCATTAGGGAAACCACTAGAAACAAAGTTTTGACAGAAAACAGACTAATTGAGGCTTTTAAAATGTTGGTGCCAGAGAATAAAGACTTTGACATGAACACCATCACATATGCAGACATTGAAGAATTGTTCCCATTCAGTGTTCAACTGGAGCTGCTGGATTACATTAACGCTACTATTTCACCCAATTACACGGCCACCAAGGGAAAATAACTGGATCGGTCAGAAGGCAAGTCAAAGCCTATTTAACGGCCCATGGGGCCGATCCAGCAGCAATTGATGAGGGCACGTTTACTGACATTGCGGTTATGTATGCCGATGGCTTAATTGGCAATCGTGGCATTTTGGAGGTTTTGGGTAATCTGACGGCTGGCCAATTCAATAAAATGTTGCCCAAAGGCAAATCCCCCTATACACTCGAGGATATAATTCCAAAGGCATTTGAATATCTTTATCCAATGACCGATGAAGATCGGAAAGAGTTAACAAATCAGAGACTTTTGGCTTTCATGGCCATGGCTCCAAATGCCCCATCGATTCTTTTTGAGGGAACATAATGGCCAATATTATTGCTGGACTAGGTGCGCAACTTGGGCTGGATACAACAGAATTCAAAAAAGGAATTGCTGAGGCTAAAAATTCTCTTAGAGAATTAAAAGAATATTTGCCTGAAGTATTAAGCGTGGCTGGTTTTTATGAAATGACAAAATCAGCTTTGGAGTTTTCAGATAGGATTGTGGAAACTGCCAAAGCCAATGAAGTGGCCACTGCATCAGTTTTGGAATTGTCCAAAGCACTTGAGGAAAATGGTGGAAATGCAGAAGATACCAGCAGAATTTATTCTGGCTTTACTCAAAAAATGGAATCTGCAGTACAAGGAAATGCCAAAGCCCAAGAATCATTTGCAAAACTTGGAGTCACATTAAATGACTTGAGGCATTTGTCTGAGCAAGATTTGTTTGAAAAAGTTATCAATTCTCTTGGCAATATGAAAGATGCAGCCGAAAGAAATGGATTGGCTTTTGAAACATTGGGTCGATCAATTCGAGGCGTGGATTTGGCTGGATTGGCCAAATCTATCCAAGAAGGCAAAGGATCAATGGATGAATATGCTGCATCAGTTGAAAAAGCACATGAATTAAGTTTGAAATTAACTGCAGCTGGCAAAGAGATGTCGTTGAATTTCACCAATGCAGTGATACCCAGTTTGTTGGCTTTTTATAATGAAATGACCAAAAGCAATGGTGTAAGTCATGTGTTTTTTGAGGCTTTACGCATTGGCATGGAAACAGTCACTATTTTGGGTGAAAGGGTTTTAAACACATTTAAAGCCATTGGAATGGAAATTCAGCATACATTTGAAAATGCAAAAATTCTATTTACCCAGGGCATCGATGCTGCAATTGCAGACAATAAAAGATATGAAAAAGAAGTTGAGGAAATGGCAAAAAACATTGCCACTTTTGAATCAAATATCTTAAACCCACCTAAAACAGAAGAAAAAGAAAAACCTAAAAAAGAAGATATAAACAGACCAGTTATTGAATCTTATTCAAAACAAATTTTGGCAGAAAAAGAATTATTTCAGGCTTATCAAAATCGAGAGCAACTGAATTTGGAAATGTTGAGCCAAAAAGAAAAAGACAAAATGCTCACCAAAAATGAAGTTGAAATGCAAAATGCAGTTAATGCAGTTTTGAACAATCAACAAAAAGAATTGGATGCCATCGATCAAAAGATGAGTCAAATCGATAAAAGACGGCCTGGTGCTGGCGCACTTCAAGCAGAGCTGGAAAGACAAAAAACACTGGTTCAGGTTTCCACAGATTATTATGTGCAACAAACACAAAAAGTGGTGGCAGCCAATCAAGAGGCCAGGACAAAATTTGAAACTGGATGGAATGAGGCATTTGCACAATACAAAGAAAATGCTGAAACCATGGCCGATGTTGGGAAAAAATCATTTACCACTGTTGTTGATCAAATGTCTTCAGCATTGGAAACTTTTGTAAAAACAGGGAAATTGAATTTTTCTGATTTAGCAAAAAGCATTATTGCTGACTTGATTGCAATTCAAATCAAGGCACAGGCCACTCAATTGTTTAGCAATATGTTTAGTGGATTTGGGGGGGGTATTTTTGGTGGGTCAACTGGACCAGCTCCAGTGGAAACGGCCACACCCATCATGGTTTCAAATGCCACAGGTGGTCCACTCGATGCTGGCCAACCATCCATTGTTGGTGAAAATGGCCCAGAGGTGATTGTGCCTCGAGGCAATTCCACAGTGATACCGAACAATCAGCTGGGCGGTATGGGCAGCCAAACAGTCCAAAACGTCACCAATTACAACATCCAAGCCATTGACACCAAATCATTTGAAGATAGGATATATGGCAGCTCTGGTGCAATTTGGGCAGCCAATCAATACGCAACCAAAAACATTGCAACAACTAGGAGCCGAACATAATGGCTGGCTTTCAAAACATTGTTGAAATTCAACAAAAAATGAATGTAAACAACAGACGCACTGTTGGACAACAGGTTTCTCGATCAGGTCAAATGACAGTGGCCCAATATCTGACCACAGTACCATGGGTGTTTACTATTACTCCACACAATTTTTTGTATTATCCACAGGTCAGAGATGTGATCCAAGCCATTGACAATTTGGATCGTCAGCTGCCAGATTACATCACTTTTCAATCGACAAATTTGAGCTGGTTTACGGCCATGCAAGGGACGGCCACAACGGCCAGTTTGAATGGCACACCAACACCAAACAGTCAAACCATTAACATCACATCAAATGGAACATTTAAGGCTGGTGACTTTATCTCGATCAATGGGTTTGTATACAAAGTGACCGCTGATTCATCTGGATCGGTGATCAATATCAATCGGCCATTGATTGGCGCACCAGCATCAACTGCACCAGTATTGCTTGGCAACAATTGCAGCTTTTATGTGGTGGCTGAACAATTGCCCACATACACATTGAATCCAATGACCAATGGTGCATGGGTCGAGTGGTCAAGTCCATTTGTATTTAGAGAATACATCACTGCATCATAAGGGGAAAAAATGTCCACTGCCATTGCAGCACTCAATTCAAGTTCAATCAGATACGCTGAATTTATTCAAATCAACATTGGCACCATTGGTTCACCCACTGCGGTTTATACATTTTGCAATGCAGCGTCAAATGTGACCATCAATGGGATTTTGTTTCAAGGCATGGGAGCATATGTTGGATTGAGTGAAATTCAACAGGACATGAAATCAACCAGTGTTGATTTGAAATTGACAGTCACTGGCCTTAATCCAGACATCATTGCAGCAGTATTGGCAGCCAATATGAAAGGCAGCCAAATCATTGTCTGGCGTGGATTTCTTGATTCAAACAATCAAATTCAAACCATTGGTGGTGTGCAGCAGTTTTTCCAAAGATACCAAGGCATTATCAACAACATTGCCATCTCAGAAAAATTTGATCAAAGAGCCAGGACTCGAGTGGCAACGTGCGTGATTTCATCAGCATCGATGCGATTGGTGCTGGACTCAAGGATTGCTGGAATTAAAACCAATCCATCCAATTGGAGGTTTTTATATCCAAATGATTCAAGCATGGATCGAGTGCCAGTCATTGCATCCACTTACTTCAATTTTGGCACTCAGCCAACAGTTGGCAGTATATCCAAAGTGATTGGATCGACATCGAGCAATCCAGTGCCATTGGTGACATTTGGATCAACTCAAAACAATTAAGGTTTAAAAATGTCATTACTGAGTTTTATCTTCACTGCAGCAGCGATTGTCACTGGTGCATATGAATTGGAGTTTTTGACATATGCTGGGGCCATGCAAATGGCGGTCACGTTTGCAGTGTCTATTGTTGCATCAAGGCTTTTTGCCCCCAATATTCCACAATCCCAGCAAAATAACATTAGGCAGCAAGTGCCACCTGATCCAACGGCTGGCATTCCATTGGTATATGGTGATGCATACACTGGTGGCCGATTTTGTGATGCGGTACTGACTACCGATCAAAATTCAATGTATTATGTGATGGTGATCAGCTGCATAAGCCCAAATGGCCAATTTTCATTTGACACCAGCAATTTTTATTATCAAGATCAGATCATTGCATTTGATACCACCGATCAAACCAAAGTGGTGAGTTTGACCGACCAAGCTGGGAATGTGGACACCACAATTAGCGGTCACTTATACATCAGTTTGTACACATCATCACAAACTGGAACGATCACACCCATCAACACATCAAACCAGCCATCAGCGGTGATGAGTACGGCCAATGGCATTCCATCAGGTCAGGAATGGGTAAGCAGTGGCCGACAAATGAACGGCACTGCATTTGCCATTGTGCAGCTGGTTTATAACGCAAATTCACTTGGAACAACTGCGCTGCAGCCAGTCACATTCCATGTAAGCCATTATTTGAATGGTGCTGGATGTGCAAAACCTGGTGACGTTTGGTATGACTACATGACCAATACAGTCTATGGTGCGGCAGTTCCAAGTCAATTTGTAAGCTCTGCATCAGCCACTGCATTGAATTCATATTCTGATGAGCTGATCACCTACACACCAGCTGGTGGAGGATCAGCATCGATCCCAAGATACAGATTTAATGGTGTTTTGGATACTGGACAGACTGCATTGTCAAACATCGATTTGATGATGAATTGCTGCGATTCATGGCAGTCTTACCAAGTGGCCACAGGATTGTGGACAGTAGTGGTTAACAAAGCCATTTCCCCCACATTTTCATTTGATGATTCAAATATCATTTCAGACATCACAGTCAGTGAGCTGGACATCACTCAAATGGTCAACCAGATCGAGGCAAGATTTATTGATTCGGGCAATCGAGATCAACCAGGTTATGTGAATTTGCAAACTCCATCAGGATTGCTGCTGCCAAATGAGCCAGTCAACAAATTCACCATTTCATATGATTTGATCAATAGCAGCGTGACGGCTCAATACTTGGCCAATCGAGTGCTCGAGCAAAACAGATTGGATTTGATTGTCAGTTTTTCCACCAATTACACTGGCATTCAAGTCAATGCTGGTGATGTTGTGACTGTGAACAACAGTTACTATGGATGGACAAACCAACAATTCAGAGTGATGCAAGTCAAGGAAGTATCGCTGCCTGATGGATCACTTGGGGCATCATTCCAAATGATGCAATATGACCCCAATGTTTATGCAACATCGAGCATTACTGCATATGCACCAACAAGCCACAGTGGATTGGCTGCACCAACATTCTTCAGCTCATTGGCTGCACCAACAGTGACGGCTCATTATGAAACGGCCAGTGTGCCATATTTCAATGTGCAAGTGTTTGTGCCAGTAACTGGTCGAGTCACAAACGGCACTTTGTACTATACAACAGTGGCCACACCATCAGGATCGGATTGGAAAGTTTGGGCCAATGTGCAAACGGCAAACAGTTTGCCAGTGCCAAACAATTCATACTATACGTTTGTTGACGTGGTGCTGCCAGCTGGGACTTATTATTTTGCATACACAGTTGGCAGTGGGACCAGTTTGTCAGCACTCAGTCCAATCAGTGCTGGATTTGTTTGGGCACCAGTGGGTATGTCTGGGGCCAGTGGGGCGTCGGGGGCGTCAGGGTATTCTGGTTTCAGTGGTTTGTCGGGGAGCAGTGGGTATAGTGGCTTTTCTGGGATTTCTGGGGTTGCCGCCAATAAATATGCCACTGCATTTTTATATCAATGGACATCGACAACACCAGGCAATCCATCAGGCACATCTACATATACATGGGCCACTGGAGCAAATTCAAGTTACACAGGTGGAAATGGATGGCAAACTACAGTGCCAACAAATCCTGGCACATCTGGATTGCAACTTTGGGTGGCATCAATTCAAGTCACTGACACGGCATCAGCCACAACAACTTCAGTCAATTGGTCTAGTGGATTTTCAACATATGTTGCTGGCCAAAATGGTACTGCGGTAAATGGTGTTCAAACGGCAAGACCAACAGTTTATCAATGGGCATTGTCCACACCTAGTATTTCAGGCACATCAACATATACATGGTCAACTGGTGCATATACTGCACCAACAGGATGGGCCACCACAATTACAACGTCACCATCGTCTGGATATACACTTTATTCAGCAACAGTGCCATTGACTGATTCAGCAACGGCAACTACCACATCAATCAATTGGGGAACGGCCAGCATCGTCACTGCTGGATATGCTGGAGCCAATGGAACATCAGCCAGAGTGACTTATGCTCGAGTGGCAAGCAATCCAACTCCAACATCTGGAAATATCACAACCAGTGGCAGCACATCATTTCCAAGCAGCTCACAATCCACAACAACATGGGGATTTGCAGCCACATGGTCTGGCAGTGATCCAAGCCCATCAAGCACAAATTCACTGTATCAGGCCGATGGTATTTATGATCCATCAACTGGCAACACAGTTTGGTCAACACCATATATTTCTAGTTTAAAAGTCGGTGCATTGTCGGCAGTGTCCACAAACACTGGCAGTTTAACTGTATCTGGCACATTACAAGCCAATACGGCTGCAATATCTGGCACAACAATGACTGGATCAGGCGGTGTTTTATATTCAACTGGTTTATTTTCTTTTGGAAATTCATCAACCAATTTAACATTTAATGGTTCATCCATGTATGTTAATGGTGCATTGATCAATACTGCCAATATCAATTTGAATCAAGTTACCATTCCAGTCACAACAACTGGAACATTGACAAATGCAATAAATGCAACAATTACATTGCCTTATGCTGGCCCAGTTAATATTTGGATGAGTATTGTGGCTGATCCAAGCGCAGTTGGACCATTCCCATCAACAGATGCTGGTATTGGTTATTATGTTGGATCAACTTTTGTCTGGATCAACAGAATTTATAATGCAAATTTGAATACTGCTGGAAATCAATTGGTTTCTATTGGTGTTTACAATGCCTCTGCTGGAGTTCCAGTTACCATATATGGTGGTGCAGCTAGTGGCTCTTATTATGATGTGGTTTTGATTTTGCAAGGTGCAATGAGATGAATTACATTTTTTACACAAATGAAGGACAAATTAAAGGCATGGTGCAATGCCCAGAAGATTTGTTTCAATATCAACCAGTGCCAACAGGATGTTCAATTTTACAAGTTGATATTCCACCAGTAAATATTTGGGATTTTTATGTTGATAATGGGCAAGTGGCAAATCTTCCACCAAGACCAGATCAATATTCAATTTTTGATTATTCAACAAAACAATGGGTTCAAAATCAAAACTTAGGTGCTTACAAAGTAAGGATGCAAAGAGATGATTTTTTATCACAATCCGATTGGACTGATGTTGCATCGGCTCCAAATAGGCTTGGACCTACTGTTTATCAGCAATGGCAAACTTACAGACAATCATTGAGAGATGTACCAACACAATCAGGGTTTCCATTTAATGTGGTTTGGCCAATTCCACCGACAACAAATTGATTGTAAAAGATCAATTATTGGTTAAAATATTCAAAACAAGACAAAACATTCGGGGCCAGTGAGGACATTGGCAGCGTCACTACCTAGTAAGGGAACAAGATGGCAGTCTTTAATAAAAATTCATTGACCCAAGTATCTGGGTTTGACAATCCGATTTTGTCTGGCGAATTGGTCTGGGAACAGAAAGCATTCTGGAATCTTTTTATGACCAACGATGCTGGTATTTTGCCATTAACTGGTGCCACCATCGATGCCCAAATCATTCGCAGAGTTTTAACCAATGTGATTGACACCAGAAATGGTTTGACATTCACTATTGGCGATTACACTCCAACACCCACACCCATTTCATTGACAGTCACCAACATCAACACAACTGGTGGCTCATTCACTTTGGTGATTGATGACAGTGCTTGGGGGCTGATGGCCACCGATCCAGGCTTGGACATTGCAGACCCCAATGGAATTGGCTATTCAGGCCGAATTAAGATCAGTTTTCCAGCCAATGGATCGACCCCAGCTGAAGACATCATTGTCTTTTTATTCTTCATTGTGCGGTCTGATGGCATTGTGGTGGAGTAAGGCATGAATACAAAAGTCACAGTAATCAATGACAACAATGTCAGCATTCAAGTCACTCCACCACCCAATCAAATCATCAATGTAAACAAATCCAGCTTTGGTATTTCTGGATATTCTGGATATTCTGGATACAGTGGATATTCTGGTTATTCAGGATCAGGCACATCGGGATATAGCGGATATTCTGGTTATTCTGGAATAGGCTCATCAGGATATAGTGGCATTAGCGGATATTCAGGATATAGCGGCATTTCTGGATATTCTGGTCAATCAGGATTTAGTGGATCAGGCGTTTCTGGATATTCAGGGTTTTCTGGATTTTCTGGCAGCGGAATATCAGGATATTCTGGATATTCGGGTCAAGTTGGCCAACAAGGCACATCAGGTTATTCTGGTTTTTCAGGCATAAGTGGATATTCTGGTGTTGGCATTTCTGGCACATCAGGATATTCTGGGTTTAGTGGATATTCAGGTTCAGGAATATCAGGATATTCTGGATTTAGTGGAATTTCTGGAGCCACTGGCCCACAAGGCACATCTGGATATTCTGGATTTTCAGGCATTAGTGGATATTCTGGCGTGGGCCTTTCAGGAACATCTGGATATTCTGGATTTTCAGGATACAGTGGATCAGGCGTTTCTGGATATTCTGGTTTTAGTGGAATTTCTGGAGCCACAGGCTTACAAGGTGTTTCTGGTTTTTCAGGATTTAGTGGATATTCTGGTGTTGGACTTTCAGGCACATCTGGATATTCTGGATTTAGTGGATATTCTGGATCAGGTATATCTGGATATTCTGGATTTAGTGGCACAAGCGGATATTCTGGTGCCACTGGGACACAGGGTTTGTCTGGATATTCTGGTATCAGCGGATACAGTGGTGCAACTGGCCAAACAGGCACATCAGGTTATTCTGGATACTCAGGCATCAGTGGATATTCTGGATCAGGAATAAGCGGATACAGTGGCTTTTCTGGATATTCTGGCCAGCAAGGTACATCAATCAATATCAAAGGCTCAGTGGCTACACCAGCAAATTTGCCAGCCACTGGAAACAATCCCAATGATGCGTACATTGTTGATTCAAATGGTGACTTGTATATTTGGACTGGCAGCGCATGGAACAATGTTGGTGAAATAGTTGGCCCACCAGGCACCAGCGGCATTTCTGGGTTTAGCGGATATTCAGGCATCAGCGGATACTCAGGTTTTAGTGGATCAGGCGTTTCTGGATATTCAGGATATTCAGGTAGCGGTATTTCTGGATATTCAGGATATTCAGGTGCAATTGGTGCACAAGGTGTTTCTGGTTTTTCTGGCATCAGCGGATACAGTGGTTATTCAGGCTCTGGCGTGTCTGGGTATAGTGGATTCAGCGGCATTAGTGGATACAGTGGATATTCAGGTTCAGGTGTTTCTGGATATTCTGGATTTAGCGGTTATTCTGGTGCAGTTGGTACATCAGGTTATTCTGGATTTTCAGGATACAGTGGATCAGGCGTTTCTGGATATTCTGGTTTTAGTGGTATCAGCGGATATTCAGGTGCAATTGGCCAGTCTGGTATCAGTGGATATTCAGGATTTTCAGGAAGTGGATTTTCAGGTTATTCTGGATATTCAGGTATCAGTGGATGGTCTGGTGCAATAGGTCAATCAGGCATTAGCGGATATTCTGGCTTTAGTGGCATCAGCGGATATTCTGGATACTCAGGCAGTGGTGTTTCTGGATATAGTGGCTTTAGTGGGTATTCTGGCGCAGTTGGCCAGTCTGGTACATCAGGCTATTCTGGATACTCAGGCATCAGTGGTTATTCTGGATTGGGTTATTCTGGGTTAACTGCTACAGGTTCTAATTCAATTGGAGTTGGTAGCAAATCATTTACAACCAATTTAGATGCAAGTGTGACCGCATTTGCAGTTGGCCAATATGTCAGGGTATATGCCACATCAGTCCCAAGCCAATACATGGAAGGATTGATTACATCATATTCGGGCACTTCATTGACTGTAAACGTGACATATGTAAATGGTGGTGCATCATTTAGCAATTGGACTGTTTCACTTTCTGGAGCAGTTGGTACGTCAGGTTATAGTGGATATTCTGGTATTTCTGGATATAGTGGTTCTGGCGTTTCAGGGTATTCAGGATTTAGCGGTTATTCAGGATCAGGAATTTCAGGATATTCAGGTTATAGTGGATATTCAGGAGCTGGTGCAAATGCTCAAGCATTTTCATGGTTCATTTCAAGATAAGGGATCATCATGTTAATTTTAGATACAACCAGCAAATCAATCACAGTTCAAATGTCTGGTGCTGCAGCCACCACAAACCCATCATTTGTGACTGCATATTCTGATGACAATGGAACAACTTTTGTTGAGGGTTCAAGCGATGGAACATTGAATGGCACAACTCAAGTGACTTTAGTGGCATCACCAGCTGCATCCACTCGAAGATTGATCAAAACCATTTATATTGAAAATGGTGATACTGCACCAGTGACAATTACAGTTACTTTAAACAACTCTGGCACATTGAGAACAATTGCCAAAGTGACATTACAAGTTGGTGATACATGGTCAACTGATGGCACGACAGACACCAATGGCAATTTCAAAGGTATTGGTTCGTCAGGCTATTCAGGGGCGCAAGGGACGTCAGGCTATAGCGGGATTTCGGGCTGGTCGGGCCAAGTGGGAGCGTCAGGGACGTCAGGCTATAGTGGCTATAGCGGGTCAGGAATATCAGGGTATTCTGGGTTCAGTGGTTATAGCGGGGCAGCTCCAACAGGATCAGCAAACACTTGGACTGCAACACAAACATTTAATGGATCATCAAGCACATTGGCTGCAGTTTTATTAGATGCAGCTGAAGTTGTAAATATAACAAGTTCAGCCATTGGATCAACGCAAGCGTTATCAATTCAATCTGGTTCAGTTGTTTATTACACAACAAGTGCCGCAAACAATTGGACAATAGATATAACATTTAATTTTGGTTCAAGTGTTTTATTAAATAGTGTTTTATCTGTTGGTCAATCAGTAACAGTTGCACTTTTGGTTACTCAAGGTTCAACTGCTTATTACAATACGACAGTTCAAGTTGATAACACAACATCTGGTGTGACAACATATTGGCAAGGTGGAAATGCACCAAGCAAAGGAAATGCAAGTGGTATTGATGTTTACACTTATACTGTTATAAAAACTGCAAGTGCTACATTTACAGTTTTAGCATCACAAACTCAGTTTTAAGGATTAACAAATGCCTATTCATAAGACTAGAGCAGTTGCATCAGCACAAGGGTTTGGTTTTGGTGCAAATACTGGTGTCAAGCCAGCTTTTTTAGAAAACACCACAGATCAAAGTGGTACTGGTATAACTTATATAAATATTTTTGGAAATATAGCTCAAGATTCATCTGGAAATATTTATGTAGGGATGACACCAAATGGGGGTGGGGGTTATCCAGTCGCATTTGCAAGTTCTTTTACTTCTGCTGGTGCATCGAGATGGGATTTGGGAATAAATATAAGTACATATTCAACTCCAGGTAATTATCCATATATAGTGTATGCTCCAAATGGATATATTTATTTGGCTGGTTCTTATTTTACAGGAAGTAGTACCTACCCTTATATTTCTGAAATATCATCTTCAGGGTCTATTGTTAATACAGTATATTACACAGGATTAAGTGGTTGTTATGTAAATAGTTTATCAGTTGACAGTAGTAGCAATTTAATAATTACCGTTAATGATTTTAGTTCAACAACTTATTTATGGAAATTGAACAGTTCTTTATCGTCTGTTTATTTTAAACAATTCCCAACAAAATCTCAATCGCCATTTTTAGCAACAGTTGATTCTAGTAATAATGTATGGTTTTTTATAAGTGAATATATTTCTTCACCTTATACATCTTATTATGGATCAATCAATTCATCTGGCACTGTTGGAACAGTTTATAATTTAAATAATGCTTTTTCAAGTGGTACATATTTAACTAATATAAAATA
>Ga0214166_1000778_pt1 | contig 15272 bp, 21 predicted proteins | sample TroBogepilimnion_27_FD_153005 | JGI IMG/M metagenome (GOLD analysis project Ga0214166, IMG submission 153005) | Freshwater microbial communities from Trout Bog Lake, WI - Practice 18AUG2009 epilimnion v3 | ecosystem: Environmental > Aquatic > Freshwater > Lake > Epilimnion/Euphotic zone ...
ATCTCCAGATCTTCCTTAGAAAACCCTGCAAGCGCAAGGCGGATAAGGTACTTGTTCTCTCCGGCTGAAAGGATGTCGTACGGAGGATAGGTTGATCGTGTATCAAATTGATTGACCAGCTCATTAAAGAAAGCGGCATGAGTGTTGAAGCCGATTCCTCGGTTAACTAGGTGATTGGTTAGCTCTGTAACAATCTGAGCTGGGGTTTTGACTGTCACTGTCTTTGTTGATTCTTTAGTTGCCCACATCTCATGCGGGCTACGTGTTGGGTAGCCTGAAGCCATTGTTATATCTCCTTAGACGATATAGATTAGTTAGGACCCGTTCGGCGTCCTGCTTTAATTATAGCAAAAAATAACCCCCGTGGACTAGGGTCCCGGGGGCTATTTAATTAGCTGTTAGTTATGGTCGCCCATACCAGCGCTGAAGTTCTGTGAAGAACGCTTGATAGCTGATGGGAGTAGGCGACCGTTACCCTGAGTAGCGCCTGCCTCGTGAGCTTCTGCCTTCTGGAACTTAACGCGAACACCGTAACGGGCCCCGGATGTAGCCTTTACAAATGTGCGTGATGGCTTAGCCATCTTGTATGGGTCGCCAGCTTGAGCGCCCTTCTTCTTCATCATCTTAGTGTTAGCTGAAGGGGCAGCAGAAGCGTTTTCAACCTTCATGCTTGGAGCGCCTGCACTTGTTGGTGCAATTGGTGCTGGGTTCTTAAATGGGTTCTTCATGGTTCTCCTTGGCCGAGGAATTGTTCTTATAAATGTACGGTACTTACGCGCTTAATACAGGCTTAATTAGCAGTAACCTGAAATACAATCGCGCTAATATCGCCTGTGGCGCCCTTAATGCTTGCAAAGCCTGGGATACAGACCAGATCAATTCCGCGTGGGGCTGTGTAGCCGCGGGCGATAGCAATTGCTTTTACTGCTTGATTTACTGCTCCAGCTCCTACAGCACGGATAGATACTTGGTGCTTTTCATAAATAGCGTGGGCAATAGCTGAGGCTACGGACTGAGGGTTGCTGCCTGCGCCTACGCGCAATGGCTCCTGTTCTTCTGACAATTTATGCTCCTTGGGTTACGAATTGTGATTCCCCGTGGCATAAAGTATGAAGGTTAAATTAGACAAAATAAGGTTAAACGTCTTACATAGGCCTATCTAAAGGCGTAGGGGCTTTAGCGTAGGTCCCACAAATAGCGCATTCCATATCAATAAAGTATTGGGCTATCTCATAATCATCAAAGGAGGCTTTAATTAACCAGATGCTGGACTCACAATTTGGGCACTCATGGCAGATTTGGTCTGCATACTCCATGGTGCCTGTGTAATCAGGCTTTAGTTCGCGGATTGACTTGCTCATGTAGCTTATCCAATGCCGCTCTTTGCTCGGTCATCATGGTTTCTATTTGCTCAACCTCTTGAGGTGACAACGTATCTTTTTGATCTAAGAAAAGCTTTACGCCCATCTCGTAGTTCTGTTCTAAAATCTGCAGTTGAATAGCGCGGCGCTCTGAAATAAAAGCGGCGGCCTCACGAATGCGCTCTTGCTTTTTATTCTGTGTCTTGCTCATTGTCCGCCCCAGCCTCCGCCTTTAAAGTGGGCTGGCGTAGCTTGCCACACCCTGCTCATGGTTGAATTGCAAGAGGTGCACATGGGTGAGCCCTCTTGATCAAACGATCGTTGAACCTCTACAACTGAACTACAGGTGTCGCATTTAAAATCGTAGGTTGGCATATCTATCCCTTACGCTGCTCTACTTGTATAAATGGGCCAGAAGTATAAGCGTCTAATGACTCTGCAATTTTTAACGCATCTAAAATAGTTGCGCCTGCATGCAAGGCGCCAAGAGCATAAGCTGAGCCGTTGCCAACTCCGTAAAGACCGCTATCTGTACGGCACACAGACAGGTCGTCTGAGATGTCAAAGACCTCACCGTGAACAGCAAGCAAGAAGTTAAATCTAGGACCGCTGTCCGATTTGTCTCGTTCTTCTTCAAAGTTATATCCGTTGGTTTTTAAACACTCACGTAGGGAGGCCATGACCTTGGTAATAACAAAATGATGGATATCTTTACGGTCGGAAGCGGTTAGGACTGGCGGCTTCCAAATATGCTGGGCTACATCGCAAGGCTGGACCTCGCCACTGCCGGCGATCAAATAGGCCCCTTTTTGGGTAATTTTGGACATAGCTGGATGTCTATAAATGCGGCCATTACCGTCGGTTACTTGGTTATCTGCTCCAAATACACAACGGTCTTTATATTGGACGGCTACTATCGTAGTCACTACCGCTCCCTAAACTTTGGATCCTGAAGTTTAGCATAGACCTCTTTTTCGTATGTACGCTTACCCGACCCAGAAACTAGGTGAGCTAGGGCATAGGAGTCTGCGGCGTTATCGTCATTGAACTCGGCATCCCAGTTTTTGTAGGCATACATAAGCATCTGGCTTTTGGATACCCCTGCGCCCTTGCCGCATGTGTACTTCTTGAGGTTGGTTGGCGGGACTATTAAAGGGTAGATGCCAAAGTCTAAAAGGGTCAGCTTGACCATGCCGCCCAGTTCCCCCAACATGTTGGCCATCTGGCTGCCAAAGGCATAGCCTTCCATAGCTACGTCTGCTATGTCATCAAACTCATGTAACCAATTCATGGTGTGGGCTTGAATATCCCTTAACCGTTCTACCCCGCGCTTATCAGACTTATAGACCTCTGTGTAGTAGTTGTCTTGGTCTTTGAATGCGGTTATAGCAAAGCCACTATAGGACTGGTCTATGCCAAGATATACCTTGCCATCAGCAGTGCCCTTGCTGAATACCTTCATTAGTAGCCGCGGGCCTTTAGAACAGATGTTCGACGGGTGAGTTCACGGCTAGTTAGCTGGTAGTAGCGCTCAAGGTTGTCCATAGTTGTCTTCAACAACTTGTGATAAGCCTCAGCGTGCATGCGGTCAGCAGATAGTTTTTGCATATCTGGGTCGGTAAGAATCATGGCTTTAATAGTTGTGGCTTTTATCTTTGGGTCTGAGGACTTCTGAATAAGAAGCTTAGCCTCTTCCTGCTTGTAGTAATTCTCAACCTCAGTAACCGCCAACTCAGCGCAGGCTACCTGTGTGAGTAGGAAGTTGTAGTTCTCCATATAGGAGCGAGCCATCTCCATAAGTTCTTGGTCATCTACGCCCGTGATGTCTGCTGGAAAAGGCTTAATCTCTATATCTAGGCTGCGCTTAACTGGCAAACCCTGTGACTCTAGTACCTGTAGTAGGTCTTCACTAATACCTGTGGCAACTATATTAACCATTTGTATACCCTTCGCATTTAGCGCATCCCTCATTGCGGATATTGCATTGGGGAGGCGTATTAGTCTTTACTGCGTTCACAATCATAGCGGCTGCATCAAATAATTGCGAGATGCCAAAGTCGCTCTTTTTTACTACAAACTCTTTAGCCTCTTGATTAGCTTTGTTCTCATAGATAATTACCGCTTCCTGTGGGTAGTTCTCATAATTAAGAAGCTCAGCTAACTTCATGTAGATCTGCACCTGCATAATGTGCTTCATGAAAGGGGCGTTAATAGCCTTCCATGCTTTATCAAAGTCATTGTCATTTTCTATAAGAAGCTCTGGCGCTTCAAACCTTAGGGTGCCTACCCCTACTGATTTAATCTCTAGCATTAATGGGTCGCCAAGCCCTGTCAACCAACCATCTGCGTGACCGTATATTCGCAAGGGCTCATAGAATAACGGCACTTCTCTATATGCAAGAGGACCTTCGTGGCAGTCTGCACCGCCCCAAAAGAACTCCTCACATTCATAGCAATACCACTTGCCAAATAGTACGCCCATGTCCTGCAACCAGCTCTGCCATTTGGAATGAATGGCATGACCTTCAGCGAATACCGAAGCTAGGCGTAGGCTGTTAGTACGAGTGCTAATTGGCTCTTCACCCTGCAATTGAAAGTACGCTGCACGATGGCACCAGTCAGAACTAACCATCTCTGATGGATGTAAAACATCTGTTCTACGTGATTTATCTTTAGGTTTAGCCATTAAATGGCGCTCTAAAGAACCAAGTACACGTGTGTTCTTTTTAGCCACGTCTACAAATTTCTTTAGCTGACTCATGTGGGTAACTTATCATAGATCTTTATCTAGTACCCATTCCTCAAGTGTCATACCTGCGCGTGTTGCTTTACGCTTAAGCGCGTTACGCTCACGGTGACTCATGCCTCCCCAGATACCGTGGGTATCATCCATGCTCTCTGCATAAAGTAAACACTCTTTACGAACAGGGCACTCTGGGAGACCATCTCTGCCGTAACAGACAGCCTTTGCTACGTCAGCAATATCTTTATATTGATCTTTATCTCTTGGGGGATACCAAGTGTTGGTGCTCATTCCTCGGCATTTTGCTTTATATCGCCAAGGTTCTGGTCCAAAGTCTTCGTCGTACAAGTGTGATGCTCCTGGAAGCTCTGGCGCATTTCCAGAAAATCATCTTCAGTTAACAATACATAGTTCTCACTATTAAGACTTACGCCTAGCACAGGCATGCGGCTCTCAAGTATTGCTTCCTTAACAATCTTTTCTAGCACTGCGGCTTTGATAGTAAAGGAGGCTTTGCCTGTGTACTTATGTTCTAAAAGAATATCAGCACTACGGACATCACCTTTACGACTCCAGAAAGCTCCGCTTCCAGCGTTGCGTTTCCCGTCTAGAACTTCTGCTAGTCGTGCCTCGTGCTTCTGTGACTGTCGAAGACCCTTACTCTTCGTCATCGGCAATATACTTAGATCCAGCTTTAATGGAGTCTAGTACTTCCCGTTCAAGGGTCTCTCGAAGATCAATATCTTCCCGTATAGCCTGAAGCATACCATCTTGGCCTTGCCATTGCGAACCGCCATACCGGTAGTAAGCACCAGCTCTGGTAATAACCTTATTAAGTATGCCAATGGCAACGATCTCTTTAGCAAAGTCAAAGTCTCCGGCAGGAATTTCACCGCCATTTGCAAAGTAAAAGTCAACAATAGCTACCTGACCTGGAGCAGCTGACTTATTCTTAAGTACTCTGATCTTGATTACCTGACCAACCTTGCGCTTATCGTCGCCCTTACCTACCTCTACCCAAGAGTCACGGCGGACTTCTAAGCGTGTAAAGAAGGCGTAATCTTTACCTAGACCGCCCGGAGTGGTACGTGGGTCACCGTACATAACTCCAACCTTTGAGCGCCACTGGTTAATGATGAGGCCAATAAAGGGACGTTCTGGGCGTATTAGTGAGCGCTTAGATGCCTTACCTACTTTACGGAAGAACTTGTTAGTAAGAAGAGCTCCGCGTCCTACTGTTGCTTCTTCCATCTCTTTCTCGTCCTCTGCTCCAGGCACCAAAGCAGGAAGTGAGTCAAGGACAATACAATCAATAGCTTTACTTTCCACGATTTTAATGACGGCTTCATACGCCTCCTCCATAATATTTGTAGAAACTACATACACACGGGAGACATCTACGCCACACATCTCTGCGTAACCTGCAACCCACTCCTCTGCCGCTACCCATACAGTTGTAAACTCTGGATCGCGTTGCTGGTTCGCAGCAATAGTCTTAAGGGCAAGAGCGGTCTTACCGTTGCTTGCTTCTCCAACAATCTCATGCCACTGATTGGAAGGCCACCCACCGCCAAGAGCAACATCTACCGCAAGCGAACCTGAAGTAAGACGCCCACCAGTCTGAGTGATATCTGAGCCAAGGACAATAGTGTCCTCACCCATCTTCTTATTGATAGCAGTAAATACTTTTGCTAGTTCTCCTGTAAGTGTGCTCATCCGATAAACCCTCCGTCTGCTCCGATTACTGGCTTTGATCCATTAAATGTACCTGTAGCAATTTGTCGTGCTGGAGTTGCTGGGCCTGCTGAAGACTGGCCTGGGGTAATGATGCCCTTACCTAAACCGCTACCTGATTGTTGTAGTGGGTAGCCGCACTCATAGCAACGAGGTGCTGCTCCTTGAACACTTCCGTAGTTTCCACTTCCGCACCCTGGGCAACGAGGTGCTTGAGGTGTTACCTGTTGTGAAGGTGGATACTGAGGCTGTTGTGGCTGCACATAGGTAGCCGGCTGTGGAGCAACATACTGTGGGGCTTGCTGTGGCTGCTGGGGTACTGGGTTACCTAACTTGCGTGAGAACCAATCTGAACTACTCATCTATTTCTCCAAATTCAAGAACATCAGAACCAACTGTGTTCGTATCAATCATACCCAAATGAAGTCCAATTGAAAAGGCGCCCATCAAAGTAGATAGAGCCACGGCTTTGTATACATCCATCATAGCCTCAGTACGATGCTCAAGCTCATGGTCGTCTACATCTTCTTCACTAGAAAGGAGCTCAGTCAAATGTAAAGCGCATAAAGACTTGGCACTAACATCAGCAATAGATTCTAGAAAAGGAAACAGAGGAGCAATAGCAGCAACTCTAGTCTTACTATCTTCTTGCTCTTTACTTTCGCCTTCTTCGCTTATACGACTAAGGCCAACCATCTCAGCAAGGTCATTTACATTGTCTACTAACTCTGTATCGTATAAATACCAGCGGTAGACCGTGCTTAAGGGAACCTCTTGAGTATGAATCTCGTCGTCGTCTGAGTTACCTCTAAACATGTTTGTCCACCATGCCATTAGTCTTTTGCCTCTCCCCAACGCTGGACAACTTTAATGTCCGCAATTAGTGGAACGTCTAGAAAATTGATCTCTTCCATAGCCTCGCGTATAGCTGCATAGGTTTGATCTACTAAGTGATCTGGGGTCAAGGTTACGATTTCATCGTGTACGGTTAAGATGATTCTTGCCTCGGCGGGAACTCTTTCGTAGGCTCTAATCATAGCAAGTTTAATTATGTCTGCGGCGGACCCCTGGATGCGCGTGTTAAAGGCCTGGCGCTCGGCGCTGGATCTAAAGGCGGGGACCTTGGACTTGATATCCGGTAGGTAGCGACGGCGCTTTAAGATGGTTGAGACGTACCCCGTGTTACGGGCTACCCCAATTACCTTGGCTTTGTAGAGGTCTACGGCTGGAAACTTAGCGGCAAAGTCATTCAAGAGCTGCTTGGCTTCTTGAAGGGTGCAGCCAATCTGACGTGAGATTTTGTCTGGACCTACCCCGTAAGCAATAGCCAGTACCAAAACCTTACCCGCCTTGCGGTCTACCCCCATAGTGTTACCTACGGTTGTATAGATATCTCCGCCAGTCTTGTAGTTCTCAATCATAATAGGGTCGCCCGACATAGAGGCAATGATGCGGGGCTCGATCTGTGAATAGTCAGCCACAACTAACTTATGGCCTTCTGGAGCGTAGAAGAGGTCACGAATCATCTTGCCGTAGTTCTTATTGGCAGGCACCTTGTCATTAGGCGCAGGGATATTTTGCAGGTTAGGGTTAGAGCTAGAGAATCGACCTGTCTCTGTACCCCATGGCTTGAAGTCCCCGTAGATCTTTCCGTTAATAAGAAGGCTCTCGCGCTCCTCAATCTTCTCTTTACCGTTAACGGACTTGACTACCTCTCCGCCAATGTACGGAATGATGTAGGTGCTTAATAACTTATTGATTTCAGCGTACTCAAGGATGGCCGCTACTAACTCATCATCTGGATGAGCCTCAAGTGCCTCTGCAGACACTGAGTAATCTGAGTAAGTGCGTTTATCTGGTGGGGTCTTCTCACCTTTGCCGGTAAGAATGGTTGGCTTTAAACCTCTATTGCCATCAGATACTAGACCATAAAGTAGCTCTTGTTTTTCAGCATTAGAGTTAAGGTTAAAGACCTTACCGGCAATGGCATAGATCTTAGACTTAACCGCCTCGACCTCTTCTTCAAGTTTTACATGTAGTTCTTTAAGGTGTTCGGTATCAATGACCGCACCTGTAAGTTTCATTTGGCATAAGACCTTAAGAAGTTCCATCTCAAGATCCATTACCTTCTGTACATCTGACTCGATAATTTTATCGGCAACTACCTGCCACAGTAAAAATGTGTATTTTGAGTCAAGGTAAGAATACTTTGCTACCTCATCAAAAGAATACTCTTCAACTTTATGGCCAATACCTTTCTCCATGCTAAAGCCCAGATCTCTTTGTAAGCAGTCGTCTAAGCCAAGCTTTCCGCTGTTGCGGCTATCGTATAAAAATGACCCAATAAGGGTGTCAAAGTAAGGACCAGCAGGGATAACACCGTCGTAGTGCTTAGCAACAGAACATAAGTCAAAGATAAGGTTGTGACCAATAGTAAGGATGGTCTTGTTAAACATAAGCGGCTCTAAAGCCTTGAAGACCTCTGCTGGAAATAACTGCTTTGGGGGAGGGCCAAACTTCTTTACGTGCTTCTTCTTATCACGAGAGTAGTCATAGTCACGTGCTTCAAGACCAGCGTCTACGCGCTTTTGTCCTTGACCAGTTAAAGGTTTAATAGTCTCTAAGAAGTCACCGTTAGGATGACCCATAGGAATAACATCTCCGCGGCCGCGTGTAGCAAAAGATATCCATAGAACTTCGTTTACTGCTGGTACGCCTCTGTATTGCCCAACAGTTTCTACGTCAAAAGCAAAAGCATCTTGTTTGAGATAGTAGGCAACCATCTCATCTAATTGTTCTTTGGTGGTAATAATATTCAAGTGTTGTCCCCTATAAGGTTAGAGACCGATGGAAGGGGGGCACCGGTCTCTAACAGCTATGTGTGTTTTAGAGCAAAGAGTCTGCGATAGCCTCTAGCTCATCCCAAGTAGGTGTCTTGATGTCAGCGCGTGTATAAGGCTGAACTGATGCAATGAAGGCTTCTGAAGCCGCTTCATCAATCTGCCAGTCTTCCATCAAGTCACGACCCTTTACTGGGTTAATGTGATAAGCAGTTGTCTGTTGCTTACCTGTACGGCTCACTGCCCAATAGTTACGGGTCAATGGTCCTTGTGGGGAGAAGTGTGCTGCGTGTAGTGCCTTCCACAAACGAGGAGACGCAATAAGCATCTGACGTTGTGGTCCACCTTCAGCAGATAGGTTAACAATAGAGAAGGCGCGCTTCTCTTCTGGCTTGCTGCCAAGCTTTACACAAAGTGGGTCATTAGATCCAAGGGAGATATAAGACTTCTGTCCCTCTTTGTTAGTAAGGAAGTGCTGCTTGTAAACGGCAAATGGACCGTCTTGATCAAGAAACTTGATTACTTGGAAACCGCCATCGGTGAACTTAAAGTCTTTGGCGTAACCCTGTGATACAGGTGTGATCTTTTCTCCAGCTTCCCATCCTGATTGGATAGCGGCTGAAGTTGACTGCGCTGGGCGGTCATTGATTGCAGATGCACTGAACTCGTCAGTGGCTGGCAGATATTCTTCTGTGCGATTTACGGACATTATTTTTCCTTTTGTTAGTTTGATTTTGTTTCATCAGCCCGGATGTTACTCCACGCTTCAGCAATCTCATTACTGAGGTGCTGATGTTGAGACCAGTCTATACGTTTTGTCTCTAGAATTCCAGCCTTGTCAAAGAGGTCAATGACCGCTTCAATCATGGCTCGAGAATAGAGTCTTCGTCCTTGATGGTCATTCCCATTAATGTCTTTTTTAACGGGAAGTCTGTATGGTGCTGAAGGTAGGTAGCCCTCTTTAATCCATGTGCGGATTGTGATGATAGGTCTACCTAGTGCAGCAGCTAGTGCGCCAATAAGAAACAGCTCAACATCTTTGCCGTTAGGTAGTGTGCGCTTAGTAGGATTAGCGTCCCAGTTCTTAGAGACAATAATCTCTGGTTCTTTTTTAACTACTGCTTTGCGTTTCTTTTTACTGCCTGGGTAATACTCATCAAGGTCAGCAAAGGCTTTATCAATAAAATCATCGGTCATTTATTGTCCACAATAAATGCGAAGGTCTCCTTTGCAGGAAACATGGTGTCAATGTCAGACTCAGTTAAGTAACCTTCGTAGAAAGCCGCCATAATTGCAGCCTCATCTAATACTGGAACCATCTTGATGCAGGTATTCTTAATACCTTTTTCGGTAAGAATCTTCTCTGCGACGTCCATGTCTAGTGTCTTAGATACACGGCGCTGTTTAGTAATTTTAATATTGCCAAGGGCTGCATCCTCAAAGGCAATGATCCTATGGCCTTTATCATCTGGCTCAAGCGTGTCTATCTCTTGAGTCATACGGCTTTTTAGTTCACTTTGGCGATCTGCCAACATGCTCATCTCTGTCTTTAAAGCAAGGAACTGACGAGCGTTTTTCTTTAGATCTTCTAGATTCATTAGTACCCCCTATAGGGGCACCACATTAGTTCTCTTCTAGAGGCTTGTCAACCTTAATGTAGTTCTCTAGCGAGTTGATGATAATGCTAGTAACTGTTACGCCTTCTTTGGCGGCCTTTTTTTGAACGGCAAGCCAGATGTCATCCGATACACGGATGGTACGCGTTGGGGTCTTAGGTGCGTTAGGCATCCATCAATTATACAATAGAACTCTGTAAGAACTGCTTTAAGCTGCCAGCAGTCATCTCTACCCCACCGTCCTCAGTTATACCCTCACCATCAATAACCGCATTGGCTAGGGCGTTCTTCTGTTGAAGGACTTCCCACTGACGCTGTTCAATAGAGCCGGTGGAAATGATGTCGGCAATAACAATAGATGGCCATAGGCTAGAGGCGCGCTTAATACGACCATTTCTTTGAACAGCCGTACCTGAGCTCCATGGTAAATCGTAGTTAATCAAGAGGTTAGCGGCAGGCAGGTCTACTCCATAACCACCAGCGTCGCTAGAGATAAGGACTCGTACTGAGGGATCAGTATTGAAAGCAATCTTGTTATCTTCTTTAGTCTTGGCATCAAGCTTTCCAGAGTAAAGGCGGCACTGTTCTGGGCCAAGTGCCTCAGCAATCATATCTAGCATGTCCACATAAGTAGCAAAGATAACTACCTTGTTCTCTTCATTTTGTTCTATAAAGTCTTTTACATACTGTACTAGATAGTCAAGTTTAGGTGAACTACTAATACCATCAAGAGCACCACTGGTAACCAGTTCATTTGCGTATGCCGACCCTTCTCCATTCATTAGTTCAAACTTATTAGAGCTGGTGCGTAGCAGGTCTGGATGTGAGCAGAGCATCTTTAAGCACCCAATCTTAGACATGATCTTGCCACGCATCTCGTCTTCAGGCCCACCGCGTTGAGACTCAAGACCATAATGAGAAAAGATATTAAATGAGGCGCCAAAGAGCGTTTGAGCATCCTCTAGATCAGTCAATAAATCGTTAACAATCTTTGAGTAAAGCTTGCTGGTCTTACGATCAAAGGTAATTTTGATTGGGTCTTGATGGATAGTCTCTGGCAAGAACGGGGCAACATCTGGGTCTTTCTGTGCTTTACGTACAGAAGCCTCTTTCATCTTGGTGTGAAGAGTAGTTAAGTTACGGTAGTAATCAACTCCGCCCCAACTATTGCGTACAATAAAAGTAGAGTCAAAGATGTCAAAACGACCCAGAACTGTTGGATCAACAAATTGCATAATGCTATAAAGCTCTTCTGGCTTTCCGTTCTCAATAGGTGTACCTGTAAGAGCAAAGCGATAAGGGGTCTGGATTAACTTCTTAACCTGCTTAGAACGCTTAGACTTAAACGATTTAATGGCCGTAGCCTCGTCTAGTACTACAAATCCTCTAGGGAGTCTTTCGACGAACTTCCAGTCGTTGACCACTTGTTCATAGTTAAGAACAATGTAATCAACCCCAGAGTTACGCCAATCATAAGCCTCTTCGTATTGGGCTTCTCTTTTAGACGGGGTTCCATCAATGACCAAAGCGCGTGAAGTGCCATCTGTAAACTTCTCAATCTGGTTGGCCCATTGGTACTTCAATGAGGATAAACAAATAATAAGTCCTGGCTCATCAATTTTCCGCTCATCCATCAAACGTTCTATAGCGGCAATGGTTATAACGGTTTTACCCAAACCAAGATCATAGGCAACCAGCATGCTAGAGCGGTCGCACATGCGGTCTACTGCCTCAGGTTGATAGGGGAGAAGCGTCCCTGTAAAGGTCATACAAGCAAACCTACCATACGAGCCTTAATCATTGCCTCAAGATCTTCAAGAGTGCCGTCATTAACAAAAGTCTGGTCTACAGTAAATGTCGACATTTCAGACTCAGATATATGATTGTTAATAGCGCCTACACCTGGGCGCTCTACGCGCCAAATATGACTTGAAACATGTACGTTATTTTTAATGGCATCTGCTTCATTTTTAAAACGAACATCTGTTATAACAAAATTATTTAAGTAATAAGCCGCTGATGGAATATGCTTTAGAGTCTGATCTATCCAATGGTTTTCTCCAAATACCTTACGGGCGCCTACTCCCAGAGTCTGTAAAAGCCTTCTAACTTCTGGTTGAGCTTTAGCTATATCCCAGCCGTACTCATCTACTAATGAACTAAGACGATTACCTTTATCAAGGATTGGGTTCACTTCTAAAAGAAGGTCTCGAATTGGGTCGGCAAATGCCAAACGGATAAACCCATAATGATCTACAAGAACTTTTGCTACTGAGTCTTTACCGCTTCTAGCGTAACCTGTTAGACCGATAATCATGCAATAGCCTTCTCTCCACGAATCATGTGTTGTGCGTTCTGTAAACCGGATACTACTTCTGCTCGACTCATAGCGCCAACATCTTTAACGTCAATGTCCTTATAGTTAAAGAACCATGCTTCAGCTTTTAACTCTCGGCAGCGAATAATCATATCTCTAGAGGCTACTCTGCCAGCTTCATCATTGTCTAAAGCAAAGATTATGCGGTCAGCTCCACGTATTGCGCTTAGCTGTTCAATAGTGATTGAGCAGCCAAAGGTAGCAACTCCGCCTGGTATACCTATTGAGGCTAATCGTACAACGTCTAATGGAGACTCAACAACAATCATGTCACCCGATTTGTACTGTTGATAACCAAAGAGTGCTTTGCCCTTTTTCATACCTTTTGGGTGATTGTTAAAATATCGTGTACTAAATCCTTTTTCTTGCCAGCCTAGTAACGTGCCATACACATGTCGCACAGGAATAATCCAGTTACCGTTATGTCTGTCCCAACGAATACCGTATAGATTAGCGGCTTCACGTGTGAGACCTCTTGCTTGCAAAGCTTCAGCCGGCACATCTACAAAAGCGCTGAGCATTGATTCAGTAACTCTTACTGTCTCCTCTGCTTGCGCTTTCTCGGGTTCGGTTAAGCGCATAAGACGAGCTACTAAGTTCAGGTTAGTGTTTGCCCAGTCGGTAGCCTGATCTAACGGAACACCTCGTACATAGGCAACTAGTGAATAAAGATTTCCCTTGAACCCGCATGAGAAGCATATGTGAGCGCCAGAGTCCGCGTTGATATACCAAGAGGGGTTGCGATCTGGGTGACCGGTTCTTTCCTCATGCGCTGGGCACTCACCTTGAACTTCCCAGCCGCGGTTGCCAATAACCTTAATACCAAGATCGGCTAGCGTATCTTGCATCTCCTCTACGGTCATAGGTCGTTGTTATCCATCTCTCTAAAGGCGCCAGTATTCCAGTCCCACATAAGGGAGACTTCGCTAAGTCCAGAGTTACGGCTAGCAATAACGCGTAGTAAACGAGTGTCATCTACATTCTCATCTTCGCGCTGAAGACCAAAGATAACATCGGCATCTTGGTGGAAGGATGAGGAGTAACCAATAGAGTCTGCGCTTACTTGACCCTTCTTCATCTTCCATGCCAATGCTTGAGTGGAGATAACAACAGGCTTGTTAATCTTCATGGCTAAGCGCTTAAGGTTACGAGTAATCTGCGTAATTGCCTGTGGAGTATTGGACTCACCAGTTACCTCATCAAACATAAGGTAGGTCCCATCAATAAAGACAATATCTGGGTTCTTGCCTTGAATCTTGCTGGCAACGGCACTTACGGTTAACCCGCTAGAAGAGTCTGTAAACCAAAAGTCATCATTCATATCTTGGATGCTGGTAACAATACGCTCATAGCGTTGCTCTTCTTCAGCGGTAAGTGTTCCTGTCATAAGTCGTTTGTGAGAGATGCGAGCACGCATAGCGTAGTAACGAGTCTTCTGCTCGTTGTTGCTCATCTCAAATGACATAAACATAGGCTTGTGGCCATTAAGGTGACAGTTAATAGCAATCTGCAAAGCAAGTGTGGACTTGCCTGTCTTAGGTGGGGCAACAATAACTACGAGCTGTCCTGGCTGTAGACCTGATGTAGAGGCGTCCATAGTAGGAAAGCCTGTAGGTAATCCTAGTAATCCTGGACTGTTTTTACGCGCTATGTATTCTTCCATGGCTGATTTAGCAGCCTTTCTAATCTCAAGATCATTAGTAGAACCAAGACCAGACTGCTCTAGTAGAGCAAAGCCTTGTTGTAATTTAATGAGGGCGTCTTCATGCGCATTAGGCTTCTTAGATTCAAGTGACTGACTAGCATCAATCATCGTATTAATAATTAAAGCCTTACGACGACCTTCTACTAACTTATCAATGAAGTAATCAATGTGGTCTTCAACTACTGGGGGAGTGTAGTTTCTAAAGTTAGACTGGATGATCTCTAAGCTAGGGCACTCTTGGTATTCAGTGTAGTGATGCTGTAAGAACCTATAAAGATTCTTTTCTTCAGTGTCAGCAAACCACTCTTCAGTAATTCCGCGCTCAAGGGCGTAACCAATACTCTTTTCAGTAATGATCTTGCTTATTAGATAAGCTTCATTGTTCATAGATAGTTAAAGTCCATTCCCCAGTGACCGTACCGTAGCAGATTTTTTGGTTGATCTATAACGCCAAGAACTTCAGGTCTGTATGGCAAGTCTTGCATTACAGCCTCTATAGAGTCATAGGCTCTTGAGTAGCGAAATGGGTTAGTACCCATCGCATCTAGTGTAAGCATTAGCTCTTCTAGGTCTTCTGAGTTAATCTCATAGGAAATCAACTCAAGGGTCACGCCCTTGCGTGTGGTAAATAAATAAAACTTACTAAGGATGTCTTTACGTAGCTTTAGCTCTCTATGTACCTTAGGTATTATTTTAAACCGTTTTGTAATACTAGATTCCACAATTGAAAACGCGTCTGTTGTAACGAGTATTCTCTTGGGGAGCTCATTACTGATGTCCCCGTTCTTCATTTAGTAGACCTCAATCCTTCCGTACTTGATAACAAACTCTCTGAAGTCTTTGCTTGACTTCTTGGCTTTAGCGGCGTCCTCTTCAGTGGCGCGGCTTGAGATCTC